>OHDQ01000034.1_pt1 | contig 92448 bp, 103 predicted proteins | sample 1606421 | NCBI WGS metagenome assembly OHDQ01 (sample SAMEA3879589, study PRJEB24766) | human gut metagenome | biome: human-associated habitat; feature: feces | place: USA | collected 1985/1987
TTGGAAGGTTTGAAGTTTTGTATATGTGGTTTTGAAGGTACATAAAATAAAGGGGATTAGTTCAATGGTAGAGCACCGGTCTCCAAAACCGTCGATGGGGGTTCGAGTCCCTCATCCCCTGCTGTAAAAGCCTAGTGTTTACTAGGCTTTTTTCTTTTCGTGTTGCATGTCGTGTTGCATCACACTTTCAAAGTAAGTATCTATTTTCTTGTCTACTTCTTTTCTTTCCGTGCTAAAGGTATGTGTGTAAATATTTTTCATTACATGCGGAGTTTTCCATCCACCACGCTCCTGAGCATATTTCTCAGGAATATTCAGTGCAGCCATGACAGATGCGTTGACGTGCCTCAAATCGTGAAAGGACATGTGTGGAAGTCCACTCTTTTCCAGAAGGGCATTAAACCGGTGATGAATCTTATTGTAAGTCATTGGAACGATAACATCTCCCTGGACATTATTGATAAGCTCTTTTATGTAGGGTGGCATCTTGTGCCTCCTAAGCCTTGTCTGTACCTTTCCTGTGCTTTTCCTGAAGTCTTTATTATCTGCACTGACTAATACCTCATGTATGGTAATATAATCCCCAGAAATAGATTTTGACTTAGTAAGCCCTCTGATTTCCGACATGGAGAAACTGAGCCACATAGCCAGAAGCACTGGAAGCTCAATATCTGTTCCCTCGAATACGGAGAAGATGGCATCCGGTGTGTTAAGCTCTTTAATCTGCCTGTGATATTTCGGTAAAGTGATGGAGCAGTTTAAATCCTTTCTGTAAGTGTTTAGTGCTGCTGTGATTAATCCATATTCGTTCTTTACCGTCTTGGCAGAAATGGTTTCCATTGGCTTTTTTTGATTCTTTCTTTTTGCTTCTTGGTTTACCGCCTCTTGGAGCATTTCCGTGGTAATGTCCCTGATCGGGATGTCCATCAGGAATTTGAAGCCATTCTTTCGTTTCTTTTTGTAGTCAGAAATGGTAGTAATGCTCAGGACTGCATCTTTTGACTCGATATATTTGTCAATCGCAGTCCCAAGGGTGATATTGTTTATTTTCAGGATATCATCCTTTTTTGCTGCCCAGTCCGCAGCTTGCTTTTCTGCATCACGTTTCCCTTTCGGACCAGGGATATCACTGGTGAAGGATTTATAGATTCTTTTCTTTTTTGTAGTGCCGTCCGGCTGTGGAATTTCTTCGGTGTGTGAATACACCTGACACCGCCAGGAGCCTGACGGAAGTTTTTTAGCTGTTGCCATAATTCATCTTCCTTTCTATATTTGGGTATAAAAATAACAGCCCTCGAAAATATGTTCCGATTGCAGGCTGTTTCCGAAGATGATACAATATTATTGTTGATGAATGCATATCTTCGGATATGTAGCCGTTCCTGTGTTGGTAGCACAGGGGCGGTTTTCTTTATTTGTTATCTAATTTCTTTTGTTCTCGTTCAATCTGCTTAATACTCTTGGATGGTGTTGGCAAGTCCTCAGGCATAGTTCCACCCAATCTTTCAATGGTATCTCGGACTTCTTTGCCCACATGATAGTGTGTCTTGTTTGCTTCATTTTTGCCTTGTATATTATCACGTTTAATCTTAGCTTCTGTTTGAGTGGCACGGAATAAATTAGCAGCAAGCTCCTCATATCCCATGTGATCTAAGATTTTTTGTGATGGTTTTAAACCTTTGTGATGATGGATAGCTTTTGCATCCATACCGCCATATAAACCACGATATCCATAATTCTGAAAGATAGCATAGTCAAGATTTGTTTCAACACCTGCATTCTTGGCGGCCTCTACTAATAATTTATTATGTTCTGCCATTTCACGTCTAATAGCTAATCTTTTTTGGTCCTCATTAAGCTCTTCGAAATTATCAATCAATTCTTGCTGTCTGGTCTTTACAGCAAAATAAGTTTGGCCAAGTGCAATAACCCTTTTCCTGGAATCACCGTTTTGCACAATGAGATAGCAAGCATAACGTGATAATTTGTAGTCAGGAATCTCTTTAGATGCATTGTTGGGCATATTTATCGTTTTGTTGACCTCAACAAAATGTTCGGAAACTATATTATTGCTGTTATCGCAAGCAGTTATAGCTCTGCTGATTACTTTAAAGAAGTTACGCCACTCTGTATATTCAAGAGCTTCTTGTAAATCTCTTGCATACCAAAATTCTTCCCCATATTCATTAATGTGCTTTATAGATTCAAACAGAGATTCAGTATAATTATTTTCTTCCTCATTTGTGAGAGCTTTTCCAAGAACACGTTCATGGATTTCAGATAGTTTCTTTTCAAAATCATCCATAGATTTCATCTCCTTTAGGTTGTTTTAGATAACACAAGAGCGGTTTTTCACATTTGACAAATAATCCAGCTTGACATATAATATACTTAACAAGGGAGCCGGAAGGTGACTGCACTTCACCCGTCCCGGCGAATAAGTTTTAAACTATTAAGGAATAGCCGTCTACTTTTCTCAGGAGCAGGGTGGCTATTTTCATATTTGACAAATAATCCAGCCTGACATATAATATACTTAACAAGAGAACCGTTGGTCAGTGCACACCTGACCGCCGGATAAAATAGGTTCAAAAAGTAGCACCTTACTTTACCAGAGCTGGGGTGCTATTTTTTGTGGTTCGATATAGTCAAAACAAGAGTTATGACGGCACAAAGCATAATTACAAAAGTAAATAAATCACTGTATGTAACCATAAGCACCAGCCTCCTTTCTTACGTCCGGCGGCTGATATAGCACCCCAACGGTTCCCTGGGTAAGTATATTATATTGTCAAGATAAATTAGCATAAACTTCCATTGATTTTTCTGATAAATTATGAAATACTATACATATTAGGAGGTGGTCATAATGCTATCAAAGAAATCAGTGTTGTCAAATTATAATAAATTTGTAAAAATACACGAAGAGCGTCATGATTCTGTAAAAAAACGCATGAGTGAGCGTAAAGTAGCATCTGCAAACATGAAGAATAAATTTGCAGAAAGGACAGACTCCATCAATCGGCTTCGAAATAAATAGCTATTGGTTTAATGATTTTATCGTTATTGCAAATCATATTAAAATTGGATAGTATTATATCAATAAACATGGAAGAGACTTTATCTAGATCGTTTGATTGAATGGGAGCAAATGATCCATCAGAATGAGTCTCTTTTTTTATTGAGGAAATAACACCAAATATTTTTATACTTCTATTTGATTCATTTTCGAAAGAAACTTGGGCTTTATTCAAGCGTAATTTATCACGTTTGCAAATTACCAATCCATTATTTACTCTAATAATGATAGAATCAGCAAACAATACATTGGCGAAGGAGGAAAAATCATGTAGCATTTTTATGTTGTTGGAAGCACTTTGAGTTTCTTCTTTCTGTCGATTTATTGCAAGCTGATATGCGGCTCGCTCCTGCTTTGTTGCTTGTGATCCTGGCTTTTTAGTAGATGTACTTACATTTAAGAATGGATTTATATAGTTTAAATCAGTGATAGATTTTAAATACTCAAAATCGTAAATCTGAAATTTGGAACTATATAAGATAAAATCTCCTTCAGATGCAGAATCAAAGAGATGTAATACGCCGTTTTCATTGCAATCTTGTATTAATAAATCGATAGCATAATCACTTAATACATTCTCAACTATATTTTTTGTAAATTCACTTTCTACAGAATTATCTCCTTCGGAAATCTCGCTATGAAGTTTAGCTCCTATTCCCAATATGCCATTTATTCCAGCAATGTGTTTGCTGGAACCACTTATCGAATCGGCACTTTCTGTACCATGTTCGCTAGTTTCCTTAGTCAGTAATCCTTTTTCAAATTGTGCAAGATGAGAATTGAGAAAATTTTCATCTAAATATATATAATCCTTAGTTTTCATGAAATTCCTCCTCATAGTTTATTGTTCAAAACGCCGTAGCGAATTAATCAATTCTTTTAAAATCCATAATCTTTTCATTATATCCAGCAAGCCTCGCTAACTGATTTTTGGTCATGCCTGGATTTTCATATATGAGCGAATCCTGTATAAGCAACTCAGCAGCGAAGATATTTGCTTCCTTTTCAATCCATGCAGTAGACAAAAATGTTTTATTGCGGATAAAATAACAATTTTCTGTCCTATGTAAAAGTGCATGGCCAAGTTCATGGGCCATAACAAAGAGCATGTCATTTTCAGACAAATCTTCGTTTATAAAAATGCATCTATGACGTTTTAGATATAGATAGCATCCACTATATTGCCCCATAGGACCGACTATGTATTCAATTTTAAGAGCATCTGCTATCTTAAAAGGATTCTGGGTGTTGTATTTTTTTATAAGATGCAAAGCTATCTTTTTAATATCTCTATTCAATATATAACACCTACTTCTTATTCTTGTTTGGGTTATACAGGTCCTTATTGATTTTCTTTAATCTGATAAGCATGGCCTCTAATTGTGTTGCAAACAATTCTCGGTCATCCTCGGGAATATCGTTTCCGTCAAAACTTGCAGGACCAGCTTCTTGAGAGTTTAATTTATCCATAATGGACTCTAAATCTCTTGCAATATCGCGCCTATCTTTACTTGTGAGATTATCTGAAGTATTTTCTGCTCCAGTCATTAAATAAGTTGTGGAAACACCTAAAAATTTAGAGATTTTTTCAAGTCTGTCGGCGGGGAATACCCCTTTTCTTAACTGTCCAATATATCCGTTGGAGAAACCAAGCTCTTTTTCTAATTTTGAAATAGGAATTTTTCGTTCCTTACATATTTTTTTTACTCTTTCTACACTATTCAATGGGTACCTCCTAAATTAGAGAAAAACCTAAAAATGGTATTGACAAATTAGAGATTACCCTATATAATGACTTTAGAAATTAGAGAAAAGCCTAAATAAAGAGAATCTCAATATGTTTGTGGTAATTCATATTTTAGATTATTCTCTAATAAAAGTCAATACTTTTCTCTAAATTCAATAAGATTAGGGAGGTGAGAAAGTGGTTTTAGAGAAAATTAGAGGATTGTGCGATAAAAAGAAAATTACAATTTCAGAACTTGAAAGGGAATGTGGGATAGGTAATGCAACTATTTCGCGTTGGGACAAATCGTCTCCAAGGATGGATAATTTGATAAAAGTAGCTAAATACTTCGGTGTAACGATTGAGTATTTCCTAGAGTAGAAAGCGGGGTGAAGAAGTCATGTGGAGAGCAATTCTTCTAATACTGGGGAGAAAAAAAGAAAATTTATCAAGGGCCATACGCTTTAAAGGAGAAGTTTATATTGTTAATATATATAAATTTACTTCGGCTGAAAAAGAACTTCTTGAATGGAAAACTGCCCTTGATAAATCTCAAGGGCAGACTCTCTAGAAGCAACCATCTAGTTTTTTTAATTGAGGGCATTGCTTTTTGAGCTTTTCTACAACAGATAAATAGGGTGCTTTATTGTTTGAAATAGTATTTTCGTCAAAAGGGCAATTTGCAGATGATTTCATTTTTTCTATTTTGGAAAGTTCCTTCAAAAAGTTTCCGTAGATAAATATTACATCTGCATCGGAAAGTTCAACTTTTATTGATGCCATACTCATCTAACCTCCTTGATTTATACTCAGCTCTGGCAGGAGCCTGTAAGTAAATTATAGATGGGAGAATCCGAAAAAGCAAGAAAGAAGGAGAAGACATGAATTTTACCTACAAAGAATTAGCTTTGTTAAATAAGATGATAGGAATTGCTTTCAGAAGTGGAGAAATTGAATTTGATGAAGTTAGTAAATCTGTACACAAAAAAGTGGCAGATGAAATTGTGAAAAGAAATTCTACACCGGAAGAATCAGAGATTTGGCGTAAGTATTGAGTATTTCCTAGAGTAGAAAATGGTATGAGAAAAAAGAAGTGAGGCCCTTACCTCAGAATCACGCACAAGGTAAAGGCCAAAATCATGTATCTAGAAAAGCTTTTCTTTGAATTCATTGTAGCAGAAGAAGAGGAAAAGGACAAGAGGTGTAAAATGTAAGGTTTTGGCGAAAAAGGAGGTGTTCCATATGCCAATAGTATATCTAACCGAAACACAAGCCAGAGAAGCTGGTGTTACACAGGTTTTTAAGACTGCAATTATAAAGCAGAACACAGACCAGAAATCCCTTGCAAAGAAAATCGGCATGAAATATAGCACGCTACACAAGCGTATCCACATGCCAGAGACAGCAACACTGGGAGAATTGTGGAAAATCATGGATGGTTTGGGGATTCCTGAAGAAGAAAGATTAAAGATTGTGAGGTGAGAAAGATGCATAAACAAACAATAAAAGACGCACTATTCTGGACAGTCATACTGTTCAATACAGTTCTGGAAGTACCAGATGGAATGTCCATGCCGGCACAGATTTTCGGAGCAGGAACTATTTTCTTCCTGGTCTATACGCTGCTAGATAAGTGCAAAGAAGTAACTAAAAAAGTCCGCCAGGCCTAGGAACCAGAAGCGGACAAAAACATAAAATACACCTTTATTGTAAGGTGTAGATAGGGAGGATGTCAAGATGTTTTGGGAAATAGCAGATGAACTTTATGCATTATCAAGGGAAGTGCTTAAAGAAACAAATCACAACATTCACTTTGAAGTAAATGAAAGGTCAATTCATGTATGGATTGAAGAGAATGGAGGGGCAAACAGCGCCGGATTTGATGGAATTTACGATATTTACAAGAAAGAAACACTGATAGAGACGTCGCTGGAAGGCTATGAAGCGGCAAAAAAACATTTGGAACGTTTACTAAAGGAGCATACATAATGGGAGAATTTGCCAGTCTGGAAGAGGACATGCTGCATGTCTTTGAAGAAGTCCAGAGAGTAAAAGAAAAATACGGGATAAGCTCTCTTACTTTAGAGAGCAACCGGTACACAGAACGTTTCCATGGGAGCCACGGAGGAAAAGGAAATTTTGTGGGAGAACGGGAACACCGGTATGCAAGAAATCCCAAGAAGCATTTTATACAGATAAAGTAAAAGCCCAGAGGCAAAAACCTCTGGGCAAGCTATACATAGCTTAAAATAGACAAATAAAGTATAGCATGTATGGCTTGGAAAAGCAAGAAAAGATAGCGGCTGAAAAAGCCGCTTTAGACTTGCTAAGTTTATTACAGTTTCGACCAGGAGGACAGAAAATGCCATACATGAAGATGATGTGTAAGGCTGGGAGAACAAAGGAGATTGCTAAGTTTTACACATACTGGTTACAGCCAAAGGGAAGGAAAAGGAGTAAAAGGGTAAACCCCACAACAGAGCAGCAGCAGAAAATAAATGATAGGCATCTGGTGCGGAGGCTGACAAGATTGTTAAATGCCAATTTTGACAGCAGTTGCTGGTACATAACCTTTGACTATAAAAAAGAACAGAGACCGGAGAGTGTGGAGGCGTTGCATAAACAGGAACAGAAGCTGCTCCGGGATTTAAGGAAAATCTATAAGAAAGCAAATGCAGTCTTTAAGTATGTCTGGACAGCAGAAGTAGGGAAAAGAGGAGGCGCACACATCCACATGGTAGTAAGTTCCATAGATATCCGGCTCTTAAAGAACATTTGGACTTACGGATGGACAACCATAAAGCCCATGGACAGCTCCGGCCAGTACCGGAGGCTTGCAGAGTATTTTATTAAATACTTCCAGAAGACCAGGGACACAGACGAACAGATTCAGAAGAAGTCCTATAACCCAAGCAAGAACCTCATAAGACCTGTTCCAAAGAGAAAACCCATGAAAGGCAATAAATTCTCTTATGAGATAAAAGTTCCAAGGGGATGGTATCTGGACAAAGACAGCGTGCGGCAGGGAATTACTGCAGATGGGTACGAATTTATGTATTACACACTGATAAAGGAGGGCGGGTAAATGAAACAGGTAAGCATCTACCTGGAATGTGATTGTACAGCATTCCGGAAACATAAAAGAATCTGTGGCTATGTCCTGGAATACATAAAGAAAAACGGGGACGCAGAGACAAGGGAAGAATTCCGGGCGGCAGAAGGTACTTACCACAGGGAGATTCTGCAAACCCTGTCAGAAGCGCTTGGACGCATCCGGGAACCCTGTACCATCTGTATCTACAGCCAGGACGCTTTTGTCTGCAACATGCTCACAAAGAAACTGCCGGAGTGGGCAGACAACGATTTTACTTCAAATGGAAAGCCGATTGCCAATCAGGAAGAATGGCGTACTGTCTGGGAAAAGATAAAGATACACAAGGCCAGCACCTGTATCGGGAAACACTCCTATACAGACTGGATGCTGGCAGAAATGGAGGAACGCTTTGAAAAAAAGAACAAAGAAACAAAAGAGCATCTTACAAAACCAGGAAAATAAGCAGTGTTATCTATGCATACTGTTGGAAGGCAACTATGACTATCAGACCGTAGAGGACCATCATATTTTCTTCGGTCCGAACAGAAGAAACAGTGAAATCCATGGATTTAAGGTAAATCTCTGCATCCGGCACCACCGGGAGGGGAAGGAAGCGGTACACATGAACCGGGAGAATGACCTTATCCTAAAAGAAATATGCCAGAAGGAATATGAGAAAACCCATACACGTCAGGAGTTTGTCCAGATTATTGGAAAATCCTATCTTGGTGGGGGATTCGAGAGAGCTTGATTTTACTATCAGGAAAGGCATTTTAAAAGCTAATTTTTGAAAAACAGGAAGAAAAAATGGGACAAAATCCCCACTTTCCACAATTTTCCTGTGGATAAGATTCGTAAACTACTGATAAATACTAAACGTGGAGGCGGTGGGGGACTTTTTCCCAAAAGGAGGAAAAACATGAACAAAGTTGTTTTAATGGGACGATTAACCAGAGACCCGGAGGTACGATACACCCAGGGAGAAATGGCAGTCGGAAGATACACGCTTGCAGTAGACCGCCGGTTCAAAAGGGACGGAGAGGCTACCGCAGACTTTATCAACTGTGTGGCCTTTGGGAAACAGGCAGAATTTGCCGAAAGATACTTCCGTCAGGGCTTGAAAGTTATCATTTCCGGCCGGATCCAGACTGGAAGCTACACGAACCGGGAGGGAAGAAAGGTATACACCACAGATGTTGTGGTAGAAGAACAGGATTTTGCTGAGAGCAAAGGAGATTCCAGCAGAGCTTCCGGGACAGCAGCAGGAGAAGCTTCAAGGGCAGCAGGACAATTAACAGAGGATGAAGATGGATTTATGAATATCCCGGAGGGGATAGAGGAAGAAATGCCATTTAGTTAAGGAGGGAGCCTATGCAGATATTATATTCAATACAACAGATAGGGATTCTTTTATTGCAGATAAGCGGATTTCTTCTTGCACTGTTGGTATTGTGGTTTATCGTTCTGGCCGGAGCAGAACTGTTTAAGGACAGGTTAAATACCAAAATAGAGGAGAAACGTAAGGAAACAGAAGTTTTGAAGGAGAAAATACAGGAACAAGAAGCCAGAAAAAAGAAACTGGATAGAGAAGGAGCCGTTTACGATATGGCATTAAGGAACCTGAGGTTTATAGATAAACATTTGGAATCAAAGGAAAACAATTATAGAAAAATGCATGGTTTTCCATTAATCAGGAGGAGACAGAACCATGAATGAGAAAGAATGTCTGACAACAACCTATGACAGCGCCAAGAATATTATAAAAAATGACTTAGAGAGCATGTCTAAGAAATTTATCACTATAGGGTATTACTTAAAATACATCCGGGACAATGAGATGTATACACAGGACGGCTTTGTCAGTATATGGGAATTTGCACAGGAAACCTACGGAATCAGCAAATCCACCTGTTCCAGATGGATGGCCATGAACGATAAATTTTCCAGGGATGGAAACAGTCCGTACCTGAGAGAAGAATTTGCCCATTTTGGAAAGAGCCAGTTACAGGAAATGTTGTATCTGGATGATACACAGATAGAAAAAGCAACACCGGAAATGACAGCAAAAGAAATCCGGCAGCTAAAAGAACCGGAAGAGATTCCAGGACAGATGGAAATACAAGATTATCCGGAAGTTCTTCCGGAAGAGAAAACACCATATTTCGCCTTTGGTGGAGAGCCATACGGATGGACATGGAGCGAAGTAGTCAAAACCTATCTGGAAAATGGATATGAAAAGCCGGAAAGCGGAACGGAAGTAAAATGCCTGGGTAAGATGTATCTGGCTCTTAGGAGAAAAGAAAAGACCTTCTTCTATGACAGCCAGGGGAACACCCTGTTTGAGGTGGATAATAAAAGACTGGAAAGAGAATATGAGTACTGGAAAAGGGCAAACGCTGCGAAAGTAGCAGCAGAACCAGAAAAAATACTGACAGAAGAGCAGCAGGAAGTACAAGAAGAACCGCAGATAGAAGCTGTTGCGCCGGCGCAACAACAAAACACCATTCTTGTAAAACCAGACATAGAAGATAGAGAAGAGGAGGAAAAAGAGACAGAATACAACATATTTGCCATAAAGAGATTCCTTTTTGAACAGGAAAAGGATTTGGAAGAATATGAAGCCTGTGAAGGACTTCCGGCCAGAATGATGTTAAGGAAAAGAATGATCGTAGATGCCTTAAGACTTCTTCTTGCCAGCTATGAAGAAACAGAAGAGGAAACAGAAGAAATTCCACAGCCTCCTCTTCCGGAAATGAAAAACAATGACCAGAGAAAAGAATGGCTAAATAATTACCGTTCCTGGGGAGTCTGGTATAAAGACGAACATACAGGAGCCACCTACTACCGATACCAGTTTGAAAATGGCGCCACATTAATTGCCGAAGAATACGAACTGGAAAGCCCATATACCGGAACATACACAGTTTCCTATATGCACCTGGTAGGAGGACCGGAACCACCACGGAAGAACGGAATACCAAAATGGAGCCGACATGAGAAATACAATAGATTCCAGAACAATGAAACAGAGCTTGTGGAATTTTTAAAGGAGGTACAGAGAAAACCATGAACAAAAAGGAAGAAAAATGGAGAAATGAGGGCGCCGCTTATGCCCTCAGAGTAGCAAAAGAAAAAGGAATAGAACATCTGGAACAGGATTTACGCAGACGGGGGGCAATAGGAATCCCAATGAATATTCCGGAGAAAGCCATTGAAGCCACCTATGACATGCTGGCAAAAAGAATCATGAACACCATGAAGACAGTAGCCATGTGGGTCTTGTATGAAGAGCATGGATGGCGTTCTGTCCGTTTACAGAGATTTGAGCAGCAGATGGATAAGCATAGTGAATCCTGTATGAGTTATGACCGCTATGGGCAGAGTTATGTAAAACTTTCCGATATGGCGAAAACCATGCAGGAAACCTGTGGAATTCATCCGGACATGGAAACCCTGGAAACAATCGAAAAAGAAAATGAGCAGGCAAATGGAAAATTTGTTTCCCTGGATGCGGTAGTAGAAGTTCTGGAAGAAACCGGCCATGGAGATATTGCCGAAGCCCTGAAAAGAAAAATAGAACATGCATAGGAGGCTATCATGGGGAGAAATAACTTTACCGCCTATATCTACGGAAAGCAAAGCGGAAGATGCATAGGCAGCAGAAAACCAAGGAAACAAAGTGTAAGAAACGCAAAGAAACGGAGGTAGAAAGGATGTTTTTAAAAATAAATTATTTCAAGACATTGATGAAGAAAGCATGGAGCGGAGTAGGACTTACTGTAGGGAATGATGGAGAAGGAATTTATTTACTGGGTGGATATTGGAGCATCTATCTGGACAGTGAATGGATGACCAAGAAAGCAAAAGCGGCCATTATAGAGCTTACAGGATTTATTCCGGCAGCAGGACATGCGGTAGCTTTCTGGAAAAGTGAAGATAACCAGACAGAAGAAAGGGAACTGCTCCCGGAAAGATACTATAAACCAGATACGACATATTTCAAGACAAAGTACAAAGATACAGGAATCCGCATCCGGGATTATGGAAGGGGAGTGGCCGTCCTGCAGAATACAAACACAATGGAAACAGTCATGATTGCAGAAAACATTGTGGACATGGTAGACGGATACTCCAGAGAAAAGGGAGAAGGCCTGGTAAGCCCTCCAGTAAGCGAAAGCGGGCAGGAAGGAATTTGCTGGCAGAATGAAACCTGTACATTAAAATGCATGCCAGTGGTAGCACAGGAAGAAACAAAAGAAGAATTTTTATTAAAAAAACTGGAAGAGTATGATTTTGAAGAAAAGAGAAGGAGAAGTTGAGAACATAATATGGACAAGAAAGACTTAATACCAGGAAAAACCTACCTCCGTAAGCACAGCAAGACCCTACATGGAAAATTCGGAACTAAGGAAGCCAAAGCAGAAGGTTACATAGAATGTATGCAGGTAACACCAGCCGGAGCAGTGTTCTTCCAATCCGGGAATTTGCTGAAGTTGACGGATGAGGAGATAGAAAGAGAGGTATGGGAAAATGATGGAAATAACTGATAAAACATTAAACAGAACAACTTATTTTGAAAAACTTGCACCAGAAGATGTTTTTAAATGTGATGGAAATATTTTTATGAAAATAGGAAGAGAAGATACAGCCTACAATTTTACGAAACACATAATTGTAACATTTCCTAGCAATGCAGCAGTAGTAAAAATTGATGCAGAGCTGATTCTACATGCAGTTAGTGAGGATGATTAGGTATGAACGTACTAGAGAAGATTTTGGAAGAGATAGAAGAAAGAAAACAAGAGCATCTATGCAATGCGGAGCTGGAAATAGAGGAAACAGTTAATAGAATGGAGGAATTGAATTGGGTGTGTGCTCTTATCTACTACATGGAAGAAGTTAAGAAGGCAAATGTACAGACAAATGATGATTGGATTCCTTATACAGAACAGAACATACCTAAAAAAGAAGGGATATATCTTGTAACGTGTGATGACAAAGAATATCCAGTAAAAAGAATGAGGTTTAAAGAAAACTTATGGTACTGGACTTACGGGATATATGATGGAAGGATTTTAGCCTGGAAGCCACTCCCAGAACCATACAGAGCAGCAGACAGTAAACAAGACTGGAAAGAACATATCCTTAATACGTTTCTGGCAGGACATTAGGATTAGAGAACTAAATTAACCTTTAGGAAAGGAGAACAGAGATGGAGCGATTAACTAGAAAAGAGACGATAGTAGTACGAGGAAAAGAGATGGCATCATGCGATTATGAAAATGATGAATGCAATGACCAGTGCAGATATGGAACGTGTAGATGGCAGGAAAAAGCGAATATGCTTTTGAAGAATTATGAGGATACCGGTCTTTCTCCTGAGCAAGTAATGGAGTTGAAGGAGCGTGATACGGAGAAAGAATGCGAACAGAACGTTTTTGATGTAGATGGAATAACATGTATCTGTGGTTCAGATATGGACAAAGATGCAGAATTTAGATTTTGTCCTTGGTGCGGGCAGAGATTAAAGAAGTGGGAAGATAATTAAAATTAACCTTTAGTGGAGGTAGAAAATGAAGAAAGTTATTACAGTTGAAGAGGTAATGGAAATTTGTAGAGAAGCATTAGAAGAAAAAGGGTATGAAATCGAAAGATATTCAGAAGTATATCAATCTTTTGATGTCACTGATGAAAAAAAAGAGGGTAACAATTGATTTTAATTAAACTGAAATTTAGTGGAGGAAAATAAGATGAAGGATTTGCAATTAAAAGATATATCGCATTATTTAACGACAACACAACCGATTAGGCTTAATTATCCAACGGGTGAAAGCATGATAGCAAGAATATCGGATTTTGATAGCTATGGAGAATATTATGTGACAGAGTTATATGCGCATAACAATGAACTGGTGCTGGAACTGAGACTTGAAATTTAAAGAAGGTGACTAAATGGAAGATAGATGCATATGTTGCGGAGAAATAATCCCAGAGGGAAGGCAAGTATGTTGGACATGTGAGAAAGGAGAAGTGAACAATGGAAATAATCGGATGCACATTAGTTGCGATTGTAGCAGCAGGATTTATGGTAATTGCATGGGTGGCAAAAGACGAGTAGGGGGGGGAAGCAGATGATAAAGAACGGTTCCGGAATTCCAGACCCTGTTTTAACACAGGCCATGTGGGGAATCCGACAAGAAGAGAAAACAAGAGAACTGGAAAAGAGACATGGCGTATACCGAGGAGAATATTACCAGGTGTTGGTAGAAAGAACCTCCGAGGACGCAAGGACATATAAAACAGTAAAAGAATACAGAAAAATGAAAGTAATCGGCGTATATCCGAATATTGTTACATTAAAAGACAAAAGCGGAATCGTAGAGAGCTTTCGTTGGAACGATTTTTACAAGAAAAGGAAGTGATTCCATTGGAGAAAAGACTAAGAGACATGACCTGGGAAGATTATGGAATATCCAAGAACCGTTACAAAGAACTAAAAGCCTTCTGTCTGCAATATGACGAAAAGAAAAGCAAGATAAAATACGGAATATCGGCTATGCAGTATGATGGTCAGCCAAAAGCACATAACACAGGAAGCCAGGTAGAGAACCAGGCAATAGAAAATGACATCTACAAAAGAGATTGCGCTATGATAGAAGAAGCTGCTATAAGGGCAAATCCTGAGATATGGAGATATATACTGAAATCAGTTACACTGGATTTATCATATCAATTTATAGAATATGATGATGAGCAGGGAAAAATCCCAATGTGTAAAAATGATTTCTATGGAACCAGAAGAAAATTCTTCGCAATATTAAATAAATTGAAATTGGAGTACAAATTAACCGACATTCCATGATATTATGATATCAGGTAAAGTTGCAACAGAGGAAACAACTTACCCATTTTGGTTTTTGACTCCTTTTTGTATACAGAATGGCAGCAGGGTGTCACAGCCCTGTTGTTGTATCAGGCTTAGACGGTAACGCCTGTATGGTGCCTTGAAAGGTAAATATCATAAAAGACCGTCCATCCTCTTTTTGGTATAGATACAGGTTTGGAAAGTAGCTCAGTTGGTAGAGCGGTGGACTTTTAATCTACATGTCTCAGGTTCGATTCCTGGCTTTCCGATTTGTCGAGAAAGAATTATAACCCAGCTGACTGTGGCAAACACTTTCAGCACATAAGGCATCTGGCAGCAGTCGGGTGTCTTTTCTTTATGCGGAGAAGGTGATGCGGTACGTTGCACCTGGCTTATATCCAGCGATTGTGGGTTCGACTCCTACTCTCCGTATTTTCCAAAACAAACGAAATGAGAGGTGGTGATGTTTGGATGGAGAAGTAAAAGCAACAAATGCAGAACTTGCCTATCAGGATTACCTAAAAGGCATGAAGTACAAAGAAATAGCCGAGAAATACGGTGTGACGATAAATACAGTAAAGTCCTGGAAGACCAGATATAAATGGTCAAAGGATGGTAAAAAAAGTGTGCACACAAAAACGAAAAAGGTGTGCACACAAAAAAGCAACGAAAGTAACGCTAAAAAAGAAGCCATTGCAGAAGCGGTTGGGCAAGTGATAGAAAATGCTGAATTAACCGATAAGCAAAGGCTTTTTTGTTTGTATTATGTGAAGTGTTTTAATGCTACAAAGGCATATAAGAAGGCATACGGATGTAGTTATGAAACGGCAATGACAGAAGGAAGTAAAACCCTAAGAAACCCTAAGATGAAGGAAGAAATTATCAGGTTAAAGCAAAACCGCCTAAACCGGGAAATGCTAGACGAATCTGATATTTTCCAGAAGTACATGGATATAGCCTTTTCAGATGCAACAGATTTCGTAGAATTTGGCCAGGAAGATGTACCAGTGATGGCAGTTTATGGACCGGTACAGGTAAAAGATGAGGAAACAGGAGAAAAGAAAACCCTCACGAAAAGGGTGAATGTTGTTCGTTTTAAAGATTCCTCAGAAGTAGATGGAACCCTAATTGCAGAAGTAAAACAGGGAAAAGATGGTGCAAGCATTAAACTGCCGGACAGAATGAAAGCTCTGGAATGGCTTGCAGAACATATGTATATGGCAACAGAGGAACAAAGAGCAAGAATTGAAAATATAAAGGCTAAGACAGAACAAATAAAAGGTTCCGGACAGGATGAAACAGAGGATAAGGTGATGAAACTGTTTGAAGCCATTGGAGGCACATTAGATGCTGAATCTTAGCAAAGCATATACACCAAAGCAAATAGAAATCCTAAGAGCATGTAGAAATACAGACTGGTTTCTGCTCATAAATCATGGGGCAAAACGGTCTGGTAAAACGCAGTTGGATAACGATATCTTCTTACAGGAGTTGATTCGTATTAGAAAAACTGCAGATAAACTTGGAATTGATACACCACAGTACATTCTTGCTGGATATTCCATGGGAAACATTCAGGATAATATTTTGACGGAATTATCCAATAAATATGGATTTCAATTTAAATTTGATAAATTCAATAATTTTACTTTATTTGGTGTAAAGATAGTACAGACATCACATGGGAATATCAGTGGACTTGGACGCATCCGAGGAATGACAGCTTTTGGTGCTTATATCAATGAAGCGTCTTTGGCAAATCAGGAAGTATTTGACGAAATCAAGGCAAGATGTTCAGGACCAGGCGCCAGGATTATTGCAGATACAAACCCAGATCACCCAGAACATTGGCTTTTGAAAGATTATATAAAATCAACAGCAGCAGGCATTATGAATTTCCATTTCTGTTTGGATGATAACACCTTCCTGGATGAGCGCTATATCAAAAATATCAAAGAATCTACACCAAAAGGAATGTTCTACGATAGGGGGATTAATGGTGCATGGGTTTCTGGAGAAGGGGTCGTGTATCCTGATTTTGACCAGAATGTCCATGTGATTACACCATTGCAGGCAAAACAAATCATCTTTGACAGGGTGTTTTGCGGAGTTGACTGGGGCTGGGAACACTGGGGTGCTATTGTGGTGGTTGGCGTTAAAGGCAGCAGCTACTATATTGTTGAAGAACATGCTGCACAGCATAAGTATATTAAAGACTGGATAACAGTAGCGAAGGATATCATCAGACGTTATGGTGATGTCCCTTTTTATTGCGATCCAGCAAGACCAGAACATATTGCAGCGTTTCAGAATGCAGGCATTAACGCTTATATGGGGAACAATCGTGTTCTTTCTGGCATTGAAGCCATTGCTACTTTAATGACGAACAAACAATTTTTTATTGTATATTCACAGTGCCCAAGGTTCAGGGAAGAAATTTACAAATATATCTGGAAGAAAAATACCGGAGAACCATTAAAAGAAAATGATGATGTTCTATGTGCAATCCGATATGGTATTTATTCTGATATGACAGTGAATGAAATTGAGCTACCTGGACAAAGCATGGCTGAACAGGCAGAGAAATTGAAAGGAATGTTTTAAATGTTAGAAGTAAATAAATTTGAACATGGGACAGATACAGCACATCACACCTCAAAAAGTTTCCAGCAATTGTACGGACCAGAGACAAACCGCTCCTATCGTGCTAATAGCGCAGAGGAAATTTTGGATGATGTGAATAAACTGGCTTCCATGATTCGAAACCATCATGAGGTCCAATGTCCCAGACTTGAGGCATTAGATGACTATATAAAGGCTAGAAATAATGGAATATACAGTGACAATTCTAGGAGAAATGAAGAAGAAAGAGCAGACCACAGGGCGGCTCATAATTTTGCTAAGGTCATCAATGTATTTGATGTTGGTTACAATACAGGAGTTCCTATCAAAAAAGTAAGTGATAATGAAAAAATAAATGAAATCATTGCAGAATACGATAAGGAAAATGATATTGAAGCTCTGGACAGTGAGTTGTGGCGGGACATGAAAAAGTATGGAAGAGCTTACGAACTCCAATACAGAAATAAACAGGATAAAGACAGATCTGTTATTAGTAATGTGTTTGAAACTTTTGTATGTTATGGGTTAGATGTGGAAAGAACACCACTTTTTGCGGTACGTTATCCGAGATACAAGGTAGAAACTCAGGAATTTACCACCGTTACTGTCTATACGGATAAAGAGATTATTACCTATAAACCATGTCAGATGAATGCGCTGAGGCTGGAAGAAGAGAAAAGGGAACACCATTATTGGGAAGAAGTGCCAATTACAGAGTATTCACCGGACAGATATCGCATGAGCGGATACGAAGATGTAATCCCTCTCATTGATTTATATGATGCAGCGCAATCAGATACCGCTAATTATATGACAGATTTAAATGAAGCAACTATGATAATTACAGGAAATCTAAATCTGAATAAATATAAAACGGACGATCTTATAAAAATGAAAAAAGCAAATTTAATGCTTTTAACAGAAGGAGTGAACCCAGATGGAAGTAAATCACAGACAGATGCAAAATACATCTATAAGCAATATGACGTAACAGGGACGGAAGCTTACAAAGAAAGACTGCAAAAAGATATTCATAAGATTTCCTTTGTGCCGGATTTAACAGATGATTCTTTTTCTGGCACTCAGTCAGGGGAGGCTATGAAGTACAAATTATTCGGATTCCAGCAGATGGCAAAGACAGGACAGCGAGGGTTCAAAAAAGGACTTATGCGAAGATATCGGCTGCTTCTGAACATGAAAAACTACGTGAATGAAGCTGATAATGCGAGCCTTGATAATTTAACCATTACATTCACACCAAACCTTCCAAAAGCTGTATTGGAAGAGTTGAAAACACTTGTTGATTCCGGTATGGAAATTAGCCAGGAAACCCTCATGGGACTTGCCTCCTTCATTGATGATGTGAAAGCAGAGTTAGAAAAAATCCAGAAAGAGGACAAAGAAAACGAGCAAGACCCTGTTATGGCTTCTATGTTTGGAAATCAGGTGCGGCAGGATGATGGGGGGCAGAAGTTCAGGGTAAATCATTAAATGGTGCCCAGACACAAAGCCTTATTGCTATTATGTCACAATTTAGTGCTGGAACTCTTTCGGAAGGACAGGCAGTAAATTTGATATCTACAGCAATTGGAATTAACAAAGATGAGGCAAGGGCAATATTAGATGGAGAATTATAAATGAGTTCACAGGAATACTGGAAAAAAAGAGAAACAGCCCAGCAAAGGAAAAATATCAGGGATGATGCAGCATATCAAAAGCAGATAGCAGAAATTCACCAGAACATGTTAGATGAAATCCAGAAGGAAATTAATGGGTTTTATGTCCGGTATGCGAAGAAGGAAGGAATTACCATTGCGGAAGCCAAGAAACGTGCATCTAAACTGGATATTGAAGAATATGCTAGGAAAGCCAAGAAGTATGTGGCAGAAAAAGATTTCTCAGATAAGGCCAATGAAGAGATGCGCCTTTATAACCTTACCATGAAAGTGAATCGTCTGGAACTGTTAAAGGCTAAGATTGGACTGGAACTGGTCAGTGGATTTGATGAACTGGAAAAGCTTCTGGGAGAAAAATTAACAGAAAAGACATTGGAGGAGCTGGAAAGACAGGCTGGAATCCTTGGAAAATCCATACAGGACAATGCTAAAGCGGCACATGCTATTGTAAATGCTTCTTTCCATAACGCAACTTTTTCAGACCGTATCTGGATGTACCAAGACATGCTAAAGGCAGATTTATCGAAACTTTTGCAGCAGAACATCATACAGGGAAAACACCCAAGAGAACTTGCTACACATCTTAGAAAGCGTTTTGGAGTAAGCCAATTCAATGCAGAGCGTCTTATGATTACAGAGTCTGCCAGAATACAGACAGAAGCCCAGAAACAGTCCCTGGAAAGGAATGGGTTTGAATATTACGAATACATAGCATGTGGAAAGAATGATGTATGCGGAATCTGCAAAGGACTGGATGGAAAACATTTTAAAGTCAAAGATATGATGATTGGCGAGAATGCGCCTCCTATGCATCCTTTTTGTCATTGTTCTACAGCGGCATGGGAAGATAACGAAGAGTATGAGGCATGGATGGATTTTCTGGACAAGGGTGGTACTACTGCTGAATGGGAGAAATTGAAAAAGAAAGGGAAAACCATTGCAAAGCAAGTTGATTCTGATATAATGATTCCATCAGGTGCAAAAGAGGTAGCAGATGTGCATACAGTAGGAAAAATTGATAAAGAAATTTACAAATGCATTACAAAGGATATTGTGACGGATGAAGTTATTATTACAGATAACCAGATTCAACATATTAAAGACAGACATCCAAATGATTATGAAAGATTTTCCTCTTATTTTGAGGAGATAGTTGCCAGTCCTGATTATATCATAGAAGCCAATAAACCAAGCACAGCGTTAGTTTTAAAAGAAATAAAAATGGCTCAGGAGGTATTCAAAACGGTGATTCGTTTGGCAACGTCTCAAGATAATCCAAAATACAAGAATTCAATCATCACGTTTATGAAAATAGATGAAAAAGAGTGGAAAAGATTATTGAGGAACAAGAAAATTCTTTACAAGAGGGAATAATCAATGTATTATAGAAGTATGATAAGAACAGAGCTCTTTGAGGTGGAAGATTTCGTGCGGTCCACACGCCGCCGGTACTGACAGGGGAAATCCCGAGAGATGCAGGAGAAGCGCACGCCTGCCAAAGAGTTCTAGTTCTTTGATAGAATATTTTTATATAGTTTTCTATACCATCAGTTAGAAATGACTGGTGGTATTTTTATGCTCATAGTAGTTTTGACTGAAATATTATAGTATAATTTGATAAAAAATATGGAGGGATTATTATGGGCGAAAGATTAAATAATCTGATAGATTCTGCAAAAGGAGAACTTGGAAAGATATTGATGGAGGAAGCTGGTCCAGCAATAGCTGCAGAGATGGTAAAAGGTACGGCAGTTGAAATTATTGGTGAGGCAGCAGGAATAGTAATACCGGGAGTTGGTAATATGATGTTATCATATAAACAAAAGAAATTAGAAAAAAATTATGAACTGTATATATCCAAAATTGTTGAAAATCAAGATGCAATAAATGCGCGGCTTGAGAAACTGGAAGAGGAAAAGAAAAAAGAAATTCAATCGAATTATTTTGGATTAATCGCAGATTATGCTTCCCAAGAAAAGCAACAGGAAAAGATGAATTATATTGTAAATGGTTTTATAAATGTAACAGGAAATGTTCTGTCACAAGAAGATACAATCCTTATGTATTATGATACTCTGGAACAATTAACAATTTTGGATTTGAGAGTGTTAAGGCTTTATATCGCATGTGATGAAGATGTGCAAACAATTATGGAAGATTACAAGCTGGATTATTCACAGTTAGGTATGATTAAGGAAAAATTATCCAGGTTAGGACTTTTAGAAAGCAAAAATGATTTGGATATGGATGAGAATATGAGGAATGTCGCTCAGTACTTAGAAGATGTGACGAAGGGAAAGAAGAATCCTAAATTAAAACGTCTGAAAAGAATCAGTAAATTTGAATCTTACAGACTTACCTCTTATGGACGAAAGTTATACCAGTTTTTTTCTGGTATTATTGATACAGAATAAGTTTTAGAACACTGCCTGAGAAATTAGGCGGTGTTTTTATACCCATTTTTAGGGAAAGGCGGTGATGTATTTGATTGTAGTAAAAATCCGTGAAAATAGCTTGATTATAGATGGCCATGCAGGATATGAGGAAAAAGGAAAAGATATTGTATGTGCAGGAGTGACCACTCTTACGCAAAATTTAGTAAAATCCATAGAGGATTTGACTGAGGACAAAATAGAATATGATATCTCGCCCGGAAGGGCTGATATAAAGTATGGGAATCTTTCAGAGAAAGCAAAAACTCTGGTGGATTCCTTTTTCATTGGCATCTGCATGATTGCAGATGAGTTTCCAGACTATGTAAAAATCGTTTGAAAGGAGAAAAAGATGCGTAACAAAGTATTTAAAACCATGCTGCAGTTATTTGCAGAAGAACCAGGAGGAAACCCAGCTCCACCGAACCCAGACCCAGAGGGTAAACCGGAAGTGACAGATCCAGAGACCCCGCCAGCTCCTGAGGCCAAATATACCGAAGAAGATATCGAGCGTATGAGAAAAGAATGGGAGAAGAGCGCAAAGGCAGCAGAAGAAGAAGCAAAAAAGCTTGCCAAAATGAATGCCCAGGAGAAAGCAGACTATAAGAATAAGCAGTTGGAAGATAAGATTGCAGAACTGGAAAACGAGAAAGCTTTATCCAATATGAGGGATGAAGCAAGAAAAATGCTGTCTGAAAAGAATATCAATATTTCAGATGAGTTGCTTGCTTTTATGGTATCGAAGGATGCAGGGGAAACAAAAAAAGCAGTAGATTCCTTTGTGGAGCTTTTTAATGCAGCAGTAAATGAGGCGGTAAAAGGAAAAGCCCGCCAGGAAACTCCCAAGGATGGTGGCGAATTTTCTGCATCCAAAGCAAGCTTAGGAATCGGAGATATGGCAAGAGAAGCAAGAATTATTAAATAGTGGAGGTAAAATAACATGAACAAAAATAGAAAGTATGGAATGCAGTTATTTGCACAGACAATCAACCCAGACAACGTAACCATGTACGAACAGAAAGATGGCACTATCCCAGAGAAATATAATAAATTGATTTTAAAAGAAATCATCAACAACAGCAAAGTGATGCAGCTTGCGAAGTATGAGGAAATGAATGGGAAAGAGAAAGAATTTGAATATTTTGCCAAAGGCCCTGGAGCTTACTGGGTAGGTGAAGGTGAAAAAATCCAGACCTCTAAACCACAGTGGATGAAAGCTAAGATGGTTGCTAAGAAGTTGGGTGTTATCATCCCATGTTCCAGAGAGTTTCTACATTACAAAATGTCTGATTTCTTTGAGCAGATGAAGCCAAAGATTGCAGAAGCTTTCCATCAGAAATTTGATGATGCAGCTATCCGAAATGTAGATAATCCATTTCCTCAGTCTTTGGAAGAATCTGCAGTAGCAGCAGGCAATGTGATTAGTGGAGGTATTAACTACGATAATATCCTTTCCATGGAAGATGCATTAAACGATGCGGATTACGATGTAAATGCATTTATTTCTACCAAAAAGAATCGTAGTACACTTCGCAATGTACATAAAATTGAAAATGGAGTAATTGTGGAAAGCCTGTATGACAGAGGTGCTAATACCATTGACGGACTCCCGGTTGTGGATCTGAAAGGTATGGCAAAAGGAAATCTCTATGCAGGAGATTTCGATTATATGTACTATGGAATCCCGTTTGGTATGTCTTATAAGCTGGATGAATCCGCACAGTTATCTACACTGAAAAATGAGGATGGTACACCGGTGAACCTGTTTGAACAGGAATTAGTAGCCCTTAGAGTCACTATGGATGTAGGATTTATGATTGTAAAAGATGAAGCTTTTGCAAAATTAGAAAAGGCAGAATCCAAGCTGGGAAAACTTACGGTTCAGTCTGCAGCAGGTACTGAGAAGGGAGATACTAAAATTACTGTAACTCCTTCAAAGACAGGTGGAAATACATACAAGTATAAAATTTCTGAAGAAGAAGTGAGTGTTGCATATGGACAGAATGTAAAGACATGGTCTGTGTGGGATGGAGCTGCAGATATTACTGCAGAAACAGGAAAAAACATTACTGTAGTGGAGTGTAATGCAGAGTACCAGGCAATGAAAGCAGGAACAGCTGTTGTAGCAGCGAAAGCCTAAGAAGGTGTATGTATGCTTAAAAAATTAAAACAGATGCTTGGACTTTTAGAAGAAGATGAATCCATGGACGATAAATTGTCCTGGATTCTTGATTCTACACAATCCAGACTAAAGGTGCTTCTTGGAGGTGCGGAGCCTGGAAGCGATTTGGAATACATTGTAATTGAAGTTTCCATTGCCAGATATAATCGAATTGGTTCAGAAGGGCTTTCTACTCATACGGTAGAAGGAGAAAGCCAGAATTTCCAAGAATCTGATTTTGCGGCTTATATGGACGATATACGGGCATATAAAGAAGCCCACAACCAGGATGAGGCAAAAGGAGGGATTCTCTGGATATGAGATACGATACACCAGTCTATTTCCAGGAAATTACTCCAGGGGAGTATGACCCAGAAACAGGGGATTACAGGGAAGATACGATACAGGAGACAAAACGCCTGGCATCTGTTATGAACACAGGGGAAGAGACGTTAAAGTTACTCTATGGCAGTATCAAACAAGGAAGCCTTACTATTCAGCTTCAAAATCATTATAACGCCCCGTTCAGCCGCATACGCATTGGAGAGACTATCTACCAGGCAGATGTCTCCAGGAAGCTTAGGGTAAAGCATACGTTTATTGTATCGGAGGTGCAGGGACGCCAAAAGTAAAGATTGTAGGTGTGGAAAAGCTGCAAAAGAAGCTGAGGAAAAATGTGGATATGGAGGAAGTAAAGCATACGGTGCGAAAACATGGTTCACAGTTAGAAGCGAAAGCAAAACGGAAGGCTGAATTTAAAGGCCATTATGAATGGAGCAAAGAAGCAGGTGGAGAGGTATTTGTAAAACCCTCAGGTAATTTGAAAAATAGTATTAGGACAGAAGTCCGTAATGGTGGAATGACTGCAGAAGTAGAACCGACAGCAGAATATGCAGCTTACGTTGAGCTTGGTACCAGATATATGAAAGCACAGCCATATCTTAAACCAGCCTTTGAGGAGCAGAAGGATAAGTTCAAAAATGACATGAAGAAATTGACGAGGTGACACCATGGACCCACAGCAGGAAATCTTCACAGAATTGCTATTAAAAATCAAAGCATTAGGATATGACGTATTTGACGGGGAACTTCCGCCAGAGAATACGCCATATCCTTTTGTATATCTTGGGGATATGCAGCAGACAGACCGTAATACAAAAACAGAGGTTATTGGTAGCACATTCCCTTCTATCCATATCTGGCACAGCAGCCCAAAGAAACGGGGAACAATATCAAAGATGCTGCGGGAAATCAAACTTGTGTGCCGGAGGATAGAAAAAACAAAGAATTACTCTTGGTTTGTAAAAAATATGAACCAGAGAATTATCACAGACACTACAACAAAGACTCCACTTCTTCATGGGATTTTGGAAGTGGAGTTTGCTTTTAGTTAGGAGGAAACAGGTATGAATAGATATAAATTACAGTTATTTGCAGAAGCGGTATCTGGAAAGAAAATTGTTTATATGTACAGGATGCTGGCTGATGCAAAGAAGGAGGCAGCTACGCATCTGGCTTTTACTACAGAAAACAGTATTTCTATTAGCAGAGATGCAGATACCACAGAAACCAAAGATGGTCCAATCCGAACTCCAGGAGCAGTAGAAATTGAAATTACTACCACAGCACTTCTGGCACAGGGGGATGTAATGGTAGATAAACTGCAAAAAGCTCTTATCAACGGAGACAAGGTAGAAGTTTGGAAAATTAATTTGAAAGAGCCTGGAACTGAGGGTAATAAGTTTAAAGCAAAATATTATCAGGCATATGTAACAGAGTTTGAAGAAACTTCAGGGGCAGAAGATTATGTAGAGTGTTCTTTGACCTTTGGAATCGAAGGAACTGGAGCAGACGGAGAAGTAACACTTACGGTAGAACAGCAGGAAATGATTGAATTGTATGGATTTAAAGATATCGCAAAAGAAGGAGAATGAAAATTATGATGGAATTAACAATTAACGGACAGGTGTATCAGTTTAATTTTGGAATGGGATTTTTAAGAGAAATGAATAAAAAACTTATTATCCCAGAAGAAGGCATTAAAGGGAAAAGTAAAGAAGTTGGACTGCGATATGCGGTGGCTGGCATTATGGATGGAGATTTAGAACAGTTGGAAGAAGTGTTGGATACTGCTAATAAAGGCATGGAACCAAGAGTTACAAAACCCCTTTTAGATGCCTATATTGAAGAAGAAAGTACGGATATTGACAGCCTGTTTGATGAGGTGCTGGATTTTTTAGAGAAAACAAATGCTACGAAGAACACAGTGAAAAATATCAGAAGGGACATTGCCAAAGCAGAACAGATGGAAGCGGCAAAGAATGCGGAGAAATAGAAGAAGATTTTGAACAGGTATATAGGGAAATGGCAATAAATTGTTTCCGATACCTTGGTTTTCGAAGTCTGGAACAGGTGAATAAGCTCACAATACCGGAATATGAGCTTCTTATGGAAGCTTTGGAATTAAGACAGGTAGATCAAGAGTATTGGACACACTGGCAGGCTTTTTTGAATTACGCTGTAAAAGCAGAAAAAAGAATAGGCAAGAATAAAACTAGACCGGTATATCAGAAGTTTAGTAAATTCTTTGATTATGAGAGACAGATAGATAGAGTAAAGAATAAAAAGAAATCTCAGGATAGATTTTCTGGGATTGGAAGATTTTTAAAGAAGGGAGGCTGAATCTATGGCAGAGAGTTTTTCTGTAAAGGCAATTCTATCGGCGAAAGATGCAAACTTTTCCAGTGCATTTAAAAAGGCTATAAATTCAGCTAACCAATTAAAAGAGACCGTTACCAGTGGCTTTGGATTTGGAATTATGATGGGAGCTGGACAAAAGGCTTTTTCTGTCATGAGTGGTGGAATTGGTAATATGGTATCAGAAATGGGAAATGCGTCTGCAGCCTGGAAAACTTTTCGAGAAAATATGTCTATGAACGGAAAGCCTCAGGCTGAGATTGCAGATATACAGAGTTCTTTGCAAAAATTCGCTGCAGATACTGTTTATTCTGCATCCGATATGGCTTCTACTTTTGCACAGCTTTCTGCTGTAGGAACAAAGAATACAGAAAAACTGGTAAAAGGATTTGGTGGTTTAGCAGCAGCAGCAGAAAACCCACAACAAGCCATGAAAACTCTTTCTCAGCAAGCAACTCAGATGGCGGCAAAACCCAAAGTGGCATGGGAAGATTTTAAATTGATGTTGGAACAAACTCCAGCAGGAATGTCACAAGTAGCAAAAGCAATGGGGAAAACAACACAACAGCTCATTTCAGATATTCAAGCCGGAAAAGTTAAAACAGAAGATTTCTTAGATACAATAGCAGAAGTGGGAACCAGTGACGGCTTTATGAAAATGGCAACACAATACAAGACCGTTGGGCAGGCAATGGACGGATTGTCAGAGACAGCAAGCAATAAACTGCTTCCTGCTTTTGATGTGGTATCGGAATACGGAATTAAAGCTGTTGAAAAACTATCTGGTGCTTTTGATAAGATAGACGGAAATATCCTTGCGGGTAAGGTAAAAACAGGGCTTGAAACGGTTTCTAAATATTGGGATGCTTTTATTGCAAATATGTCTGGCGTAGGAACTGCATTTTCAGACGCTTTCTCTGCAGTCGGAGCGGCATTTTCGGAACTTACAGGAGAAATTGGTTCCGATACCAGTATTAAAAGTTTTGGAGATGCTGTACAAGTAGCAGCTGGATACCTAAAAACATTTGCAGGATTCCTGGAAGATAATGCAGACAAAATTGCATTGGTATTACAGCATTTGCCGCAATTGTTACTTGCATACAAAGGATTCAAAATTGTGAAAGCGGTTGTCCCGTTCGTAAGTGCATTTTCAGGCGCGATTGTGAAGCTTGCTGGAAAAGGAATTACAAGTTTGGCTGGAAAATTATTTGGCATTGCGGCTGGAACGAAAGCAACAGGAGCAGCAAGCAAATCTAGTTCTGGTTCAATCCTAAAATCAGCACAGGCGTTTATGATGATGGCAGGAGCGGTTCTACTGATAAGCGGCGGTTTTGCATTGCTCGCTCTTTCAGCGGTAGCAGTAGCAGAATCAGGTGGCCTTGCAATCGGCGTCTTAATAGGGATGGCTGCAGCAGTAGCAGGCGTTGCCGTGGGAATGATGTTTCTTCTTAAATCTATGAAGGGAAGTAAAAGCCTAGTACAAACAGCCGCGGCATTTTTAGTCCTTGGGGCAGCTATCTTGGTTGTAAGCGCAGCATTTGCTGTACTTGCAGCCACATCTATAGCCCTGGCAAATGCAGGACCATTGGCAATTGCTGTAATGGCGGGCATGGTAGTAGCGATTGGAGCGTTGATGTTAGTTGCAAAAAATGTGGCTCCTGTTTTGACGGCTGGAGCAGTTGGTTTGATTGCTTTTGGAGCTGCATGTATTTTAGTGGGGACAGGAATGGCGGTTATGACTGCTTCTTCCATTGCCCTGGCGAATGCAGGACCTCTTGCTATTGGAGTAATGGTAGGGATGGTTGCAGCAATTGCACTTCTAGCGGCTGGAGCGGCAGCTTTGGGACCGGCATTAACCGTAGGAGCGGTAGGATTTCTTGCTTTTGGAGCAGCACTTGTTCTTGTTGGAGTTAGTGCAATTTTGGCTTCGACGGCTATTGTCATTTTGTCAACAGCTCTCCCAACCCTTGCAGAATATGGATTGCAAGGGGCTGTTTCTATTCTAACTTTGGGGGCAGCCATGGGGGTATTTGCTGCAGGTGCGATTATAGCGGGTGCTGGTGCAATTGTTCTTGGTGCAGGATTTTTAGTAGCAGGTGCAGCAGCTTTAGTGGCAGGGGCTGGAGTCCTGGTGTTGGCTGCAGGAACGTTGGCTTTAGGAGCCGGTTTGGTAGTAACAGCGGCATCCGTAACTGTATTAGCATCTGCTTTGCCGTTAGTAGGTACAGGAGCAATGAGTAGCGCTGTGGCTTTTGCCGCATTACTTGCAGTGACTGTTGCATTAGGTACATCTCTTTTATTAATAACAGCTTCTTTTGTGGCATTTGGAGTTGGAATTATAACGGTAACGGTTGGGGTAACAGCGTTTGGAGTAGCTATGGTAGCTGCGAGTGCAGGTACAGCAGTTATGGCTGCGGCACTTGTAGCTGTGAATTCGAATATGAAATCCATTGCCGGTAATGCTAAAACGGCACAAAAATCAATTACTAGTATGAAAGATTCTATTTCGATTGTAAACGAGGGATTGGATGCTCTTGGCAGTAAGGCGAAGTCGGCTGTGAATAAATTAATCAATACCTTTTCGGATGCGGCTGGGAAAGCGAAAAGTGCAGGAAAAAAAGTTGGAAATGGAATAAATGATGGTGTAAAAAGTGGAACAGAAAAACTACCTAATACCATAAAGACAGCAATGAGCCAATTCAACTCTGGGCTTTTATCTGGTGGGATGCTTTCTGTGTCTGTTTCCAAACAGATTTCAAGCTCTATTTTGTCTGCGTTAAGCAAAACGGAATCGGGAGCATATAGCTGTGGATATAATATTGGAGCAGGATTGGCGAATGGTATGGCAGCATCTCTTGGTAGAGTTCAAAGTATTGCCACACAGTTGGCGGCAGCAGCAGAAAAAGCAATTCGCGCAAAAGCTCAGATTCACAGTCCATCTAAAGTTTCCGACAAATTGGGACAATATTGGGGAGAAGGATATGTTGAAGGGATGAAAAAAATGTTTGGTGAGGCAAAAAGAACATCTATGAAATTAATTCATATTCCTTCTACTATCAAAAAACCAGATCTGGAATTAGCAGGAAATATGTCTGCAGCAGATTTGAGTGATGACTATGTATATACAAAAAATGCAAACTACACCATCATTGTCCCAGTAGAAATTGACGGAAAAGAAACTGCCAGGGTGATTGCGCCTTATACTGAAGCAGAACTAGATAAAAGGCAAAGAAGAAATAGTAGAAAACATGGAATCTTATGAGGAGGGCAGTATGTACAGTTTTGTAGACATCAAAGAAACATCGGAAGGTATAACACTGCCTTCCGAAGCCATGCAGATAAATGGCGAATATTTAGAGAATTTAGTACCAGGTTACAGAACCCTAAGCGTATCAGGCAGGGAAGCTCTATCACCTGAAATAGAATCTTTCCATACAGGTATCAGGGACGGTTCTTCCAGGAAGTCCAGGAGGTATCCAGAACGCATTATAACCGTGAAATACCAGTTGATTTCAAAGTCCAATGAGGAATTTAGGGAAGCATATAACAAGTTAGGCGGAGTTCTGAATACGGAAGATGCACAGCTTATCTTTCGTGATGAACCTGATAAATATTTTATTGGCACACCATCTTTGGTTGAAGAGGTAGAACAGGGAAGAAATGCAGTAGTAGGGGAATTAGAATTCCTTTGCCTGGATCCGTTTAAATACTCAGTGGTAGAGTATGAAGCAATTCCAGACATGCTGCAAGGGAGCATCTTGCTGGATTATCGTGGAACGTATAAGTCCTTCCCTATTTTGGAAGCAGACTTTTACAGAGAAACAGATACCAGTGCAGATGGCTCTGCATCCAATTTATTGACCGGAAGAGGAGATTGTGGATTTGTTGCTTTTTTTAATGAGACGAAAAAAATCATTCAGCTAGGAGACCCAGATGAAGCAGACACTGAAAATAAATATCAGAAATCCCAGACTTTAGTAAGTGCAGGGTTTGAAGGCACATCTGGATGGGGAAGTGCGGCAAAGGCCCAATGGGCACAAAACGCCAGTACAGGCTTGGTTTCTCAAGCGATACAGGCGGGAAGCATGGGAATGGGGATTGCTTCTTATGCAGTGCCAGCAACGCCAAAGGATACCTCAGGGACGATTCTTAGTAATAAGGCGACTTCTCAGAGTTCGCCTGTTTTCTATTATTCTATAACTGCAAAGGCAACGAACCGCAATGCTGATTCTGTAAAAGTAACGGTAACGGTTACTGCATCTTTGAAGAATACAGGGTCTTATTTCGGTCCGCCTTATGCATTGCAGGGGCAAATCTATCTGGGAGGAGCCTGGAGGACTTTTACCATTAAAAAACCTTCAGAGTTCTGGAGGGGAAAAACTGCCCATACAGTGAACTTTTCCATTACGGTCACAGGGCTTTCGGCATCTACAAGCGTGCTTACTGGGATTAAGTTTAAAACCGCTCGGACAGACGGCACGGGAGGAAGCGCAGGAGTTCTTCCAGAGACTACTTGCGCCAATCTTCCCATTAGCCAGTATGTTGCAGATGTGCCAGAGACTTATTTCCTTACAGCTTCCGCTTTCGGTAGTGGCTCTGGCTGGCATGGTCCATCTATCACCAGGAAACTTCCACAAGATGCTTCTGGTGTATCTGGAGCTGTGAACGGACAGTTATCTTTTTCTCATAAGCTATCTATTGGAAGCGGGAATTTTGGCGTTTCTGAATTAGGTGGTTTTCAGGTTCTTCTGGTGAATGGAAGTGGAAGCGGAAGAAAGATTGTAGCTGGTGCTTTTTTATATAAAGGTTCTAATGGGAAATCAGGAAAGGTTATTTTCTATATCAATGGGACAGCAGTGGAGACTATTGATATAGATTTTTCTTATGGAAATAAGAGATTCCAAGCAGGGGTTTCCTCTACCATTACCAAAACAGGAGATACCGTAACGTTTAATCTTGGCGGTATTTCCAGGACATTTTCTAACAGTGCAATCAGAGATATGGCTATACATGAAATTACTTTTGCTTTTTTACAATACGCAGCCAGACCACGGCTTTCTTTTAATGGCCTTTATTCTGCCAAATTTGTAAAGAGTAATTGCCAGACATGGAAAGACATCCCGAACAAATTCAGTGCTAATGATGTGTTAGAGGCGGATTGCCAGGATGGAAATGTTTATTTAAATGGTGTTCTGAACCAGTCCCTGGGGGCTCTTGGGAATGACTGGGAAGGATTTTACCTTACACCTGGGCTAAACCAGATAGGATTCACCTATTCAGATTGGGTTCCGGCAGAGTATGCCCCTGCTTTTAAAGTGCGCTACAGAGAGGTGTTTTTATGATTATTTATTTTGCAGACAGAAAAATGAATATCTTAGGCCTTGCCAGCACAAACTTAAAAAAGGGTCTTATGATTACAGATGATTTGAAAGTAGAAGATGTGGAAACCGGTGTGGCGTCTTTTGAATGTAAAATTTCCTGTAACAGTGCTTCCAGATTAAAATTGGAAGAGGCTGCCATGGTGGGAAATTATATTCTTCGTAAACAGGGAAGTGACAATGAATTTTATACCATTATAGAATCAGAATTTGATACAAAGTCTCAGGAATTACATCTGTATGCAGAAGATGCAGGGTTAGATCTGTTAAATGAGGTAGTAGGAGCTTATGAAGCAGATAAGGCATATCCTATTCGGTATTACATACAGAAGTTTTCTTTTGATTCAGGGTTTGTTATTGGCATCAACGAGATTCCAAATCTTACTAGGAAATTAAGCTGGGACGGAGAATGTACTGCAACAGAACGCCTTGCCAGTGTCGCTACTCAGTTTGATAATTGTGAGATCTCTTATAGTTTTACCATTAAAGGGATGGATATTACAGGAAAGTATATCAATATCCATAAAAAACGCGGACATGACATAGGATGCCAGCTTAGATTAAACAAAGAAATAGACAGCATTGTTACGAAAAAGACCATTGCGAATTTGGCAACTGCTCTGGAAGTTACGGGAGGCACTCCAGAACCAGCAGAAGGGCATGAAGAGGAAGAACAACATCCTATTACCCTTAGTGGTTATTCTTATGATGACGGGGATTTTTATGTAAGTGGTACGAAATTGCTTTCAAGAAAAGCACTAGAAAAATGGAGTAGGTATCTTTATCCAAAAGAACCAAACAAAGAAAAAGATGTTGGGCATATTGTAAAAGCATTTAGCTATGACACGCTTAGCCAGTCAGAACTTTGCAACCGAGCGGTGAGTAAATTAAAAGAAATTTGTGATCTGGAAGTAAACTATGAAGTAGATATTACCAGATTTCCAGACAATATTAGAATCGGTGACAGAATTAATGTTATTGATGATGAAGGAGGTTTATATTTATCTACCAGAATTCTACAGTTTGAAACATCTATTACCAACAAAGAACAAAAAGCAACTCTAGGGGAGCATATTATCAAGGAAGGCGGTATTTCCCAGAAGGTGCAGGAATTGGCAGAAGAATTTTCCAAACATACGGTTTCTGTACAAAATGCCATGAATGCAGCAAATGTAGCGAAAGGAAAGGCAGACAGTGCAGTGAAACAGGCAGAAGCTGCATTGCAGCAAGCAGAAGATGCTAAAACGGCAGCAGATTCTGCAAAGCAATCTGCAGATACCGCATTTCAATCAGCAACAGAAGCACAGAAGAAAGCAGACGAGGCAGAAACTTCTGTGGGAAAGGTAGTAGAAAGTGTTACTTCATTAGAAACAACAGTAAAGAAAGCTCAGGAAGCAGCAGACAATGCGTATCTTGCAGCAGATACTGCTGAGAAAAAAGCAGAGGAAGCAAAACGGTCTGCCGAGAATGCTGCAAAGGATGCAGTAGAAGCCAAGGAGGCGGCAGGCACAGCTCAGACCACAGCAGACAGTGCCGTACAAAAAGCAGAGGGGGCGGTTGCTACCTCTGGAGAAGCAAAAGCGTTATCTGAAGCTGCCAGTGCTACTGCCCAGGCAGCTAAAGCGGATGCCGTCCAGGCTCAGAAAGAAATTGATTCTCTTGGAGACAGTCTAGATACATTGTCTCAGACCATGGAAGCAGACTATGCCAGAAAAACAGACCTTACTGAGACAGAAGCGCACCTGCAAACCCAGATATCCCAGAATGCGGCAGGGCTATCCTCTACAGCGTCAAAGGTACAGAAAATAGATGAAACAGTAAATAATGCAGCTGATTTAGCAGCTCAGGCACAGCAGACCGCTGCAGATGCACAGAAAAAGGCTGATGCGGCATCTCAGGATGCAGTAGCTTCCCAAGCGGCAGCAGATGCAGCAAAACAGGCGGCAGCGTCAGCCCAAAGTGAGGCGGATAAGGCAAAAGAAGCGGCAACTACCGCACAAAGCGTAGCAGATAAAGCAGAGGCTGATTTGCAGGCGGCAAAAGAGGATTTGGCTAGTGTACAGGGGCGTGTGGATGCTACAGAGGAAGATATTCTGGCGGCCCAGCAGGCAGTAGATGAAGCGGCAAAGGCGGCGGAGAAAGCAAAGACAGACGCGGCCAATGCAACAGCAAAAGCAGACAGTGCCCAGACTGCAGCAGACAAGGCAGTGACAGATGCAGGGGCAGCCCAACAGACCGCCAATGATGCAGCGGACAAAGCCTTACTTGCACAGAAAGTAGCAGAGGAGGCAAAAGGGAATGCAACTACTGCCCAACAGACCGCAGATGCTGCAGCACAAGCGGCTGCAAAAGCACAGAGCACAGCAGATCAGGCAGTATCTAATGCAGTAACAGCTCAGGCAACTGCCCAGGAGGCGGCACAGAAAGCTCTTGCAGCACAAAATGCTTCAGACGAAGCTGCTAAGAAGGCAGAAGCTGCCCAGACTGATTTGGATGCTGCTAAACAGAACCTAGCGGACGTCACCTCGAAAGTAGATGCTACTGCAGAGGAAGTGGAAGCAGCACAAGCGGCTGTTACAAAAGCCCAGGAGGCGGCCAATAAGGCCAATGCGGAAGCTGCCGCAGCTCAGGCTACCGCGGATAAAGCAAAGACAGATGCGGCTACTGCACAATCGGCAGCGGACAAAGCAACAGCCGCTGCAGATGAGGCACAGAAGCAGGCAGAAGCAGCAAAGGTCGCGGCAGATAAGGCCCAGGCAGATGCAAATGCTTTAGCGGTAAGGGTAACAGAAGCAGAGACAGATATTAGACAAAATGCAGAGGAGATTAAGTTAAGAGCCACAAAGAAGGAAGTTACACAAACACTTGGGGGCTATTATACAAAAAAAGAGACAGATGCAGCTATAAAAGTGCAGTCAGATTCTATTACACAGAGCGTAAAACAACAGATTGATGAAATTGAGATTGGTGGAAGGAATCTACTAATCGGAACCAAAAATGGTGTCAGTAAAACCGGAACTGGAGTTGCAAATGAGGCGACAGAGGAATATAAGTATAGCGATTATGGAAAAGAAATTTTGCACAATGGAACACAAAAAGAAATTGTAATTTCTTTCGATTGGGAAACTGCTGATGCTATATCTGGAACTATTGAAGTACAATCATGTTTTAGTAATTGGAACTCCTTTGGAATAACCGAAATATCTGAAACAAAACAATCTGGGCATGTTGTAGCAACGGTGAAAATTCCAGAAGTTTGGAATGGGTCTAAAAATACAGGGATGAGATTTCGACTAAATAATGTTACCGGAACTGTTGTTTTTTCAAATTTCAAATTAGAAATAGGCAATAAAGCTACAGATTGGTCTCCTGCACCAGAGGATATGGCAACTTCAGAGGACGCACAAAACGCACAGTATGCAGCGGATGAGGCTAAAGAAAAGGCAAAAGATGCTTCAGATTTGGCAAAGAAAAATGAGAATAGAATTACGATAAGTGAATCTACAATTAAACAGTTATCTGACTCTATTTGTACAATGGTGAAAGATAAAAATGGTTCTACGATTCTGACTCAAAATTCCTCTGGATGGCAGTTTGACCTAAGTGCAGTAGAAAAGAATCTAAATAACACAGCAAATGAAATGAACAAGATAGCTGGAACTGTAACGGAAGTAGATAGTGCTATCAAAAATTTAAACCAAACCGTTCAAGATTTAGGAAAAAAGACTGCTTATATTGTAATGACAACAGACGAAAACGGTGCGCCTTGTATTGAACTCGGAAAAGAGGATAACCCTTTTAAAGTCCGAATCACGAACACTTCTGTAGACTTTTTGGAAGGCAGTTCTAGGATAGCGTATGTAAATAACAAGGCTTTATATATAGAAAAAGCAATCATTAAGAATGAGCTTCAGATCGGAGAAGGAAAAGGATTCGTATGGCAGATTAGAGCGAACGGAAATATGGGACTTAGAAAGATAGGGTGATAAAACATGGCACATCAAGTAAGTAGTATTGATTATGGTGATTATAGATATCGGGTTGGTGACATCATTAGAATTGCCCCAGGGAAAGAATATTTATATCCAACAACCACTGGAAATTCTTACACCAGTACGCCTAATATATCCAAGGATGTTCGGAAGATAACTCAGATATGGGCTAGTGATGAGAATTTATCGGTCAGCAACCCTATTGTGACTGCTTATTATTCAGGTAGTTATCGTTATGGCAGTGGTGCAATCAGACCTGAACAGATTGCAGTTGGCAGTGGCGGTTTAAAAATAAAGCATTATGTAAGCTATAATGCAAACGGAGGTTCAGGTGCACCTGGAACACAAACGAAAGTATATGGAAGTGTGTTGACATTAAGTGGTTCAAAACCAACTAGGACGGGCTATACTTTTCAAGGATGGGCTACTTCTTCTGGTGGTGGTGTAAGTTATTCATCTGGTTCTGCATATAGTGTCGATGCAGATGTAACATTGTACGCTGTTTGGAAAGTAAATACATATACAGTTAGTTACAGTGCAAATGGAGGTTCTGGTGCTCCTGGTGCACAAACGAAAACATATGGAGTTACATTAGCGCTCTCTACTGTAAAACCTACAAAAACAGGCTATACTTTTCAAGGATGGGCTACTTCTTCTGATGGTGGTGTTAGTTATTCATCTGGAGCAGACTACACAGCAAACGCTGCTGTTACTTTATATGCTGTATGGAAAGCTAATACATATACGGTAAGTTACAATGAAAATGGTGGTTCTGGCGCACCAGGCGCACAGACAAAAACATATGGTGTAACATTAAAATTAAGTTCTACAAAACCAACACGGACAAATTATAACTTCAAAGGATGGGGAACTTCTCCATCTTCCATTACTGTATCTTATGCTGCAGGTGAAAATTATACTTCAAATGCATCTATTACACTTTATGCGATTTGGGAGTTGGCATATACTGCACCTCGTTTAAGTGATTTTTCAGTTGCTCGGTGTACGTCTGATGGTGCAGAATCAGAAAACGGAACATATGTAAAAGTGGATTTTAAATGGGCTACGGATAAATCTGTAACTGCAATAAAAATAGAATATAAATCTGAAACCGCTACTAATTGGACAGCTACTACTGTTACAGGGACAGGAACAAGTGGTGTAGTAAGCAAAATTATAGGTGGTTCCTTGTCTACGGAGTACACTTACAATATAAGGATTACGGTATCTGATAGTGTAGGAAGTAGTAGTTCTATTAAAGATATTCCTTCTATGCATTATATTGTAGATATACGTTCTACAGGAAAAGGGATTGCTTTTGGAAAACCTTCACAAGTAGATGATGTTGCAGATTTCAACTATAACTTACGTCTACGAAAAGCATTGCAAATGATGATAGCTGGTCGTGTAAGAATTCCTTTTGAACTTACAGAAGGTGACGAAAATGGAGATGGAATGCAAATCCGTGGTGCAAACGGATATATGGCTATTGGAAGTGGTGAAAGTGTTTCTGATTATGTTACTGATTCCGATATAGTTGGAGGAGACGAAGGAATGTATATCACTGCTGATACATTGGCTAAAATTATAACAAATATGCAAGCAGGATACGCAAACAGAAAAGAATTTATTTTTTATAATAATGGAAATTTACAAATTACAGGCGATGTAAACACAACAAATGGATGGGTGCTTACACCAAGCAAACTTTTCTCTGGAAAGCCATTGATAGGAAGTTATGGGGAATTTTTAAGATTAAGACCTGGTGCTGGAAGTAAAGATGATGCGTATTTTTTAAGCGTAAATTCAAATGGCGAAGTACACTCTGGAACTAGATTGAACGGAGATGCAAATATAACTCCTAGAAGATTGGCATTTTCCAGCGAATTGCCTGATACACAATCCGAAGTCGTTAAAAATGCAAGTTATGAGGGGAAAACAGTAACAGCATACTACCGGAAATACGGAAATGTTGTGGAATGTACGATACACTGGGTTGGAACTGCTAATACAAGTTATGGTGTATTTTCTGGTTTAGCAGCTCCAAGTGGTTACAGACCAAAACATACGGTATATTTTAATGCTGCAGCAGTTGTTGGTAATGGTATTCTTGATAATGGATTAGTTCGTTATAGCATATCTCCAGATGGAACATTTCGATTTGCATCAAAACGAACAGATAACGCAGAACGCATGGGTACTATCGTATATGTTGTAGACTAAAATATCTGGAAGGAGAAAATATGAGAACGTTAAAATTTATAGCAAAAGCACAGCAGCTTAAAAAAGATATATCTTGTGATTTTTCGGGTTTAGTAAAAGGAAGCAAAGGGTATCTGCAGGCAGAATTTTCTTTTTCTGAAGAATATGTCGGATGCGGGAAAATTGCAGTATTCCGTAATCAGGGAGAGGAATATCCTGTGAGATTAGAAAATAATAACTGTATAATTCCAGAAGAAGCGCTTACCTGGAGAACATTCCAGGTATGCGTGGTTGGAGTACGCGAAGATTACAGAATTCGGACAAATTATGTGGAGGTGAGGCAGGATGACTGAACTGGAAAAACTGGAAAAGGAACTTTTGGAAGAAATACAGGAAGAGCCAGAAATCTACGCAGATACAGAAGAATTTTGTACGATTAACCCGGAGACACGAATAATTACAGTGCCTACAAGCAAAAGAATCCTTGGCACAGAATCAGACCAAGAGACAAACAGATTGTACTTTAAATGTCCAAAGATTGTTGGAGATAACGTAGACCTATCTCTTTTCTCTCTTCGCATAAATTATCAGAATGCTGGAAATAAGAAAGACCAGTATCTTGTGGAAGATGTGAAAGAAGAAGGAGATAATATTACTTTTTCTTGGCTCCTTAAGAGAAATGTAACTGCTTATAAAGGGAATGTGAAGTTTATTTTATGTGCAGTAAAAACAACAGAAGATGGAATAATAAAAAATGAGTGGAACACTACTTTGAATACGGAATGTGAAAGTCTGGAAGGCATGGAAGTGGACAAAGTTGCAGTGGAAGAAGAGACAAAAGATATTGTTGAACAATTAATTGCAATGATGAATCATTCGGCTGAAAATGCTGTGCGTGCAGTAGAGGAGGCTAAGGCAGAGGTAGATAAAGAAGTAGGAGACTTTGCTTTAAAGGCACAACAGGCTCTTGCAGATGTGAACAACGCCGGACAAGCACAGACAGAGCGTGTGCAAACTGCCGGAAATGATGCTGTAGAATCTGTTAAGGCAGCACAGGGTACAGCTACAAGGGCGGTAGAGACAGCAAAGACAGAAGCTATCGAGGCAGTACAGACAGAAGGAGCAACCCAGGCCGGGAATGTCTCCGCAGAGGGAGAAAAGCAGGTACAGGCTGTGCGAGGTGCTGCACAGGAGATTATGGCAGACCGGGAGCAGATACAAGAAAATAAAACGGGCATTGCTAAACTAAAGGAAGATAAAGTTGATAAACCATCTATTACAGATGATGGTAAAATACCAAGGGCAAATAGTGGAAACATTGAATGGGTAAATGTTGGACAACCAACTTATGAACAAACGAACAGTGCAATAACAAATTGGTTGAATGAACATCCAGAAGCAACAACGACGGTACAAGATGGAAGTATAACCGAACAAAAAATGATTAGCAGCTTTTTGCCTTATATCAAAAAGGATTATATAACGCCACAAATGTTTGGTGCTAAAGGTGATGGCGTTATTGATGATACAAAGGCAATACAAGATGCAATAGTGTTTTGCGAAAACAATAAAATGTTATTATATATTCCAAGCGGAGTGTATATTATTTCTGACACATTAATAATATCTAAATCAATAGCGATTGTCGGTAGTTCGGTACATAAAGATATGCTGTCAAGTTACAATAAGTATATGGGTGTTAGCGTTTTAAAGTTTATTGCGAAATCAGATAAAACACTTATTGTTGCTAGTGAAAAAGCTTATGATGTTTCGATAAATTCTTTGATTTTTTTAGCCACGTCATACGAAGTGCGTGTGAGCGGAAATATTTCTGTAAAAGGAGATTGCAAAAAATATTATGAGTATACAAAAGAGCCTTATGATTTAAATGGAATAAATATCGAAAAAACGACAAGGTGTAGCATTGACAGCTGTTCGTTTGTCGGATTCTCTGGTTTCGGAATTGTAACAGGACAACATAGATACATAACTGATTGTGTTTTTTCGCATTGCAACATTGCAATAAATTGCACAAATTACGATAATTTGATTCATCATTGTTGGTTTAGGTTTTGTTCTATTTGCATTTATTCAAATACTAATAATACACTATTTCTGTCAGATAGTTGGTTTGACCAAATAGAACAGATTGCAATTAAATATGAGCAAGGCGGTTTTATGATGATTAGTAATTGTGAGTTTGACTTGATAGAATATTGTGCGATATATTCAAAAACTATACATAATTCATTTATACAAGCAAGGCTTAGTAGATGTGGATTATATTATGGTGGTTTTGAACCTGATGAAGTACCAACTGATGGTGAATATAAATCATGTTGTATTTATTCAGAAAGTATATCAAAACTTAATAATATACAAGTAAATGTGCAAAGACGAGAAATAAAACCCGGATATGGAGTAGCACCAACCGTTTTTTTTGGTGGTATTGGTATGTACGAGTCAAATTTAATTTTGGATGTAGATGAAAGTCATGTTGCAAAAGCATGGAATTTTGAAAATACAAATCTTGTTATTTCTGGAAAGCAATGTAAATCAAGATATTCATTAAAGTATAATAGTGTTGGTTGCGTATCAAAAGACGATGAAAATCCAAACGGAGCTTACTATAGTATTGACGTAGGTGATATTTATATATCAACGAGTGGAAATGTCTATATATCTTCCAAAAAAGATAGCAATGCGGATTGGATTTTTATAGGTTCTAAATCCGTTTAATTTAAGTTACAGTTATGTGTTCGACAATGATTTAACTAAAGCTACATATAGTTAAGCAAACAGGAAAGGAAAATACATATGGAAATACGTGCAAGACCTTAATGGGTCTTATTTTATTGTAGAAAAAAGAAAGGAAAGCGAGGATATGAAGAAAATGAATTATGCAGATGCGATTATTGACGGATACAATGCGGCAGTTGGTGCAATTGTAGCAGTGTTATCTTACATTTTAGGAGAACACTGGGTATTGTTTGTAGCCTTCCTCCTGCTCAATGTGGCAGATTGGCTCACAGGATGGATGAAAAGCCGCATGGCGGGGAAAGAAAACTCTATGAAGGGCTGGAAAGGTGTTTTGAAGAAGCTGGGCTACTGGCTTATGATTATGGTGGCGTTTGGAGCAGGTGCTGTATTTATTGAAATAGGAAAGACTATAGGAATTGACCTGGGTATTACAACACTCCTGGGATGGTTTGTTCTGGCCAGTTTGTTAATAAATGAAATCAGGTCCATCTTAGAGAATTTTGTAGAAGCTGGATTTAATGTACCTAGAATCTTAATCAAAGGCCTAGAAGTAGCAGATAAAGTTGTGAATAAGGATAACCAGGAGGGCAAATAAAGCCCTCCATTTTGTTACGCCGGAAGGCAGAAAGGAAAAATTTATGAAATACACAGAAACAGATATGGAAATGATTAAGAGCTTTGCATATGGATATACACCGGAGCAGGTGGCAGAAAGCTATGGTATTTCAGTAGAGGAAGCCAAGGCTATGCAGAAAAACAATGCAAAGGAAATTGAAGAGAGAAAAGCAGAGCTTACAAAAGGAGGATACATGTAATGGCATTAAAAGGTATTGATGTAAGCCAGTGGCAGGGAAATATCGACTGGCAGAAAGTAAAAGGTGCAGGCGTACAATTTACCATGCTCCGTGCCGGATATGGCCGGAATAACTTAGATACAAAATTCCACAGAAACGCCCAGGGAGCAATTGCAGCTGGCATCCCAATCGGACTGTACTGGTTTTCCTATGCCCTAAATGTGGAGATGGCAAGAAGGGAAGCCCAGTATGCTGTAGAAGTGGCAAAGAAATATAAAATCACCTGGCCGATTGCCTATGACCTGGAATATGATACTGTATCCTATGCGGTCAAGAATGGTGTGGCTATTACAAAATCCCTGGCTACGCAGATGGCTATTGCATTTTGTGAAGAGATTAAACGTCTGGGATATATCCCTATGGTTTATACAAATCTTGATTATCTGAACCGATATTTTGATAGAAGCAAGCTCCCATATGATCTGTGGTATGCACAGTATGCATCCACAGCCTCTGTAGCAGATAAGGAAATCTGGCAGTACAGCAGTAAGGGAAGTGTGCCTGGGATTGCAGGGAATGTGGATATGAACCATGGGTATAAAGATTATGGAAATGGCGGAGATTCTAAGCCGGATCCAGCACCAACACCAAGCCCTGCTCCATCCGGCACAACCTTAGACCTGGCAGCAGCAGTGATGCAGGGAAAATATGGTGCAGGCCAGGACAGAAAGAATGCCCTCGGCACCAGATACCAGGAAGTGCAGGATTTTATTAATCATATTGCCAGTGCCTCTACGGATAACTTAGTAAAAGAGGCTATGCAGGGGAAATATGGAAACGGAGAAATCAGAAAAACTGTACTGGGAGGCAAGTACAAAGCAGTGCAGGACAAGATTAACGGAAAAGGCAACAGTGCTGTGTATTATACAGTACGCTCAGGAGATACACTCTCTGGCATTGCTGCCAAGTACGGAACAACTTATCAGAAAATCGCACAGATGAACGGTATTGCAAATCCAAACAAGATTTATGCAGGACAGAAACTCAGGGTAAAATAAGAAAATCCTCCCAGACTGGCAATCTGGGAGGGAATATTGTATCATCTTCGTGTTGCATTTCGTGTTGCATCGTGTTGCATATGGGTATAAATATTTCATTTTTTGTACAATCGAAAAATCAAAGAATCCAGTATTTATGCGATGTTTTGCATGTGCGTGAAAAGAGTTTCTTCTATATAAAAAGCGGTACAGGGGTTCGAGTCCCTCATCCCCTGCTGTAAAAGCCCAGTACTTACTGGGTTTTTTTGTTGTTCTAAAGTCGTGAGTAATCAAAATAGTAATCAGAATTGTAAACCAATTCCACACAAATTCAACAAAATTATTTTAAATATGACAAAGTTCTTAATTTTTTGTTAGGTTTCTGATTTTTTCTTGGTTTCGGGGAAAAATATGCTATAATAGCCCATAGTTATTATGGAAAATATTGAGAAGACAGGGGTTTTATAGAATGAAAAAGAAATTTGTCATAGGATGTACGGTGGTTGTTTTAGCACTGGGAATTGCATATGGCGCGGGCACATTTTATTATAAAGATAAATTTTTTCCGGGAACTTCCATTAATGGAATGGACTGTGGAAATCTGACAGCAAAGGAAACGGAAGAAAGAATCAGAAAAAATGTAGAAGATTATTCTCTGGAACTTCTTTTTAAAGAGGACAAGAAGGAAACGATTCAGGGAAGTGAGATTGCGTATCAATATGTGCCGGATGGAAGTATTGCGAAATTACAGGAAAAACAGAATACATTCTTGTGGATAACAGGTGTTTTTGGTCAGAAAAGAGAGTATCAGGCAGAAGAAGAGATTCAATTTGATGCAGAGAAATTGAAGGGAAAATTAGAAACGCTGGAGCCTATGCAGGACGGAAATATGGCGCCTCCCACCAATGCTTATATTGCCTTTGAGAATAATCAATTTGTAATAAAAGATGAAACAACTGGCACAGCTTTAAATAAAGAAGCAGTGATAGAAACAGTAAAATCAGCAGTAGAAAAAAGTGAGAGAAAATGGTCTGCAGAAGAGGCAGGAGTCTATCAAATGCCTTCTGTAACAAAGGAAGATGCTACGCTGAAACATCAGCAGGAGGTATGGAACAGTTGTGCGGCTGTTACAGTAACGTATACCTTTGGGGATAAAAAAGAGCTGTTAGACGGCATGGTTGTAAAGGACTGGATGACTTATGATGAGGCTGGTAATTATGTAGAGAATATCCCAAATTTACAAAAGAACATAAGAGCGTATGTAAATGCTTTAAGTGAAAAATATAACACGGTGGGACGTTCCAGAACCATTACCAGCACTGCCACAGGACAGCCTGTACAGGTAGATGGAGGAAGCTATGGCTTTCTGATTGACACGGAAAAAGAGTGCAGGCAGCTTCTTGCAGATATCCAGTCCCATGCAAATACTGTAAGAGAGCCAATATATGCCAGAGCTGGCGTTGCCTATGCAGAAAATGACATTGGCAATACTTATGTGGAGCTTGATTTGACAGCGCAGCATCTTTGGTACTACAAAGATGGAACCATGATTATGGATACGGATTTTGTTTCTGGTACTTATTACAATGCAGACAGGAGAACACCTGGAGGAACCTATTATCTTTATTACAAACAAAGAGACCAGGTGCTGCGCCCGGCGCCGAATCCTGATGGAAGTTATGACTATGAGTCCCCTGTAGACTACTGGATGCCCTTTAATGGAGGAATCGGTCTTCATGATGCTGACTGGAGATGGAAATTTGGCGGTAGCATTTATCTGTATAGCGGTTCTCATGGCTGTATTAATCTTCCGGTTTCTTTTGCGGGAAAGTTCTACGAAAGTATAGAAGCAGGATGTCCTATTGTTTGCTTTTACAGATAATATGCAGGAATTTTACAGGGATTTTCTTGCAACCGGAAAATTCCTGTAGTATAATAAAGAAGAGCAAGAGACAAGAACAGAGACTGCAGCGGCGGTCTTTTGGTCTTGTCTTATTCTTTGCCTGACAGGAAACAGAAGAGAGAAGCAGAAAAAGGGGAAGCGTATGAGTCACAGATGTATGGAAGAATTTGAAGATTGTCCGGTCATTGCAGCTATTAAGGATGAAGAAGGGCTGAGAAAATGCATTCATTCAGAGATTCAGATTGTGTTTGTTCTGTATGGAGACATTTGCAGCATTGGTGATATTGTAAGCCGGTTGAAAAAGGCCGGAAAGACTGTGATGGTTCATCTTGATTTAATTACAGGATTAAGCAGCAGGGAGATTGCAGTGACATATTTGAAAGCTGTCACACATGCAGATGGGATTATTTCTACTAAACCGGCGGTCATCAGACAGGCAAAGGAAGAAGGGCTTTTTGCTATTATGCGTTTTTTTGTTATTGATTCGATTGCTTTTGACAGTATTGAGAGACAGACAGAAAGCGTACATCCGGATATGATTGAGGTACTGCCTGGTGTTATGCCTAAGATAACCCGCAGGATTTGTCAAAACAGCAGGGTTCCGGTGATTGCAGGAGGGCTGATTTCAGATAAAGAGGATATTATGGCTGCATTAAGCGCAGGCGCAGTATCCATATCTACAACCAATCAGGCAGTGTGGTTTATGTAAAAAGAGAAAAAAGAGACGCTGGAGAATGGAGACAAAGCGGAAAAAACATGGAGGTGTTCATGTTTCTTCCCCTTTGTCTTTTTTTATAGAAAAAGAAAGGAAGTATGATGATGTATGATGTTGTTGTAATCGGAGCAGGTGTAATTGGAAGTGCTATTGCAAGAGAATTATCCAGGTATGAATTAAAGACAGTAGTTCTGGAAAAGGAGGAAGATGTGTGCTGTGGTACCTCAAAGGCAAACAGCGCCATTGTCCATGCGGGTTTTGATGCAAAACCGGAAACATTAAAAGCGAAGATGAATGTAGAGGGAAGCAAACGGATGGAAGCGCTTTCTAAAGAGCTGGATTTTCCATATAAGAGAAACGGTTCTCTTGTTTTATGCTTTTCTTTGGAGGATTTGCCAAGGCTTCAGGCATTAAAGGAAAAAGGAGAAGAAAACGGGGTTCAGGGACTGGAAATTATTTCAGGAGAAAGAATCTGGGAAATGGAGCCCAATCTGTCCAGAGAGGTAAAAGCGATGCTTTATGCGCCTACAGGCGGCATTGTATGTCCCTTTAAACTAACCATTGCCCTGGCGGAAAATGCCAATGTAAATGGGGTAGAATTTCAGTTTAATACACAGGTAGAAAACATAAAAAAATGTGGAAAAGGTTATGTGGTTCAGACCAATAAAGGTGTGTTTGAGACTTCTTTTGTTGTAAATGCAGCGGGGGTTTATGCAGATGCTTTCCACAATATGGTCAGCAGGAAAAAACTCTCTATTACACCGAGAAAAGGGGAGTATTGTCTTATGGATAAAAAGGCAGGAAGCTTTGTTTCCCATACGATTTTCCAGCTTCCAACTGCCATGGGAAAAGGAGTTTTGATTACACCTACTGTTCATGGAAATCTTCTGGCAGGGCCTACTGCTGAGGATATTTCAGATAAAGAGGGTGTTCAGACTACAGCACATGGAATCGAAAAATTATCAAAACAGGCAAGAGTCAGTGCAAAAAATATTCCGCTGCATATGACTATCACTTCTTTTGCAGGGCTTCGGGCTACAGAGGCTGGCGGGGACTTTGTATTAGGAGAACCAGAGGATGCGCCTGGATTTTTTGATGCAGCGGGAATTGAGTCACCGGGGCTTTCCAGTGCCCCTGCCATTGGCTTGTATCTGGCAGAGGAAATCAGCCAAAAAGCAGGAGCAAAAAAGAAAGCAGATTTCCAGAACACAAGAAAGGATATTCCCTGTATAGCAGAGGCATCAAAAGAGGAAATACAGGCGCTGATTGCAGAAGATCCGGCTTATGGAAATGTGATTTGCCGCTGTGAAACCGTTACAGAAGGGGAGATTTTAAATGCAATCCGAAGACCTTTGGGAGCGAAATCACTGGATGGTGTGAAACGCAGAACCAGGGCAGGAATGGGAAGATGCCAGTCCGGTTTCTGCTCACCCAGAACCATGGAAATACTGGCAAGAGAGCTGGGTAAATCCCCATTAGAATTAACAAAAGCAGGAGGAGCTTCTAATCTGCTTACAGGTGTCATAAAGGAAGAGTTCATTTGAAAGGATGGAGGAAAGCATCATGATAAGATATGATTTAATTGTTATTGGGGGAGGTCCTGCCGGACTGGCAGCAGCAGTTTCTGCAAAAAAACAGGGAATCGAAAAGGTTCTGATTTTAGAACGTGACCGGGAGCTGGGAGGGATTTTGAACCAGTGTATTCATAATGGATTTGGTCTTCATACGTTTCAGGAAGAGCTTACAGGACCGGAATATGCGCAGCGTTTTATTGACCAGGCAAAAGAATACGAAGTGCCTTATAAACTGAATACCATGGTATTAGATATTACACAGGAGAGCAGAGAGAAAGTTGTTACTGCCATGAACCGGGATGAGGGACTGCTGTTTTTGCGGACAAAGGCAGTGATTCTGGCTATGGGATGCAGGGAGCGTCCAAGAGGCGCTCTTAATATTCCGGGATACCGTCCGGCCGGGATTTATACAGCAGGAACCGCCCAGAGACTGGTGAATATGGAAGGGTATATGCCCGGACGGGAAGTGGTGATTCTGGGCTCCGGTGATATTGGCCTCATTATGGCCAGGAGAATGACTCTGGAGGGCGCAAAAGTAAAAGTTGTGGCAGAACTCATGCCTTATTCCGGCGGCCTTCAGAGAAACATTGTGCAATGTCTGGAAGACTTTCAGATTCCTTTAAAACTAAGCCATACAGTGGTGGATATTCAGGGAAAGGAACGTGTCGCCGGTGTTACCCTGGCACAGGTAGATGAAAATAGAAAGCCTATACCGGGAACTGAAGAATTTTATTCCTGTGATACTCTTTTGTTATCCTGTGGGCTGATTCCAGAGAATGAACTGTCAGGAAATATGGGAGTAGCATTGTCGCGAATTACCTCCGGACCTGTGGTAAATGAGAGTCTGGAGACCAATATCCCAGGGGTATTTGCCTGTGGAAACGTACTGCATGTTCATGATTTGGTGGACTATGTTTCTGAAGAAGCGGCAAAGGCCGGAAGCCATGCAGTAGAGTATATTCGCAGATGGGAGGAGCAGGATGAGCAGAAAAAGGATGCTCCTGGCATTTCCGTTGAGACCAAGGGAGGCATTCGTTACAGTGTGCCACAGCTTATAAGGCCAGAGCATATGGAGGAGAAACTGACAGTACGATTCCGGGTAGGAGCTGTTTACCGGGACGTATATATCAGTGTGTATGTAGGAGAAAAACGAATCATTCATAAGAAGAAAAGAAAGCTGGCTCCTGGAGAGATGGAACAGGTAATATTGAAAAAATCGGATTTGACAGCAGCAGGGGAATTGGATAAAATTGTTATGAAAATAGAGGAGGCAGAAGAATGGAAACAAGAGAATTAATCTGTATCAACTGCCCTTTGGGATGTGGGCTTACGGTGACTTTAGAGCAGAAAAAAGTGATAAAAGTAGAAGGAAATACCTGTCCAAAAGGGAAGGAATATGCAGAAAAAGAGGTGACAGCGCCGGTTCGTATGCTTACTTCCAGTGTGCGTGTAAACGGCGGGGTGATGCCGGTTGTTTCTGTAAAAACAGCTTCTGCGATTCCAAAAGAAAAGATAAAAGAATGTGCAGAAGCACTGAAATCCATAGAAGTAAAAGCTCCCATAGCAATAGGTGAGGCAGTGGTAAAAGACCTTTGCCATACAGGAGTGGATTTAGTGGCTACCAGAAATGTACAGGCTGGATAAGGAGAAACACATGCTGGATTATACAGGGAAAAATGCAGAGAAATTAAAAGAAAAAACATTATATCTCTTAGACATGGACGGAACCATTTATAACGAAAATGAAATTTTTGATGGCACCTTAGATTTTCTGGATACGATTCGGGCTCAGGGCGGAGAATACATTTTTATTACCAATAATTCTTCCAAATCAGTGGAGGACTATGTGGAAAAAGTAAGAAAAATGGGGATTCAGGCAGATAAGGAAAATTTTTATACGTCCAGCCAGGCAACTGCCATGTATCTTCAGGAGCAGTATCCGGGACAGGTGGTTTATTGTATGGGAACAGCCTCCCTGGTACAGGAACTTCGCCAGGCAGGCATTGAGGTGGTAACAGAAGCAGATGACCGGGCAACCGTGGTTCTGCTGGGCTTTGATACGGAAAACACCTCTGAGAAAATCCGCAATACCTGTATCATGCTGGGAAAGGATGTGGCGTATCTGGCAACGAATCCGGATTTAGTCTGTCCGGTAAGCTTTGGTTATATTCCGGACTGTGGCTCCATGAGTATCATGTTAAAAAATGCCACAGGGAAAGAGCCATTTTTTATTGGAAAACCAGAGCCGATTATGGTAAACTGTGTATTGAAGAAACGAAACAAACGTCCTGAAGAAGCCGTGATTGTAGGAGACCGTCTGTACACAGATATTAAAACCGGTGAAAGGGCCGGGGTAGATACGATCTGTGTTTTATCAGGGGAAGCCTCCATGGAGGATATTCAGAATGGCGAGGTAAAACCAACGTATATTTTTCAAAGTGTCAGGGAAATCTATCAGGGTCTTTCAGAAGATTAACAAAAGCAGGAGACAGCACTTATGAGATATCATAATATAGAGGAAGGAGTCTTTCTCAAACGCCCCAACCGTTTTATTGCAGTGGTGAGGTTAAAGGGGGAAGAAGTGGTCTGTCACGTGAAAAATACAGGGCGGTGTCGGGAATTATTAGTTCCCGGCGCCCCTGTTTTTTTGGAAAAAAGTGACAATCCAAACAGAAAAACGCAATACGATTTAATCGCAGTACAAAAGGGAAACCGGCTCATTAATATGGATTCCCAGATTCCAAACAAGGTAGTGGAAGAGTGGCTTTTACAGGGAAATCTCTTTGGAAAAGACGCCAGGGTGAAGCGGGAAGTTTCTTATGGAAATTCCAGGTTTGACCTTTACATTGAAACAGAAGAAAGAAAAATTTTTATGGAAGTAAAGGGGGTAACACTGGAAGAAAATGGTGTGGTACGTTTTCCGGACGCGCCTACCCAGAGAGGTGTAAAGCATATAAAAGAGCTGTGTAAGTGTACGAAAGACGGATATGAAGCGTATATTATGTTTGTTATACAGATGGAGGATGTTTTATATTTTGAACCCAATTATGCTACACATCCGGAATTTGGAAACGCTCTTTCGGAGGCGGAAAAAGCGGGTGTTCATATTTTAGCTTATACCTGTCAGGTAAGAAAAGACTTGATAAATCTGGCGAAACCTGTTAGGGTTTATGTAAATGGAAAAGAAGAATCAGAGGAAGAACAGGAGACAGTATGTTAGAGCAGATTGTAGAGCCACTTTTACAGTGGTTTGATGAGAATAAAAGAATTCTTCCGTGGCGACAGGACCCTACGCCATATCATGTGTGGATATCAGAAATCATGCTGCAGCAGACCAGGGTAGAAGCGGTAAAAGCTTATTATGCACGCTTTACCCAGGCGTTGCCGGAAGTAGCTGACCTGGCTGCCTGCCCACAGGAGCGTTTGCTGAAACTGTGGGAAGGACTGGGGTACTATAACAGAGTAAAAAACATGCAGAAAGCAGCTATCCAGGTCATGGAGGAATATGGAGGAAAACTGCCTGCAGATTATGAAAAACTGTTAAAACTGCCTGGAATCGGAAGCTATACAGCAGGAGCAGTGTCTTCTATTGCTTATGGAATCCCACAGCCGGCAGTGGATGGAAATGTCCTTCGGGTGATTACCAGAATTACAGAAGATCCGGAAGATATTTTGAAACAATCCATGAAGCGGAAAATAGAAGAAAACCTTCGGGAAATTATGCCCAAAGACCGTCCGGGGGACTTTAATCAGAGCCTTATGGAACTGGGAGCAACAGTATGTGTGCCAAATGGAATGGCAAAATGTGAGGTATGCCCTATCGCGCAGTTTTGCAAAGCCAGAGCTTCCAAAACCGTTCTGGAATATCCCAAAAAGGCGCCGAAAAAACAGCGGAAAATCGAAGAAAAGACGGTTTTGGTTATTCAAAACGGTCAGGAATTTGCCATTCATAAACGTCCTTCCAAGGGACTTCTGGCAGGTTTGTATGAGCTTCCAAATCAGGAAGGATATCTTAACAGAGAAGAAATTTTGTCCTATATAAAAAAGCTGTCCCTGATTCCTCTTCACATTGCAGAGGCGGGAGAAGCAAAACATATTTTTTCCCATGTGGAATGGCATATGAAAGGATATTTTATTAAAGTAGCCTCCACAGAGGAAAAAAAAGTCGGCGATTTAATCTTTGTAGATAAAAAAGAATCGAAAGGGAAATATCCCATTCCTGCCGCATTTGGAGCTTATAGAAAATACATTGAGGAGGACTTTTAGATGAAATTGTTGTCAGTTGCAGTACCCTGCTATAATTCCCAGGAGTATATGAAAAATTGTATTGATTCCCTTTTAGAAGGTCAGGATTTAGTGGAAATTATTATTGTAGACGACGGGTCTAAAGATAATACAGCAGCCATCGCAGATGAATATGCTGCAAAATATCCGGATATTGTAAAGGCAGTCCACCAGGAGAACGGAGGTCATGGAGAAGCGGTAAATACAGGACTTCGCAATGCTACGGGGCTGTACTTTAAGGTAGTAGACAGTGATGACTGGGTGAACAAAGAAGCCTATCTGGCTATTTTGGATAAGCTGCGTGAAATTACAGGTGGCCCACAGACTCTGGATATGATGATTAGCAACTTTGTCTATGAAAAACAAGGTGCAAAAAGAAAAAAAGTCATGCGGTATAAAAGCTATATGCCGGAGAATAAGATCTTCACCTGGAAGGAAATGGGAAGGATGCCAGTGGGAAAATATATCTTAATGCATTCTGTGATTTACCGTACAGGACTGTTGAGAGATTGCGGACTGGAACTGCCGAAGCATACGTTTTATGTGGATAATCTCTTTGTATATCAGCCACTTCCCCATGTACAGACCATGTACTATATGGATGTGAATTTTTACCGTTATTTCATCGGAAGAGAAGACCAGTCTGTCCATGAAGACGTTATGATCCGCAGAATTGACCAGCAGCTTTTTGTGAATCGGATTATGATTGATACCATTGCAGGAGCGAAAAATATTGAAAAAAATATCAGACGTTATATGCTGCGGTATCTGGATATTATTATGGCAGTATCCTCTATTATGCTCATTCGTTCCGGTACAGAGGAAAACCTGAATAAGAAAAAAGATTTGTGGAAATATTTAAAAAATGCAGATATTCGTATTTATCGGAAGCTGTATATGGGAATTCTTGGAAGAGGCGTCAATCTGCCGGGAGGAAGCGGAAGAAAAATTGCTGTGGAAATTTATAAAGTAGTACAGAAATTATACGGATTTAATTAAAGAGAAAGGACTGTGGTACGAAATACATGTTATTTCATGCCACAGTCCTTTTACCTGTTGTGCTTGTTAATTGTCTACGCCTGTACAATCTCTTTGGCGTGTACTGCCCTGGTGCGGTACAGAAGCTGGTAGCAAACCAGATTCAGAGCAAAGGCAGCAACCACATCAATGACTGTATGCTGTTTTAAGAATACCGTAGCCAGAATGATAAGAACGGTGAGAATCCAGACACTGCCCAGGAATACCTTGTGCTTCTTAAAAGGCTTATGGCGAAAAATCGCAATGCAGCAAGCCACAGAGTTAAACACATGAATACTGGGAAGAATGTTTGTGGGTGTATCTACAAGATACAGACTTTGTACTAGCTGGATAAAAATACTGTCTCCGCTTAACTGAGGCCTGAGATTCTGGCCATTGGGGTAAATCAGAGATACCAAAATGAACAGGGTCATGCCGATTCCCAAAGTGCAGATGAGCTGCCAGTATTCTTTTTTGTTCTTGTTTATAAAACTGAAGTAAATCACAGTGGCAGCAACGTAAAAGAACCACAGAAGATAGGGAATGATAAAATATTCACAGAAAGGAATATAATCATCCAGCTTAACGTGGATAATATTGGGCTGTACATTGCGTTGTTCCACATAGCGGAAGGCCATCATATACAGGATTCCATAAACTGGAATAATCCATGTATGGCGGTATTTTTTTAGAAAATTCACAGTAGCACCTCGCGATTCCGGCTTAACACCTCTTTTTTGATACCTGCTATTATAGCACAGTCATTTTTTTACCACAATGCAGTTTATAGTAGTTTTAGAATTTATACAGGATGTTTATGGACAGGAATAAAACTGTCAAAAATAATAGAGTCAAAGTGTGTCAGATTCTGCTCAAATACAGTCTCTGAACGGATGGTCCAGGCAAAAGTAGGAGCATGGTAGAGACACTTGTTTAACAGGAAGCTGACATTGTGCCGGTCTTTGTAACAGTAGGCAATAAAATCAGGTCTGCCTAAAAAATTCAAAAGCAGATATTTTACCAGAAAAGAGAGGAAATATCCTCCTTCTGCTACAGGTCGTGTTAAATTGGCAGAGAGCTGTCCCCGTACCACCTGCTTGCGGTGTTTTTTGTACCAGCGCAGTGCCAGGGGATTAAAGGATTCAATACAGTAATCTCCGGTGTAGTCCATGAGAAGCTCATCGGCAAGCTGGCAGGTAAGCGTGTTCAGACAAGGCAGTTTGATTTCGATTAACAAAGGAACCTGTCCGTGAACCAGGTTCAAAACATCCTGAAAGAGGGGAATTTTCTCATTTGTATGTCCAAGCGTTATCTTCTGTAATTCCTCATAAGTCATTTCACAGACAGGGAGGTCAATGCCGCACATCCTGGAGAGTGTGTGGTCATGGAATACAACAACCTGTTTATCCTTAGTAAGCTGAATATCTAATTCAATGCCATATCCTTTTTGCACTGCGTTAGAAAAGGCAGCCATGGAATTTTCCGGGATACGCTGGTCTGGTGTAAACAGACCCCTGTGAGCAAACAGGCAGTGAAGAAAAGTTTTTACTTCTTTTTTTCTGTGCATATTTGGCATGATACAGTAAAAATAAAGACAAAACAGAAAAAAAAGTATCAGTGCAATGAGCAAGAGTGTTTTCATAGCACAAGCCCCCTTTATCTTTTGATGGTTTTCAGTTTCTTTTCGCTGAGTGTGAAAGTGACCTGAGTAACCTTTCCAAGAACTTCTCCGTCACAGTGTACGGGAAGAGGTTTTTGGGTAATGACCTCCATATGGCGGCAGCGTTTCATATGTACGCCTTTAAAGAGAATGTGTTTTCCGAGAAAGGCGGTTGGAAACAGAGTAAGCACTTTCAGCTTAGACAATTTTCCAAGAAGACAGAAATCCAGCAGTCCATCGTCATAGGAAGCGTCAGGGCAGAACTTGGCGCCGCCTCCTTCATATTTCAGATTCATGGCAGTCAGGAAGAAAAACATGGGAAAACGACAGATTTCCTTCTGATCCAGACGAAGGGATACGGGGCAGGTTCGATAGGCAATTAATTGCTTCAGAGCCACTACCACATAGGTTAATTTTCCAAGACCAAGCCGGTTAAAAATTTTTTTCATGGGGGTTACTGAGACTTCTGCACAGATACCGGCATCATATCCAATGCCGCTGCTTACCAGAAAATACCGGGAAAAATCAGGTGTTCTGGTCTGTCCAACATCCAGAAAAACAAATTCTTCAGGCTTTAGAATCCGTTCTATACAGGCGTGTATGTCTGTGGAAAGTCCCAGACCACGGGCAAAATCGTTCCCGGAGCCGGTAGGAATATAGCCCAGGGTAATATGGGAAAAATCCGTTTCCATCAATCCGTTTACCACTTCGTTTAAGGTTCCGTCACCACCCAGAACACTAAGAGTACAGGGAAGTCTAAGTCCTGCAATCTGTCTGGATAAAGCCATGGCGTGCCCTGGATATTCTGTAAAAAATACTTCATACTCAATCTTTTTTTCTTTTAAAATATTCTCCGCCTCCTGCCACAGATGCAATCCGTGGCCAGAGCGGGAATTTGGATTTACAATAAAATAATACATGGTTCACCTGCCTGTTATCTTCAAGTATTTCTTTTATTGTAGCAGTTTCAGGCAGGAAGGACAAGGAAAAAAAGCTATTTAGTAAGAAGGCGGGGCAGCGTCCAGGAAGGTACTGTAGCCTGCTCTGCGCAGAGACTGCTCCATTTTTACCGCATTTTCTAAGACACGAAAGGCGCCTACCTGCACTTTGTAAAGGCCATCCTGGTGAAGTAAAAAGGCGGGAAAACCGCGGTCTAAAAGCTCATAGAGCATGCGGTCTGCATTGGAACGGTCACGGAAACTTCCCGTTTGCACGCGGTAATAGATGCTATGATCTTCCGGTTCTTGGTTTAGATGTTCTTCATCCAGTGTACCGAGAATGCCGGAAGCAATAGCCTGGGCAATTTCCTGAAACTGAGTGTCAAATTGTTTATTATCGGCATCTGTATTGAGAAATCCGGTTTCAATTAAGAGAGCAGGCATTTTTGTCCGGCGAAGAACCACCAGACCGGGTCTGGCTTCTACGCCTAAATCACGAAAGCCCAGTTCGCCAAGGGCGCCATTGATATTCTCTGCCATATCCAGTTTTTGACCGGATTTGTCATAGACCAGAACCTCTGTGCCGCTGTACTGATTTGGCATAGGACTGGAATTTCTGTGAAAAGAGATAAAGAAGTCCGCCCCTGAGGCGTTGGCAAGCTGCGCTTTTTCAAAGGGAGTCTGATAAACATCTGTGGTTCTGGTGTATTCTACATCCACACCGTTTTGGGATAAAATTTCTCCAACAGCAAGAGCCAGTCGGAGATTGTCATCTTTTTCCTGCCTGCCCTGGTAGGTGGCTCCTAAATCGGCACCCCCGTGACCGGCATCTACGATTACCTTATAAGCCATTTGCATACTCCTGGAAAATCCTTCTGTTCAGTATATGCAGAGCAGCAGTTTGATGTGAAAAAAATCTAAAAATACCATAAATTTTCCCTTTGGTCTTTTCAGTGTATGCGAAACGTGCTAAAATGCTTTTCAATGGAATGTATACAGAAAAGGACGAAAGAAACATGAAGAAACTACAGGGAAATGAAGAAGCAAAAAAGAAATGGGAGAATTTCTGGTACTATTATAAGTATCACGTGCTGGCAGGCGTATTTATTCTGGTATGTATTATTGTTTTTGCCAAAGATATGTTGTCCAAAATTGATTATGATTACTGTGTCAGTGTTGTAGGTAGTTATGCAGTCCCGGAAGAAGACAAGGCTGCCCTGCAAAAATGGTTTGAGGAACATGGAGAGGACTTAAACGAAGATGGTGAGATTCATGTACAGGTGGCAGATTATTTCCTTCCAAGTGAGGATGATGCGGGATTTGACCCACAAATGTATGCTGCCAGCCAGACAAAGCTTACCGTAGATTTACAGGAAGGAACCAGTATGATTTACTTTCTGAGCGAAGAGAACTATAAGAGATTCCTGGAAATGGATGCGTTTCCGGCAGAAGAGGAAACTGTTAAAATGCAGGAATGTAACGGATTTAAGGAAATCGGAAGTCCCGCGTCTATGGAAGAGATGGTTGTTACCATGCGCTTGATGTATGATGAGTCAAAACTTGGGAAAGATAATGAAATGCAGGCTTATTTTGAAAAAAGCAAAGCATTGCTGGATGAGTTTGTTGGGACAACAGAATAAAGAGAAAGAAGATAGAAGGCTGTCGGGAAAATCAATGTCAAATAGCTTATGGGCGTTGATTTTCCCGACAGTTTTTTCTTTATGTAATTATCCTCAAAATAGGATAATTACATTGGAAGAATTCGTTGACTGCATTGTGCAATAAGGATATAATTAACTTATAAAGTTTTTGAAAATTGTGCGATTATAACGAAAGATGGGTGCCGCAAGGGTCTTCGTCAGGTCCTTGCCCCATCAGGTCTTTCAAACGACGAGTTCCGGTAGAGGAAAGAAAGACCAGTTCGCTTGGATGGCCATTGATATCTTCTCCACGCAGGCGGAGAAAATTAGCATTTTCGTAGAAATCAATGGGAAGTTCCCGGCGGAAGGTTTCTCCCGTGGTTTCGTCTGTAACCTCTAAGATAACAGTGTGGGCTTGGATTTCTTTTTGTTCCATAGACATTCTCCTTTGCAATGGTATTGTACTGTTATTTTATCAGAGAAAGAATAGAATTTCCACAGGTGATGAAAGTTTTCCGGATTCTTGTTTGCTGGAAGTGTACACGGTAAAGGAGGTGCCGTATGGTTAAAAAAGTTTTAGTGATTAACGGAGTGGAGAGAACCCTGGTGCTGGAAGGTACAGAGACACTGGCAGAGGTACTAAGAGACCGTCTGCTGCTGACAGGATGTAAGATTGGATGCGGACAGGGGCACTGTGGAGCGTGTAATGTGATTATGGACGGAAAGGTTACCCGTTCCTGTATTACCAGGATTTCAAAGGTGCGGGATTATGCCAGAATTGAAACCATTGAGGGAATCGGAACCCTGGAAAATCTTCATCCATTGCAGGCAGCCTGGGTTGCTCATGGATGCGCGCAGTGCGGATTCTGTTCTCCGGGATTTATTATGAGCGCAAAGGTTCTGTTGGAGAATAATCCATCTCCAACAAGAGAAGAAGTGCGGGACTGGTTCAATAAGAACCGGAATCTTTGCCGCTGTACTGGCTATAAACCGCTCATTGATGCAGTTATGGACGCGGCAAAGGTGCTGAGAGGGGAAATGAGCAAGGAAGACTTAATGTTTAAGCCAACAGATAATAAGATTCTGGGAACTACTTATGCAAGACCTTCCGGCATAGCCAAAGTTACAGGAAGCTGGGATTTCGGAGCAGATGAGATTAAGAAGATGCCGGAAGATACCCTTCAGATTGCGCTGGTACAGGCAGAGGTTTCCCACGCATTAATTAAGGGAATTGATACCTCAGAAGCAGAAAATATGCCCGGTGTATATAAGGTCATTACCTATAAGGATGTACCCGGAAAGAACAGGATTACAGGTCTGATTACCTTCCCAACCAATAAAGGAGATGGATGGGACCGTCCGATTCTCTGTGATGAGAAGGTTTTCCAGTATGGTGATGCCATTGCAATGGTTTGTGCAGATACGGTTGCTCATGCAAAAGCAGCAGCGAAGAAAGTAAAAGTGGATTTGGAACTTCTTCCAGCATATATGTCTGCTCCGGAAGCAATGGATCCGGATGCCATAGAAATTCATCCCGGAACACCGAATGTTTATTATGAAACAAACTGTATCAAAGGAGAGGATACAGCGCCCATTATGGAGACTGCTCCTAATGTGGTAGAAATTGATTCCTATTGTTCCAGACAGCCCCACCTTCCTATTGAGCCGGATGTGGCATACGCTTACATAGATGATGAGGGAAGAGTAACCATTCACTCAAAATCCATTGGTATTCATTTGCACCATGCCATGATTTGCGCGGGAATTGGTGTGGAACCGGAAAAATTAAGACTCATTCAGCTTCATGCAGGAGGAACCTTTGGTTACAAGTTCTCACCGACCATTGAGGCTTTGGTGGGAGTTGCCACATTAGTTACCGGACATCCGGTGGCTCTGAATTTTGATATGTACCAGATGATTACCTATACAGGAAAGAGAAGCCCCGGATTTATGCACATTAAGCTGGCAGCAGATGAGAACGGAAAGGTGCTGGCGCTGGAAGGAGATAACCTGATTGACCATGGACCATATTCGGAATTTGGCGACCTTTTAACCATGCGTCTCAGTCAGTTTGTCGGCGCTGGTGTGGATATTCCAAATATCCGCAACCGTTCCAGAACAGTTTGTACCAATCATGCTTACGGCGCAGCATTTAGAGGATACGGAGCGCCCCAGTCCTTCATGGGCGGTGATATTGCCATGGATGTTATGGCAGAGAAAATGGGAATCGACCCATTTGAATTCAGGGCTATGAACTGTTACAAAGAATCCGCAGAGTCTACTACGCCAACAGGATGTAAACCGGATGTTTACTGCCTGGAGGATTTGTTTAATCTGGCAAGACCGTATTATCACAAGAATAAAGAATACGCAGAAAAGCTCAATGCAGAGCAGGGAGAAAACGGAAAGTATAAATTCGGTGCCGGCGTTTCCTTAGGTGTTTATGGATGTGGTCTTGACGGTGTGGATTCCTCAGAGGCCTGGGCAGAATTAAATCCAGACCACACAGTAACGATTTATGATTCCTGGGAGGATCATGGACAGGGAGCAGATATTGGAACTTTGACCCATGCACATGAAACCCTTCGTCAGGCTGGCTTTACACCGGAAGAGATTAAGCTGGTTATGAATGATACTGGTTTAACACCAAACTCCGGTCCTGCAGGCGGTTCCAGGTCCAATGTTATGACCGGAAATGCAGTGCGTGTGGCTTGCGAAATGTTGATTAATGCCATGAGAAAAGCAGATGGAACCTTCCGTACTTATGAAGAAATGGTGGAAGAAAAGCTTCCTTTGAAATATCAGGGAAAATGGGTTGCAACTGCATGTACAGACTGTGATATGGAAACCGCGCAGGGAAATCCATTCTCTGTTTATATGTATTGCATTAACCTTCCTATTGTAAGAGTAGAGATAGCTACCGGAAAAGTAAAAGTTGTGAAGTTTACCATGGTTTCTGATTTTGGAACCATTATCAACAAATCGGTGGTAGACGGACAGGTTCTGGGAGCTATTGCTCAGGGTATTGGCCTTGCCCTTACTGAAGACTTTGAAGATTTGAAGAAACATACAACATTGCAGAAATGTGGTATTTCTTATCCAAACGATGTTCCGGATGATATTGAACTGATTTATCAGGAAAATCATCCCCGGCCATTGGGACCATACGGAGCGGCAGGCTGTGGAGAAGGACCTCTGGCAGCGCCTCATCCGGCTATTTTAAATGCTATTTTCCAGGCTACAGGCGCCCGGATTACCAAGATTCCGGCACTTCCGGAAGTTGTAAAAGCTGCGCTTGATGCCCTGTAAAAAAAGGAAACAGGGATGCCGTAAAACTGAAAAGCAAAGCGGCATCCCTTTTTTAGCACAATATTTATCCTCATAGGAGATAAATGGAGAGAAGTATGGAGAAAAAAGAACATCATTTTGTGGGAAAACATTATTTAATGAAGCAGGCATTTGGCCAGGAGGAGCTTCACGAAAGGGAAGCAGTCTGTACCAGAGAAGAGCCTCCTGCCTGTACGTCAGCCTGTCCCCTGCATCTGGATATGCGACAGGCCTGTGCATTGGCAGCTCAGGGGAATTTTTCCAGGGCAGCCGGTATCTTGCGTAAGACAACTCCCTTTCTTCATTTGCTGGCAGGGTGTTGTAACGCTCCCTGTGAAAAAAGCTGTGTTATGGAAAACCTGGGCGACGGGGTTTCTATGCAGGTAATTGAGAAAGCCTGCGCTCTCTATGGAGGAAGCGGGGCTATGAATCGTTTTATGATTCCTAAGAAAAAGAAGATTGTGGCTTTGGCAGGGGAGGATTTGTTTTGCCTGGGCTGTTGCTGGGAACTGGGAAAAAAAGGATATGAAATTCACTGGTATACAGGAGAAAAAACACCACAGGAGATTTTAACAGATTGGGGGCTGTCCAAGGAGGAAGCAGCAGCAGACCTTGGCAGTCTGGAGGGATTTCGAATAAAGAAATTTCCAATTCAATCTGGTGACGGTTCGTTTCGGGATACCTGTATGCAGGAGGCAGATGTGCTTTGTGTTTCACCTGCATTTAGGGGAGAACCGTTACCGGAAACCTGTTTTGTGGGAAAGGGATATCAGGAGGTTTCCTGGATTCTGGCAGACGCCAAGTATGTTGCATTGAAAGCAGACCGATATTTGCAGGGAGCTGATTTTGAAGATGTTTCGGAACCAAAAACAGACAAGAGCCGGCTTTTTGTTACCATGGACGGGGTGACAGGCTCAAAGGCTGTGGCAGGAGTTGAAACCGTTACAAAAGAAACAGCACAGGAAGAGGCTGCCAGGTGCATCCAGTGCCAATGTCTGGAATGTGTGAAGGGCTGTGTGTATTTGCAGGAATATAAACGGAATCCAAGAGGGGCAATTCGGGAAATTTACAATAATATGTCCATTGTGATGGGGAATCATATGGCAAATAAAATGATTAATTCCTGTGATGAATGTGGACAGTGTAAGGCAGCATGTCCCAATGGATTTGATTACCCGGAGGTATGCAGGATTGCCAGACAGGTGATGGTGGAAACAGAGAAAATGCCTCCATCTGCCCATGAGTTTGCCCTGCTGGATCAGGAATTTTCTAACAGTGAGGGATTTCTGGCAAGAACGCAGCCAGGTTATGAAAGCAGTGCATACCTGTTCTTTCCTGGATGTCAGGCAGCCGCGGTATCACCGGAGACGGTGGAAAAGGCTTATAAGGACCTTTCCGGAAGGCTACAAGGCGGTGTTGGGCTTATGCTTGGCTGCTGTGGGGCAATTTCAGACTGGGCTGGCAGAGCGGATTTGTTTACCTCTGCTCTGGAAAAAATTCAGAGAGAATGGGAAAAACAGGGAAAACCACAGGTTATCTGCGCCTGTCCTACTTGCAGGAAGGTTTTGCAGGAGCATACAGACCTGGAACCAAAGGGAATTTGGGAAGTGTTGCTACAGCTTGGGGTGGAAAGGGTCACCAGCGGCACAGTTTCCATACAGGATGCCTGTGGTGCAAGACAGGATGCCCAGGCAAGAGAACAGGTGCGTAAATTTGTGGAGGCGCTTGGCTGTCAGGTGCAGGAACTTCCCATGGCACAGGAGCTGGCGCCCTGTTGTGGCTATGGCGGTCTTATGCCTTATGCAAATCGGGAATTGTCTCTGAAAAAAGCAGCTTTTGCGGCAGAACAAAGTCAGGGACGTATTCTGACTTACTGTATGGCTTGCAGGGATCAATTATCAAAAGCAGGAGCAGATACCTGTCATATTTTGGAACTGGCCTATGGCGTGGAGCCCCAAGGTGTACCGGATTTATCAGGAAGAAGAGCTAACCGGCTGAAACTAAAGGAGAAATTATTAGGAGAAATCTGGAAGGAGGAGATACCCATGGAAGAAAAACTGGAAATCATCTATGCGCCTGGAGTGGAGGCGCAGTTGGATAATCGGATGATTTTAAAAAGTGATGTGCAGGCAGTATTAGAAGCCTATGAAGAGACCAAAGCGGCCGCAGAGGATGAGGAGCAAGGTTATCTGATTACCAACTGCCGCATTGGAAATGTGACGTTCTGGGTGAAATTTACGGTTTCAGAAAAGGGATATGTTGTTCATGGAGCATACAGTCACCGGATGACTGTGGAATAGGAGGAAGAAATGGCAGAGAAGACCTATTATACCATGGAACCTGCAGGCAAGTTAAAGTGCAGCAAATGTAAAGTGCATCTGGAGAAGGGAAAGGCAACCTTTAGCTATATGGGAAATGCATTTCCCGTGGAACTGCCTGTGTGTCCAAAATGTGGGTTTATTTATGTGCCGGAGGAACTGGCGCTTGGAAAGGTTCTTACCGTAGAGCGCAGTCTGGAGGACAAATGATCGGGGGACATCCGGGAGGTCTGTCTCTTACAAAACGCCTTCTGGCTCTGACAGGAAAGGAAGAAGGCACAGGAGAGAACCTCCTGGATTTAGGCGCAGGAACAGGGGAGAGTGTCAGGTGGCTGAACACTCTTGGATATGAGGCGGTAGGAATTGATTTGTGTCCCAAAGGAGAAAGGGTTTTCGTACAGGATATGAGAAATCTGCAGTTTCCAGGGGAGCATTTTTCTCTGTGTCTGGCAGAATGCAGTGTCTCTGTATGTGGAGATGGAAAGAAAGCATTACAGGAAGCTGCCAGAGTCTTAAAGCCGGGAGGAAGTCTTTTGCTGTCGGATGTGTCTTTTCATAAGAAAGATGCACCTGAGCTTTCTTTTCAGGAATCCAGGACAATGGAAAACTGGAAGAAAAATTTTCAGGAATCAGGATTTGTCATGAAAAAACTGGTGGATGAGACAGAACTGTGGAAAACATTTTTTTTAGAAAGTCTCTGGAATGGGGATGCAGAAGAAGGATGTCTGGAATTTTTTCAGAAAGCAGGAAAGTATCAGTGCGGATATTTTCTTGCCTGGCTGGTAAAGGAGGGAAGCGCAGATGGATTTGTTTGACAGAATGCTGGAATTGTCGGGACAGGGTTATTACTGCGCCCAGATTATTATGCTTTTGGCTATGGAAACGGAAGAAAAGGAAAATCCTGAGTTGATTCGCGCTATGAGCGGATTAAATGGCGGATTGGGATTTCAGGGAAAGGTGTGTGGCGCTCTTACCGGAGGCTGCTGTGTGCTGGGATATTTTATGGGAAAAGGGGAGGCAGAGGAAATGGAGGATCCCAGGGCAGCAGAACTTACAGGAGCTTTGGTGCAGTGGTTTGAGGAAACCATAGGAAAAGAATATCAGGGATGTAACTGCCGGGAAATTTTGGAAGAAAATCCGGCAAATAAGATGCAGCGGTGTCCTCAGATTGTAGAGGCTGTGTGGGAAAAATGTATGGAGCTCCTTCAGGAGAGCGGCCTTATGGACTGACAGGTGAGAACAATGAAGATTGGCGGCGTGATTATGGCGGCAGGGCTTTCCAGCCGCATGAAAGAATTTAAACCTGTGCTTAGACTTAATGGATTTCCTATGATTCAGATGACCGTACAGAGCATGAAAAATGCAGGGGTTGAAACAATTGTGGTGGTGACCGGGTACAGGGGACAGGAAATTGTCCGGGCTTTAAAGGATGAGGATGTCATTCTGGCAGAAAATAAGGAATATGCAGTGACAGATATGCTCACTTCTGCAAAAATCGGCATCAGAAAACTGGGAGAAGTGGATGGAATACTGCTGCTTCCCGGAGATATTCCCCTGATTGCACCAGATACCTATGGAAGAATTCTGGACAGGGCGGCCTTTTTGCTGTCTGATAAAAATAGGGTTCATGGAATGATTCCTGTGTGGGAACAAAAAAGAGTGCATCCGTTGTTTCTGTTTCAGGAGGCAGGAGAGCAGGTGCTGGCATATCAGGGTGAATGTGGGCTTCGGGGCGCGTTAAAGCTTATGGAAACAGAGGAAATTCCGGTGTCAGATCCGGGAGCAGACAGAGATGCAGATTTTCCGGAAGATTTTCTGTGGATGCAAGCTTATGCCAGAAAAACCAAAGGTGTTTCCAGAGAAATATGCGAAGCCTGGTATGAGGAGGTGGAGCTTCCGGAGCATATCCGTGCTCATTGCAGAGCAGTAGGGATGCTTGCAGGAGAGATGGCAGAAAAATTAGTGCAAGGAGGAGCATGCTTAGATGTGGAGCTTTGCAGGAGCGGCGGATTTCTCCACGATCTGCTGCGGCTGCAGAAGCATCATGAACAGGCGGCAGGAGATTTTCTGAGAATCCGGGGTTATGAGGCTCTGGCATGGGTTGTGGAGCATCACAGAGGCTTTGAAGGCAAACCCAGATCCGTATGCAGGGAAGATGTGGTGGTGTGCCTGGCAGATAAGCTTGTTCAGGAAACAGAGAGGGTGTCTTTTAAAGTACGGTATGAGAAAGCCCTGGGACAGCGGATTATAAAAGAAGAAAAACTAAAGGATTTCAGGATTTGCTGTGAACTTGCAAAAGAATTTGAGGTGATAACAGGTGAAAGACTGCAGGAATTACATATATCTGAATAATGCAGCCACCTCCTGGCCAAAACCGGATTGTGTGGCAGAGGCAGTGCGACAGGCACTGCTTTCAATGCCGGAGGAAGGAAACCGGGGCGGTATGGGGGCTTTTGATGTAATGGAAGCTGTACGAAAGGAACTGGCTCTGTGGCTGGGCGTATCAGAACCTGAGCAGATTGCTCTTGGGTGCAATGCAACCTGGGGGCTGAATCAGGGGATTTTAGGCTTTCCACTTGCACCGGGAGATTGGATACTTACCACTTGTGCAGAACATAATGCAGTGCTGCGGCCTTTGTATCGGTTACAGCAGCAGGGGATTTTGGTTAAGCTTGTGCATACCAGACCAGCAGGCCAGGTGGATGTACACCAGTGGGAGACAGCCCTTCAAAAGTTTCATCCGAAACTGTGTATTTTCACCCATGCTTCCAATGTAACCGGAGCAGTTCAGGATGCCAAAACCCTGACCGCTCTGGCAAAAAAATACGGAGCGAGAGTGCTTCTGGACGTATCTCAGACTTTGGGATGGATTCCAGTAGAATTGGAGAAATGGGGTGTGGATATGGCTGCTTTTACCGGGCATAAATATTTGCTGGGACCTCAGGGTACAGGCGGTTTGTATGTAAGTAAAGAATTAACACTGACGCCACAGCTTTTGGGCGGCACAGGGATTTACAGCAATTTAGAGGACATGCCGGAAGAAATGCCACTGCATTTGGAGGCTGGAACCGGAAATGAACCAGCCTTTCATGGATTGCTGGCTGCCCTGAACTGGAGCCGCAGCAATCCTCTGGATAAAAGGGCTGTTGCAACCAGGCTGGAAACTTTAAGACAGGGACTTTTAAAGCTTGGATGTCAGGTTTGGAAACTAGAGGGAGAAACAACACCTGTGGTTTCTTTTAATATTCCAGGTATGTCACCTGGGGAGGCTGGATATCTTTTGCGGGAAAGCTACGATATAATTTGCAGGTCTGGTTTGCATTGCGCTCCTAAATTGATGGAAGATTTAGAGTTGAAAGAAGGAACCCTGCGGTTTAGTTTATCCCGGTTTACTACAGAAAAAGAGGTGGAGAATGCCCTTGGAGCAGTGAAAGATCTGGTGGAGAATGCCTATGGAATTTAAGTGTAAAAAAGTTGAAAATTGTTTTGCGGAAGCAAGAACCTATGAATATGAACTGCCTGTGACGGGAAAAGAGCTGGCTTTTTTATTGGAAGGATTTATAGTAAAGGAAAACCATAAGTTTCGCAGGCCTGTTTTTTCTGCCAGAAAAGGCCAGGTGGAAATCAAGGGGCTTTTGTCTTCTAATATTGTAAAGATTAATTATACAGCAGAAGGATGGGAGGAGGAGAAGCAACAGATGGAGAAATGGTTACAGGAATTAAAAGGAGAGGTTCTGGGCGAAACACAAAGTGTATGTCCAAAATGTCTGAAGATGATACCAGCCTGGAAGATTATGAGAGAAAAGGGCGTTTATCTGGTAAAAAACTGTCCGGAGCATGGCAGGTTTGAAGCGCTTATCTGGGAAGGAAGCCTTGAGAGCTATAGAGCCTGGGGAGAGCATGTGCAGCCGGCAGATTTGATAGGGGATGCAAAGCCAGAAGAAAAGGGCTGTCCTCTGGATTGCGGTCTGTGTGAGAACCATGAACGAAAAGGCTGCTGTGTACTTTTGGAAGTGACGCAAAGATGTAATCTGAACTGTCCCATTTGTTTTGCTTCAGCAGGAGAGACGGTGGGAGAAGACATTTCTCTGGAAGCACTGGGAGAGCAGATGGATTTTCTGATGGAACATGGAGGACCTTTTAATTTGCAGCTATCTGGTGGAGAACCTACTATGCGTGAGGATTTGCCGGAGATTATCCGCATGGGAAAAGAGAAGGGATTTACCTTTTTTCAATTAAATACCAATGGCATTCGTCTGGCAAAAGAAGCTGGGTATGCGAAGAAACTGAAACAGGCCGGATTGTCCTGTGTGTTCCTGCAGTTTGACAGTCTGCGGGATTCTGTTTATGAAACATTAAGAGGAAGAAAACTGTTAAAAGAAAAACTTCAGGCTATTGACGCCTGCAAGGAGGCCGGACTTGGAGTAGTGCTGGTGCCTGTACTTGCTCCCGGAGTCAATGAAGAGGATTTGGGCGCTTTGGTAGAGTTTGCCAAAAGCAGGATGCCGGTGATACGGGGAATACATATTCAGCCTCTTAGCTATTTTGGCAGATGTCCCAGGGAAGAAAAAGGGTATCGTATCACCATTCCGCGAATTTTAAAACTTATGGAAGAACAAACCAATGGAGAAATCAAGGCAGAGGATTTTACCGGAGGAAATGCCACAAATCCTTACTGCACCTTCCAGTCCAATTATCTGAAACAGGAAGACGAAACTTTGAAATCCATGGCTCATGGAAAAGCAAGAGCAACGGAAACCTCTGCTCAGGCAAGAGATGCTGTGGCACGCCAGTGGAGCGGAAGATGTTGCTGTGAAGCAGAAACAGAGGAGACGGAAAGCTGCTGCTGTTGCGAAGAACAGACAGAGCAGTTTCAGCTGGATACTTCTTCTTTTGATGATTTTTTGAGGAATATTCATGAAAATACCCTGGCAATTTCCGGCATGGTATTTCAGGATGGCTATACTCTGGATTTGGAACGTCTGCGCAGATGCTATATTCTGGAGTCAGATAACCGGTATGGCATGGTTCCTTTTTGCGCTTATAATCTTACTTCAGAGGATGGGAGGAGTCTTTACCGATGAAACAAGCAGCGCTGGATGCCTGGGTTCGAAAACAGGAAGGGTTGTCTTGTGTTACAAGGCAGGACTTGGAAACCCTGCAGCTTAAAAAATTAAATCAGCTTTTAAAGAGGGAAAAAGAACGGGGAGGGTTTTATGGCAATCTGCCTTTTAGACTGGATTCCCTGGAAGAGGTAAAGGAGCTTCCTTTTACCACAGAGGAAGATTTGCGAAGAGAAGGAAACAGAATGGTTCTGCTAAGCCAGTCTCTGATAGAGCGGGTTCGCACAGAGACCACTTCAGGTACCACCGGAACTGCCAAAAGAATTTATTATTCAGAGGAGGACCAGAACCGGACGGTTTCCTTTTTTGCAGCAGGCTTGTCCGAACTGGTACACAAAGGGGAAAAAACCATGATTTGTATGCCATTTTCCGGAGCAAGAGGGCTTGGAGAACTGATTTCTGAGGCTGTCTGTCAGCTTGAAGCGACTCCTGTTAAGGCCGGAATTGGGAGAACCTATGGAGAACTTCTGGATATACTGGAAGAAGAGAAGCCGGAAACCTTTGTCGGAATGCCCATTCCTCTTCTTTCCCTGCTGCGGTTAAAGCCAAAGAACAGTCTGCAAAGAGCTCTTATCAGTGCAGATGTGTGTCCAAAAGGGATTCAAAAGGAAATTGAAATGCGTCTTGGGAGCAGGCTGTATCCACACTATGGCTCCAGGGAGATGGGGCTTGCCGGTGCAGTGACCTGTCCTGCTTTTCAGGGAATGCACCTGCGGGAAAATGACATTCTGGCAGAAATTGTGGATCAAGCGGGAAATCCTCTGCCAGCGGGATGCTGGGGAGAACTGGTTATTACTACTTTGCAGGCAGAGGCTATGCCTTTGATTCGCTATCGCACTGGGGATTATACCAGATTTTATGCAGAGCCTTGTCCCTGCGGAAGTGTTCTGCATCGTCTGGACCAGGTTAGCAGAATGGAACAGGGGCAGAGCATGGCAGAGCTGGATGAGAAGTTGTTTTCAGCCTCTGGAGTCATTGACTATCAGACCACACTTACGAAAAAAGGCATTTTGGTGGAAGGCTATGGAACAGCCCCTTTGGAGATGCCTGGAATTTCCAATTGGAGAGAGTATCCGGTAGAATATCGGTGGAGACTGGTAAAAAAGGAAGACAAACCTTGCTATTTAGGTAAACGGAGGATATTATGAATGACTTTTACTATATTACCCGGGTGAGAATAAAACGAAAAACAGAGGAAGATCCTGCCTATTTTGGCAGAGGTGTGGCAGACCTGCTTCATGGTATAGAAAAGTATCATTCCCTGAATCAGGCGGCAAAAGAAATGGGAATGGCCTACAGTAAGGCATGGAGAATCGTGGGAGAGGCAGAACAGGCATTGGGAATTCCTTTAATTTACAGAATGCGGAAAAATGGTTCCAGTCTGACAAAAGAAGGGGAAAAAATGCTGGCTGCCTATGAAGAAGCGGAACGTGCTGCCTGGAAGGCAGTGGAGGAAGTGATGGAGCGGTACTATGGAACAGAGTAGTATGGAGGAAATTTACAGACTTCTTAATGCTGGAAATCGGATTTTAGTAACAGATTTTGATAAGACCATAACAGAAATCGGAAGTTCCATTTATGCCAGTGTTCATGTATTAGGGAAAAATTCTTCCTTTGGACAGGCAAGGGAGGCGTTGTATCAGTTTTATCACAAGCGTTTGCCGGAAGAGGCGGAACACTGGTGGCAGGAGCAGATGAAGTTATATATCCGGGAGCAGGTTTTGGAAGACACGTTAAAAGAGGCGGCAGAACTTTTAAGAGAACGGTCAGGGTGTGTGCAGCTTTTGAAAACATGTATTTCACAGAACGTTCCAGTGTGGATTGTTTCAGCAGGACTGGGAAATGTTATTGACTTCTGGCTGGAAAATCATGGAATTTCAAAAGAAAAAGTTCATGTGCTAGCAAATTATCTGGTATATGAAGAACAGAAACCTGTGGCTTATACGGAACTTGTAACTTCCTGGAACAAGAAAAAACTGTTTTTGGAAAAATCAGGAGAACAACAAGAAAGGCAACTGCTTCAACTGGGGGATTGCCGGGAGGATTTGTGTTGGACATTTTCTGGCAATAGTTTTCTTTTTACAGAAAATAAAATTGAAAAATGTTGAAAATTCTGATACAATGCTTTTATGCTCAAGCAAGTATAAAAGCAGGAAGCGTGTAAATCCACGCGAAGAAAATGTAAGACATTTTCTGATATTTCTGAAAAAGAAAGGAGCAGAATCTATGAAGAAACGAACTGTATCCCTGGTACTTGCCTTAACAATGGCAATGACTATGACTGCCTGTTCGGGAGAGGGGCAGGACAAACAGGAAAGCAAAGAAGCGGAAAAACAAGCAGAAGAAAAGAAGGAGCCGGAACAGAAAGAAGAGGTCAAAGAAGAACCTGTGGAACTGACGGTCTTTGCAGCAGCCTCTATGACAGAGACTTTGACGGAAATTGGAGACCTTTACACCAAAGAACACCCGGAGGTAAAAGTCAGCTTTAATTTTGATTCCTCCGGAACTTTAAAGACCCAGATTCAGGAAGGAGCGGCCTGCGATTTGTTTATTTCCGCTGGACAGAAGCAAATGGACCAGTTGGATATACAGGCTGACCCGCAGGTGAATACAGAAGGACTGGATTATGTGCTGGAAGGTTCCAGAACAGATATTCTGGAAAATAAAGTAACCCTTTGTGTGGCAGAGGGGAGCCAGGCTGGCATTGAGAGCTTTGACGATTTGGCAGAGGCCTTAAAAAATAAAGAAATCTTAATGGCCATGGGAAATGAAGATGTTCCGGTAGGTCAGTATACTCAGAAAATCCTGGATTATTATGGTCTGCAGGAAGAGGAACTGGCAGCAGCCGGTAAGATTTCCTATGGAAGCAATGTAAAAGAAGTAACCACTCAGATTTCAGAAGGCAGTGTGGACTGTGGTGTGATTTACTGTACAGACGCTTATTCCGCAGGATTAACAGTTTCTGATTCTGCAACACCGGAAATGTGCGGCCAGGTAATTTACCCGGCCAGTGTATTAAAAACCAGCGCGCACCAGGAGGAGGCTCAGGCCTTTTTAGATTATCTGCAGACCGATACTTCTATGGAAATTTTTGAGAAGGTAGGTTTTTCACCGGTGAATCAGGAGGGATAGAGGATGGACTGGTATCCCCTTTGGAATTCACTTAGGATTGCAGCAGCAAGCTGTGTGACTGTTTTTTTTGTAGGAATTTTTGCGGCGTATTATGTGGCGAAGCTTCCCAGATGGGTGAAAGGGATTCTGGATGTGGTTTTTACTTTACCCATGGTTTTGCCGCCTACAGTCTGCGGCTATTTTCTCCTTTTGATTTTTGGGGTAAAACGTCCCATAGGTATGTTTTTATCAGAACTGGGGGTTCAGGTGGTTATGACCTGGTATGGCGGAATTCTTGCTTCCGCAGTGGTGGCTTTTCCACTTATGTACCGCACAGCCAGAGGCGCTTTTGAAAGTTTTGATGAAACACTGGCTTATGCAGGGCAGACCCTTGGGCTGTCCAATACCTATATTTTCTGGAAAATACGGATGCCCGCCTGTCGTCAGGGAATTCTGGCGGGAACTGTTCTGGCGTTTGCAAGGGCGTTGGGAGAATACGGAGCCACCAGTATGCTCATTGGCTATATTCCGGGAAAAACAGCTACCATTTCCACAACGGTCTATCAGCTCTGGCGAACCAATGATGAGGCAGGTGCTTTTGTGTGGGTCATGGTAAATCTTGGGATTTCCACAGTGATTCTTTTGATTGTGAATCTGCTGGAAACCAGAAACAGGAAGGCGGTGAAAGCATGAGCCTTTTTGCAGAAGTAAGCAAGGATTACGGAAGTTTTCGCTTAGAGGCGCATCTGGAACATGAACAGGGAATTCTGGGAATGCTGGGGGCTTCCGGCAGTGGAAAAAGTATGACCTTGAAGCTGATTGCAGGCATTATTACCCCGGATAAAGGCAGAATTGTGCTAAATGACAGGGTACTGTTTGACAGTGAAAAGGGTATCAATCTTCCCCCTCAGAAAAGAAGAGTGGGCTATTTATTTCAGAACTATGCGCTGTTTCCCAATATGACCGTGGAAAAAAATATTCTCTGCGGACTGCATTGGGAAAAGAATCAGAAAAAAAGAAAAGAAAAGATGCTGGAGAGCGCAGAACTTTTTCAGATTCAGGAACTTTTGGGAAAATATCCGGCACAGTTAAGCGGAGGCCAGCAGCAGAGAGTTGCCCTTGCCAGAATCCTGGTCAGTGAGCCGGAACTCTTGCTGCTGGATGAGCCTTTTAGCGCACTGGATTCATATTTGAGAGATCAGTTGCAGATTCAGATTCTGGATCTTTTAAAAAAATTTAACAAGGATGTGATTTTTGTCAGTCACAGCAGGGATGAGGTGTATCATTTGTGCAGCCGGGTAGCCCTGATTCATAGGGGTAAGATTTTAGAAACAGGAAATACAAAGGAAGTTTTTGCAAATCCGGGAAGCCGGGCAGGAGCTGCACTTACTGGTTGTAAAAACATTGCAGCAGCAGTAAAGACCGGAGAATATGAGGTTCAGGTTCCAGAGTGGGGGATTTCCCTGAAAACAGCAAAGCCGGTGAAAGATGGACTTTGTGCAGTGGGACTTCGGGCTCATTATTTCAATCCCAAAGGAAGAGAAAACGTGTATGCAGTACAGCTTTCAGAGGTTATGGAAGAGCCCTTTGAAACTGCAGTTATGTTCCGGTATGAAAATCAGGATGCCAAAGCCCCGGATTTGTGGTGGCGGCTGTCCAAAGAACGCTGGGCAGGGCAGATGCCGGCACAGCTTGGCATTGCGCCGCAAAATGTATTATTATTGTATCAATAAAGGAAAGGGAGAAGGACATGAAATTAATTAAGACACAAGAGGCAGAAGGCCATGTACTTTGCCATGATATTACACAGATTATCAAAGGAGTAACCAAGGATGCCAGATTTCGGAAAGGGCATGTGGTGACCAAAGAGGATATTCCGGTACTGCTAAGTCTGGGAAAGGATAACCTGTATGTGTGGGAAAAGGATGACACCATGTACCACGAAAATGAGGCAGCAGAGATTTTAAAAGAAGTGTGCCAGAATACCCATATGGAAGCTTCAGCAGTAAAAGAAGGAAAAATTGAACTGAAAGCCCAGTGCGACGGTTTATTTCGGGTAGATGTGGAACGTCTTAATGCTATTAATGATATTGACCAGGTCATGATAGCCACCCGCCATACCAATACTCCGGTAAAAGCAGGGGATAAATTACTGGGAACCAGAATCATTCCCCTGGTAATTGAAAAAGCGAAAATGGAACAGGTAAAAGAGGTGGCAGGGGAACGTCCTCTGTGTGAGCTTTTGCCATACCGGAGTTTAAAGGCAGGAATTGTAACCACAGGAAATGAGGTTTTCTATGGAAGAATCCAGGATACCTTTACACCAGTGGTAGTGAAGAAGCTGGAAAGTTATGGAATCCAGGTGACAGAGCATGTAACTCTTGGGGATGATAAGGAAAAGATTACAGAAGCTATTCTGGATATGAAGGAAAAGGGCTGCGACTTAATTATCACCACAGGAGGCATGAGCGTAGACCCGGATGACCAGACACCGGGAGCTATTAAAGCCACAGGAGCCAAGGTCATTGCCTATGGAGCGCCGGTACTGCCGGGAGCCATGTTCTGTCTGGCGTATTTTGAAGATGGAACTGCTATTATGGGACTGCCTGGCTGTGTTATGTATGCAAAAACCACGATTTTTGATTTAATACTGCCAAGAGTTGCAGCAGGAGTGCCTGTTACAAGACGGGATCTGACTAGACTTGGACATGGTGGACTTTGTCTGGGCTGCGATACCTGTCATTATCCGGCATGTAGTTTTGGAAAATAAAAAGGCAGGAAATCTTTGGCAGATGGAGGGAGCATACGGACGCCTTTCCGGCTATTGATACGGTTCCGGCTCAGCCTGCGTTCCCGTTGAGTCTGTAGTCTCAACGGGAACGCAGCAGATTCGCCGGGATTGCACCAATAGCCGGAAAGGCTGTTTTTTGTAATCGCTTCATCTGTGAGAATTTTCTAGCCTTTTAGGTTAAGAGTAAGAAAAGAGATTTCTAAGGGTTAGAAATCGGTGTATTCTCCGATTAGGTTTTTGATGTCCTGCATTTGGTTGTCTGTGGCAGTGATGGCGTGGGCGCATTCGGAGAGTTTTCTGGTAATTAAATCGTATTGGGTATTGTCGCCCAGGTCTTTTTTGTATCGGAGCTGGTGTTCCAGGCTGGCCCAGAAGTCCATGCCAATGGTACGAATCTGCACTTCTGCCCGCATAGGGGTCTTTCCTTCAGCGAAAAACACAGGAATTTCCACAATCATATGATAGCTGCGATATCCGTTTTCTTTGGGATTCTGAATATAATCTTTAATCCTGAGAACCGTAATATCATCCTGATCAGCAAGGAGCTTTGCCACAGTGTAGATATCATTAATAAAAGGACAGGTCACCCGGATTCCGGCTACGTCATTTAGCTGCTCCCGGATATTTTTTTCTGTAAAATCATATCCATTTTTCTTTAGTTTCCGGTAAATACTATCCGGCTGTTTGATACGGCTCTTAATCGAAGAGATGGGATTTCTCTTGTGTTTTACAGAGAATTCATCATCCAGAACCTCTAATTTGGTGCTGATTTCCCGAATGGCACAGCGGTACATCATCATCAGGGCATTGTAATTGTCAGTATTTTGAATAAAACGTTCAGGGTATAGAATGATGTTGTTATCCTGAGTTTCCTGTTTTTGTACTAAATCTTTATGTGTAATGTTCAAGCTGAAAATCCTTCTTTCGTATAAAAATAAATCTGTATCAAGTATAACGGAAAAGCGGGGAAAGGTCAAATTAGAAAGCCGGAAAAATCGTGAAGATTCTGTGAAAATATTATAAATGAAAAAGAAGGGATGGTAATTTAAAAAAAGGTATAGTATAATGCTATGATACGGATTTTATCTATCTTATTGTGTAGAAAGGCGTTAAAAATATGTTTGGATATGTAATGATTGATAAACCGGAGCTTAAGGTAAAGGAATTTTACCGTTATAAAGCTTATTATTGTGGGCTGTGCAGAGAACTAAAGGAAGAGTATGGATTCAGAGGAAGGATGACGCTGACCTATGACATGACCTTTCTGGTAATGTTTCTTACTTCCCTGTATGAATCAGAGACCAGGGAGGTGGCGTCTCATTGTCCCCTGCATCCTGTGAAGAAAATCCCCATGCTGCAAAATGAGATTACAGAATATGGGGCAAAGATGAATATTCTTCTTACGTATTTTAAATTTGAGGATGACAGGAAGGATGATAACAGTCTTGCAGGGGCAGCAGGTATGCGGCTGTTCCGCAAAAAGGCAGAGCTTATTAGCAGAGAATACAAACGTCAGGCTCACGCCATTCAAAAGCAGTTAAAGGTTCTGGCAGATTATGAACAGGCAGAAGAAGAAAATTTGGATCTGGTAGCCGGGGCTTTCGGAACTTTGATGGAAGAGCTGTTTGTGTGGAAGGAAGATCAGTGGGAAGAAGAACTGAGAAAATTTGGGTTTTATCTGGGAAAATTCATTTATATTATGGATGCCTATGACGACCTTCCAAAGGACTTAAAAACCAATTCCTATAATCCTTTAAAGGCAGTAAGCAGAAAATGCCGGAACAGGGAAACCTATGAGGAAACCATACGTCAGGTTCTGGTGATGATGATGGCAGAAGCCACTGCAGCTTTTGAAAAACTGCCATGTTTGAAGGAAGCAGAGATTTTACGCAATATTTTATACAGCGGCGTATGGGCAAAATATAACAAAATACAAAAAGAAAGACAGGAGAAAGAAGAGAGTCATGGTAAGTAATCCATATGAAGTATTAGGCGTATCACCAAACGCATCCAATGATGAAATTAAGCGGGCATACCGGGATTTAAGCAGGAAATACCATCCGGATTCCTATGTGGATAATCCCCTGGCAGGTCTGGCGGAAGAAAAATTTAAAGAAGTACAGGAAGCCTATGACCAGATTATGAAAGAGCGGGACGGAGGATATCAGAGTGGATATGGAAATCCGGGAGCGGGAAGCTACCAGAGTACAGCCTCCAGTCAGGATGATGTACAGTTCCAGGCAGCCTATAATTATATTAATGGGCATCAGTATCAGCAGGCATTAAATGTTTTGTCCAGAATGCAGAACCGCAATGCCAGATGGTATTATTTAAGCGCTTGCGCCAATATGGGAATGGGAAATAATGTGAATGCCCTGAACATGGCAAGACAGGCCCAGAGTATGGAACCGGGAAATCCGGAGTATGCAAATCTGGTGAATCGGCTCCAGTGGAACAGCAACCGCTATCAACAAGGCGGAGGCTATCCTTATGCAAACAATGGAGGAGGCGGCTGCGGAACCGGCAACTTCTGTTGCGATATGTGGTGTGCAGACAGCCTTTGTGAATGTATGGGAGGGGATTTGTGCTCATGCATGTAAATGCAAAAAAAACAGCAGTATCAGGGCTTTTGATGGCGCTGTCTGTGGTGTTGATTGTGTTAAGTGGAATTTTAGATTTTAGTACCTTGTTTTTTCTGGCAGCGGCAGCATTCTTTGTAGGAATTATTATCAAAGAGTACGGGCTTGGATATGGTACAGCTTTTTTTCTGGGCTGCACGGTTCTGGGCTTTTTGCTGGCTCCCCAGAAGTTATATGTGCTGACCTATGTTATGATGAGTCTTTATGTTCTTGGCATAGAGTTTCTCTGGAGATGGCTGGGAAAACATCCGGATTGGAATCACAGAAAGGGAATCTTTACAGCAGGAAAGTTTCTGATTTTTAATGTGATGTATCTTCCGGTGCTGTTTTTGTTTCCAAAACTCTTATTTGCAGGAGAGATTCCCAAAACAATGATTCTGGTCTTTTTGCTGGGAGGCCAGGTGGCGCTGTTTCTCTATGATATGGCGTATGAGTATTTCCTGGTGAGCATGTGGAGCCAGGTGCGGGATAAAATTTTCGGAAAACAAAATTGAGGTAGGAATATTATGCTCTATTATTTTGCCCCCATGGAGGGGATTACAGGATATGTATTCAGGCGTATTCACAGGGAATGCTTTCCGGGAATGGATAAATATTTCACCCCGTTTTTAACGCCCAGTCAGAAAAAAGCCATGACGCCAAGAGAAAACAGGGATGTATTGCCGGAAAATAATCAGGAAGTACCTCTGGTGCCACAGATTCTTACAAATTGTGCAGAGGATTTTATCAAAACAGCAAAAAATCTTCAGGAGTATGGTTACGAAGAAGTAAATCTAAACCTGGGCTGTCCCTCCGGTACCGTGGTGTCTAAGAAAAAAGGCTCCGGTTTTCTGGAATTTCCGGAAGAACTTCACCGGTTTTTAGAAGAGGTTTTTCAAAATCTGGATATGAAGATTTCCATTAAAACCAGAATCGGAAAAGAAGAGGAAGAAGAGTTTTCAGAGCTGTTAAAGATTTACAATGAATACCCTTTAGAAGAGCTGATTATTCATCCCAGAGTTCAGAAGGATTATTACAAAAATAAACCAAGAATGGAAGTCTATAAAGAGGCAGTTTCAGGCAGTAAAAATCCTCTGTGTTATAACGGAGACTTGTTTACAGAAGGATATTTCAGGAGATTTACAGAGGAATTTCCAGATACCAGGGCAGTTATGATAGGAAGAGGGCTTTTAGTAAATCCGGCACTGGTAAGGCAGCTACAGGGTGGAAAAGAGCTTGAGAAAGAGGAACTGAAAAACTTTCATGATAAACTCTTGCTTGGTTATGAAGAAGTTATGGATGGGGACCGGGCAGTGCTGTTTAAGATGAAAGAGCTTTGGTGCTATATGGGAAATTTGTTTCCAGAGGGTAAAAAAAATTTGAAGAAGATAAAAAAGGCACAGCATTTACCGGAATATAGAGAAGCGGTACAGGGGATGTTTAAGGATTTGGAAATATGTATTCCAGAGTAAATGCAAAGGAAAAAGATGGATAAGATAAAAGAATTGTTAAAAAAGTATACAGAACCAAAGGGACTGTGGCGGATTTTCTGTATGATGGCAGCTATTTTTCTCATGGGTGTGTCATTGTCCTTTTTGATTTTAGTGGATATGGGGACAGACCCATTTTCCTTTATGAACAGGGGATTTGCAGCGGCTTTACATATGTCATTTGGAACCTGGCAGCTTCTCATAAACATTGGATTATTTCTGGTTACGTTTTTGTTTCAGAAAAGTCTCATTGGATTGGGAACCCTGGTAAATATGACGGTAATCGGCTATGTGGCGGATTTTTTCGGCAGTATTTGGAATGAGATGGAGATTTTTCAAACGCCTATGTCCATAGGATTGCGGCTGATCATTCTGGCAGGGGCATTGGCGGTGTTTGTACTTACTGCAGCAGTTTATATGACAGCTCAGTTGGGAACAGCGCCTTATGATGCCATTCCATTTATCATTGTGCAAAAAACCAAAAAGTTGTCTTTTCGCTGGGTACGCATGTTATGGGATACCACAGCAGTTGTGATTGGTATGCTGCTGGGAATGAAATTAGGTGTGATTACCGTATTAATGGTACTGACTCTTGGTCCGGTGGTTTCCTGGTTTGGTGACCATGTAGCCGGAAAATTGTTTGAAAGAGATTGAAAGAGGTCGGAGAAGGGCTTGCCCCTTCTCCCCTTTTTATGTTATGCTAAAGAGTAGATTTACCCAGGAAAAGAAAGGGGAATGCCAATTATGAAAAAATTAACAGACTTACTGGAGCATCTGGAGTATCAGTGTATCCAGGGTACTACAGATAAAGAAATTTCAGGCATTGTGTCTGATTCCAGAAAAGCAGGACCAGGTTCTTTGTTTTTCTGCATCAAAGGCGCTGTTTCAGATGGACACACCTATGCAAAAGAAGTGGCAGAAAAGGGCGCCTCTGTGCTGATTGTGCAGGACCTGGTAGAGGTTCCAAAACAGGTGACAGTGATTCAGGTACCGGACAGCCGCTATGCCATGGCGTGCATTTCAGCAGCCTGGTTTGACCATCCCGCAGAAAAATTAAAAACCATTGGAATTACAGGAACCAAAGGAAAAACAACAACCACTTATCTGGTGAAATCCATTTTGGAAAATGCAGGCCATAAAACAGGACTCATTGGAACCATTGAGACCATTATTGGAGAAGAGCACATTCCTTCTGCCAACACGACCCCGGAATCTTATCTGGTGCAGGAATACTTTGCAAAGATGGTGGAAGCAGGATGTGACAGTGTGGTTATGGAGGTTTCTTCCCAGGGACTGATGCTTCACAGAACCGCTGGTTTTGTGTTTGATATCGGTATCTTTACAAACCTGGAGCCAGACCATATAGGACCCAATGAGCACAAAGATTTTGCAGATTATCTTCACTGCAAAGCCTTGTTATTCAAGCAGTGCAAAACCGGAATTTTTAATGCAGATGACCAGCATTTAGAGGAAATTTTAGAGGGACATACCTGTGAGGTGGAGACCTTTGGATTTTCAGAAAAGGCAGATTTGCGGGCAGAAAACACCAGATTAGTAACAGGCAAAGGAACACTTGGGATTCAGTATGATGTGAAGGGCTTACTGGATTTTCCGGTGGAAATTGACCTGCCGGGCAAATTTAGTGTGTACAATTCCCTCACAGCCATTGCAGTGTGCCGCCATTTTGGAGTGACGCAGGAGAACATTCAAAAAGCCTTAAAACAGGCTAAGGTAAAGGGCAGAATTGAGATGGTGAAGGTTTCGGATGACTTTACTTTAATGATTGATTATGCTCACAATGCCATGAGTCTGGAAAGTTTGCTTACTACCTTAAAAGAATACCATCCCAACCGTCTGGTGTGCCTTTTTGGATGTGGGGGGAACCGTTCCAAACTGCGCCGTTATGAGATGGGAGAGGTGTCCGGAAAGCTGGCAGACTTAACCATTATTACTTCCGATAATCCCAGAAATGAGGAGCCTCAGGAGATTATCAATGATATCAAAATCGGAATTGGAAAGACCGCAGGAAAGTATGTGGAAATCATAGACCGCAAGGAAGCCATTGCCTATGCCATTCATCATGGACAGCCTGGGGATATTATTGTGCTGGCTGGCAAGGGACATGAAGATTACCAGGAAATCAGGGGAAAGAAATATCCTATGGATGAACGGGTACTGATTCAGGAAATTTTGGAAGAGGAAGCATGAACAAACGTTATGCAGACATTATTGTAGATATTTCCCAGGAAAAGTTAGATAAAAGTTTTCAGTATGAGATTCCCGAAGAACTGATTTTTGCAGTGGAAGTAGGAAAAAAGGTGCGGATTCCCTTTGGAAAGGGAGGACGCCAGCTTACGGGCTATGTGGTAGGAATTTCAGGAGAACCCAAGATTGCAGTAGAAAAGATGAAGGCAATTTCCGGTGTGGAAGAGCAGGGAACCGAAATTGAGTCCAGGCTCATTGCCCTGGCAGGGTGGATTGCCAGAAACTATGGCTCCACCATGAATCAGGCCCTGAAAACAGTACTTCCGGTAAAGGAAAAGCAAGCCGCCAGGGAAAAGCGCTATCTCTGTCTTACTGCGCCTTTAAATGTGTGTCAGGAGCATTTGGAACTGTTTCAAAAAAAGCATTATAAGGCAAAAGAAAGACTTTTAAAGGCATTGATGGAGAAAGAAAATCTGGAGTATGCTACAGTAACCGGAGAACTGAAAATCAGCCCACAGGTAATCAGGGGATTTGTGGAGGAGCAGCTTATTTCTGTGGAAACAGAGCGCTGTTACCGCACCGGTATGCCTTCCATAAAAAGAGAAGAAAACCCCCCGCCGCTTACCCTGTCTCAGAAGAAGGCAGTAGAGGAAATTCTGGAAGAATGGAAGGAAGAGAATCCAAGACCATGCCTGCTAAAAGGTGTTACCGGCAGTGGGAAAACAGCAGTTTATATGGAATTGATTGACAAAGTGTTAGCCAGGGGAGAACAGGTGATTGTGCTGATACCGGAGATTGCCCTGACTTATCAGAATGTATCCAGGTTTTACAGCCGGTTTGGAGACGGTGTGTCAGTGATGAACTCACGATTGTCAAAGGGAGAGCGGTGGGATCAGTTTGAACGGGCAAAAAACGGGGAGATTTCCATTGTGATTGGTCCCCGCTCTGCTCTGTTTACCCCATTTCCAAATCTGGGACTGATACTTATAGATGAGGAACATGAGGGTTCCTATAAAAGTGAAAAAACACCCTGTTATCATGCCAGAGAGACTGCCATAGAGCGTGCCTGTATGGAGCATGCAAGAGTGGTTCTTGGCTCTGCCTCTCCCAGTGTGGACAGCTATTACAGAGGTAAAACAGGAGCTTATAAGCTGGTATATCTGGAGGAGCGCTATGGTGGCAGAAGCCTTCCAAAAGTGTCGGTTGTGGACTTGAGAGAGGAATTAAAGACCGGAAACCGCTCCATTTTCAGCAGTGCCCTCACAGAGAAAATCAGGGACCGGCTGGAGAAAAAACAACAGGTACTTTTATTTTTAAACAGGAGAGGCTATACTGGTTTTGTAAGCTGCCGCTCCTGCGGACATGTGATGAAATGTCCTCATTGTGATGTGTCCCTGACCTCCCACAGAAATGGGAAGCTGATTTGTCATTACTGTGGCTACGAACAGGCTCAGGTACAACACTGCCCTGCCTGTGGCTCCCCTTATATCGGAGGATTTAAGGCAGGAACACAGCAGATAGAGACCCTGGTTCAGAAGAGCTTTCCGGGAGCAAGGGTGCTTCGTATGGACGCAGATACCACCCGAAAAAAGGATGACCATGAGAAGATTTTGTCAGCTTTTGCAGCTCATGAGGCAGACATTCTCATAGGAACCCAGATGATTGTAAAAGGGCATGATTTCCCAAAAGTGACTCTGGTAGGTGTTCTGGCAGCAGATTTATCCTTGCACAATGAGGATTACCGGGCAGCAGAGAAAACCTTCCAGTTGCTTTTACAGGCAGTGGGAAGAGCGGGAAGGGGAGAACTTCCCGGTGAGGCTGTGATTCAGACCTATAACCCGGAACACTACAGTATTCAGGCAGCAGCAGCCCAGGACTATGACCAGTTTTATGAGGCAGAGATGAGTTACCGGCTGCTTCTGGATTACCCTCCTGCCGCGTCCATGGCTGCTATAAAAGGCGCCTGTGAGGATGAAGAATTGCTGACAAAAGCCATGGAATATCTGCGGAAATATGTGGAAACCATTTATAAAAAACAGGATTTAATTCTCATAGGCCCGGCGCCGGAAGCAGTGGCCAAGGTACAGGATTTGTACCGTCAGGTATTCTATATGCGTCATCAGGACAGGGAAATTTTAGTGAAATTAAAAAACGCCCTGGAAAAATATATTGCAGTAAACAACGGATTTCGAAGATTATATATACAATTTGATTTTAACGTTTAAGGATAAAGGAGAGAGAAGAATGGCAATAAGACAGATTCGTACACAGGGAGATAGTATTTTAACAAAAGAATGCAGAAAAGTAGAAAAAATGACACCTAAAATTCAGGAATTAATTCATGATATGTTTGATACCATGTATGAAGCATTTGGTGTGGGACTGGCAGGCCCGCAGGTGGGAATGCTGAAACAGATTGTTGTGATTGACACCACAGGAGATGATCCTTATGTGTTGATTAATCCTGAAATTCTGGAGACCTCCGGTTCCCAGACAGGAGATGAGGGCTGCTTAAGCGTGCCTGGCATGTCAGGAACCGTTACCAGACCCAACTATGTGAAAGTAAAAGCTTTGGATGAAAATATGGAAGAATACATTCTGGAAGGGGAAGAACTTCTGGCAAGAGCAATCTGTCATGAAGTGGATCATCTCCACGGAAGACTGTATACAGAACTGGTAGAGGGAGATTTGCATCGCACCAATTATGAGGAGGATGACCAATGAGAGTAATTTTTATGGGAACTCCGGATTTCGCTACAGGAACCTTGGAGGAAATCGTTCTGGCAGGCCATGAAGTAGTGGGTGTGGTAACACAGCCGGATAAGCCCAAGGGCAGAGGAAAAACCCTCATGCCAACGCCGGTAAAAGAAGTGGCTATGAAATATAACCTTCCGGTGTACCAGCCAAAGAAAGTCCGGGAACCGGAATTTGTAGAGGTTTTAAGAGGTTTAAAACCAGATGTTATGGTAGTTGCTGCCTTTGGACAGATTATCAGTAAGGAAATTCTGGAAATGCCTAAATATGGATGTATTAATGTCCATGCATCCCTGCTTCCGGCCTACCGGGGAGCAGCGCCTATTCAGTGGGCTGTCATAAACGGTGATAAAGAGTCCGGCGTTACCATTATGCAGATGGACGAGGGAATTGATACGGGAGATATGATAGAAAAAGTTGTGGTTCCCATTGCAGAGGATGAAACAGGTGGAAGCCTGTTTGATAAATTAAGCCAGGCAGGGGCAAAATTATGCGTGAAGGTGCTTCAGGATTTAGAAGATGGTAAGGCAGTAAGAGAAAAACAGCCGGAGGAAAGCACCACACCTTATGCCAGAATGATTGACAAGAAAATGGGGTCCATTGACTGGGAAAAACCTGCAAAGGAAATTGAACAGCTTATCCGGGGACTGAATCCATGGCCAAGCGCTTATACCAGACTCCAGGGAAAAACTTTGAAAATTTGGAAGGCAGAGGTGCTTTTGGAGCATTCCCAGGAAGCGCCGGGACAGATTACAGAGGTGACAAAAGACAGTATTGTGGTTCAGACAGGACAGGGAAGATTAAAAATTTTGGAACTCCAGCTAGAGGGAAAGAAACGTATGGATGCAGCATCTTTTTTAAGAGGTTATGCCCTGAAGGAAGGGGAAAGCTTTAGATGAATCAACAGGTAAATACAAGAGAATTGATTCTGGGAATTTTACTGGAAGTGAACAAGGAAGGCCAGTACAGCCACCTGGTTATCAGAAGTACCCTGGAAAAATATCAGTATCTGGAAAAACAGGAGCGGGCTTTTATTACCAGGGTGTGTGAAGGAACTTTGGAATATAAGCTGCGTTTGGACTATATTTTAAATCGGTTTTCCACGGTTCCGGCAGAGAAAATGAAGCCGGTTATCCGGGAACTTTTGCGAAGCAGTGTGTATCAGATTCTATATATGGACAGTGTGCCGGATAGCGCTGTTTGTAATGAAGCTGTGAAACTTGCCAGAAAGAAAGGCTTTTATAATCTCACCGGATTTGTAAACGGAGTTTTACGGAAAATCGCAAGAGAATATGGAAGTATCCGCTTCCCTGGAAAAGAAGAACCAGAGGAATATCTTTCTGTGATTTATTCCATGCCAAAGTGGCTGGTACAGCGTTTCTTAGAACAGTATGGCTTTGAAAAAACAGAAAAAATGCTGGAAGCTTTTCTAAAGGAGAAACCAACTACCATCCGTATCCGGGAATATCTGGTGGAGAAAGAGGCGGTTTTGGAAAGCCTGAAAAGCCAGAAGGTTACGGTAGAAAAGGCGCCCTATGTGGAAAATGCCTATTATGTGAAAGATTATGATTACCTTCCGGCGCTGGATGCGTTCCGGGTAGGAAGTATTCAGGTGCAGGATGTAAGTTCTATGCTGGTGGGAGACATTGCAGCTCCAAAAGAAGGGGATTATGTCATAGATTTATGCGCAGCTCCAGGTGGAAAAACCCTGTGTATTGCAGATAAATTAAAGGGAACAGGAAGAGTGGACGCCAGAGATATCAGCAGGACAAAAACAGACTATATCCGGGAAAATGCCATACGCCAGAACTTCTTAAACGTAGTGGTAACAGAAAAAGATGCCACTCAGTTAGACAGTGATTCTCTGGAAAAAGCAGATATTGTGCTGGCGGATGTACCCTGTTCCGGACTTGGTGTCATGGGAAGAAAAACGGATATCAAATACAAATTAAACCCGGCGAAAATCCAGGAATTAGCAGGACTTCAAAGGGAAATACTGGAACAGGCATCCACCTATGTAAAGCCAGGAGGTACGTTGATTTACAGTACCTGTACCATAGGAAAAGAAGAAAATCAGGACAATGTAGAATGGTTTTTAGAGCATTATCCTTATGAATTAGAAAGCCTGGATCCATACCTTTGCGAAGAATTAAGAAGTGAAACCACAAAGAAGGGATATCTACAGCTTCTTCCAGGAGTACATAAATGTGATGGATTTTTCATTGCCAGATTAAAGAGGAAAACAGAATGGAACAAATAGATATTAAATCCCAGAACCTTTCGGAATTAAAGAAAACCATGGAGCAGCTGGGAGAAAAAGCCTTCCGGGCAAAGCAGCTTTATCAGTGGATGCACCAGAAGCTGGCGGATGAGTTTCAGGATATGACAAATTTGTCTGTGGCTCTCAGGGAAAAATTAGAAAAACATTGTGTGCTGACCAGCTTAAAAGCCCTGGAAGTGCAGACCTCTAAGCTGGACGGAACCCAGAAATATCTCTTTGCTCTGGCAGATGGAAATGTGGTGGAAAGTGTACTGATGAAGTACAAACATGGCAACAGTGTGTGCATTTCTTCTCAGGTGGGATGTAAGATGGGGTGCAGGTTTTGCGCATCCACCATTGGAGGCTGGACCAGAAATCTCACTGCAGCGGAAATGCTGGATCAGGTGTACCAGATTCAGAAGCATTCCGGAGAACGGGTGTCTAATGTGGTAGTGATGGGAACCGGGGAACCTTTGGATAATTATGAGAATCTTCTGAGGTTTCTTCACATGTTAAGTGATGAAAACGGATTACATATCAGTCAGCGAAACATTACGGTTTCCACCTGTGGAATTGTGCCAAGGATTTATGACCTGGCAGAAGAAAACCTGCAGATTACACTGGCTATTTCTCTTCATGCATCCAATCAGGAGAAGAGAGCAGAGCTTATGCCAATAGCCAATGCATATTCCATTACTCAGGTGCTGGAGGCCTGTAAGTATTATTTTGAAAAAACAGGCAGAAGAATCACCTTTGAATACAGTCTGGTTGGTGGAAAAAATGATTCCCAGGAGGATGCAAAGGAGCTGGCAGAACTGATTCAGGGCCTTTGCTGCCATGTGAATCTCATCCCGGTAAACCCCATTAAAGAGCGGGATTTTGTACAGTCAGGGAAAAAAGTTATAGAGAAATTTCAAAATAAACTTGAAAAATACCAAATTAATGTTACTATTAGAAGAGAAATGGGCCGCGATATTGACGGGGCCTGTGGACAATTAAGAAAAAGTTATATTGATCATAAGCAAAGTAAAGAGGATAAGAGAGAGGACTCGTAGGATGAAGTCATATTCTGTAACGGATGTGGGGCAGAAACGCCAGGTGAATCAGGATTATGTCTATGCTTCTGAGGAACCAGTGGGGAATCTGCCGAATCTTTTTGTGGTTGCAGATGGCATGGGAGGGCACAATGCGGGAGATTTTGCTTCCAGCTTTGCCGTGCAGACCTTGGTTCGCACCATTTTAGAAGATGAAAACCAAAATCCAATCAAAGTTATCCGTCATGCAGTGGAGGAGGCCAACCGTAAGGTGCTGGAAGAATCCAAATCTCATGCGGAAATGGCAGGAATGGGAACCACTATGGTTCTTGTTACCATCATAGATGATTATGCCTATGTAGCAAATGTGGGTGACAGCAGACTATATTTGATTGAAGATCAGATTCTTCAGATTACAAAAGATCATTCTCTGGTTCAGGAGATGGTCAAACGGGGGTTAATTACAAAAGAAGAGGCCAGGGAGCATCCGGATAAAAATATTATTACCAGGGTGCTTGGAATCGGTCCTGAGATAGAAGTGGATTTCTTTGATATTCATTTAAAGGAAAACAGTGTTTTGCTTCTTTGTTCAGACGGACTTTCCAACATGGTCGCAGATGAAGACATCTGGAGGATTGTCAGTACAAGCAGAGAAATGAAGGAGGCAGGAATGCGTCTGGTTTCTCTTGCAAATGAAAACGGTGGTAAAGATAATATAGCAGTAGTGCTGGTACAGCCAGACACAAAAGAGGTGCAAGTATGTTAAATGTGGGAGTAATTGTTGGCGAAAGGTATGAAGTGGTTGGATGCATTGGATCCGGCGGAATGGCGGATGTATATAAGGCAAAGGATCACAAGCTTAACCGATTTGTAGCCATGAAGGTGCTGAAGGCAGAGTTCAGCGCAGATACAAATTTTATCAGAAAATTTCAAAGAGAGGCTCAGGCAGCAGCAGGTCTGGCACATCCAAATGTAGTCAATGTCTTTGATGTTGGGGAGGATCAGGGCATTAATTATATTGTTATGGAACTGGTAGAGGGAATTACCTTAAAAGATTATATTTCCAAAAAAGGAAAACTGACGGTGAAGGAAGCAACCAGTATTGCCATTCAGGTTTCCATGGGACTGGAGGCAGCCCATAACCGGAACATTGTACACCGGGATATTAAGCCGCAGAATATTATTATTTCAACAGATGGTAAGGTGAAGGTTACAGACTTTGGTATTGCCAGAGTAGCGTCTTCCAATACCATCAGTACCAATGCCATGGGATCTGTTCATTACAGTTCACCGGAACAGGTACGTGGGGGCTACAGTGATTTCAAGAGTGATATCTATTCCCTTGGTATTACCATGTATGAAATGGTAACCGGAAGAGTTCCTTTTGACGGAGATACCACAGTGGCTATTGCCATTAAACATCTTCAGGATGAAATGGTTCCTCCTTCTCAATATGCGGGAAATCTTCCTCACAGTTTAGAAGAGATTATTTTAAAATGTACACAGAAAAGCCCGGACAGAAGATACAGTACCCTGGCAGAGTTGATTAATGATTTGAAACATTCTCTTATTGACCCGGATGGAAATTTCGTAAATCTGACACCTCTGAGTAATCATGCCCAGACCATTATGATTACTCCGGAAGAAATGAAGGAAATTCAGGAAAGCGCGTACAATCAGAAGCCACGTTATGATGAAGACGACGAGGATGATGAGGATGACGAAGAAGATGAAATTTACGAAAAGCCATCCAGAAGACGCCGCAAAAAGGCAAAAGAAGAGGAAGAAGATGACGAGGACGATGAGGATGATGACGACGATGATGAAAGAGGCGGCATCAACACCAAATTAGAAAAAGCCATGACCATTGGCGGACTCATTATCGGCGGTATTATTATCTGTATTCTTATTTATCTGGTAGCGTCTGCAGCAGGGCTGGTAGGCGGAAGCGGAGGCAAGGACAAGAAACCAGAGACTCAGCAGGAAGAAGACAAGGATAAAAATAAAGAACAGATAAAAGTACCGGATCTTAGCAATAAAACACCGGAAGAAGCTAAAAAAGAGTTAAATACATTAGGACTTGGTGCAAGAAAAGGCGGAGAAGAATCCTCTGATACTGTAGAGGAAGGTCTTATTACCCGTCAGGAACCTGCAGCTGGAGAGCAGGTAGATAAAAATACCCAGATACTCTTTTACGTCAGCACAGGAAAAGCAGTGGAAGAAGTTACCATTCCTTCCGGTTTAGTAGGCGAAAGTCTGAGTTCCGTAGAGAGTACTTTACAGGAATTAGGATTGAAAACAAAGGTAGAGAAAGAAAAAAGCAGTGAAGTAGCAGTTGGAAAAGTAATTTCTCTGAATCCAGGTGAAGGCACTAAAGTAGCAAAAGATTCTGAGGTGACCATTGTTGTCAGCGCTGGTGAAGGCGATACAATGGTAAAAGTTCCTAATGTTCGCGGTTATATGAAAGATGCAGGCGTAAAAATCGTAGAAGACCAGGGCTTAATTGTAGAAGTAGAAGAAGTCTGGGAAGAAAATACCGGTGCTGGAATCGGACAGATTTTTGAAACTGTGCCAAAAGCAAATACAAGAGTAGAAGTCGGAAGTTCCGTAGTAGTTCGTGTTCTTGCACAGAAACAGGCGGAGCCGGAAGAGGAAGAGTCCCAGGGCACAGAAGAAGAACCTAATACAGGAAATAATAACAACGGAACATCTGCTACCACAGGAGTTACAGCAACTTCAGGACAGTGGGCTGTTCAGAATGTGAAACTGACAAAACCTACGAATTATGAAGGTGGAGCTGTACAGCTTCGTTTAGTACAGAATGACAACGGTGATGAAACAAGTGGTGGAAAGGTAGTATTAGAAGGGGATTACATTGACTTCAACAAACAAATTGGTGATATTGTAGGAGAAGATGGTGTAGAAACCGGAACCCTGTATTTTGCAGAAAAGCAATCAGATGGAACCTACAAAACCATTTATAAATATCCACTGGAATTCAAAGAAGTACAGTAGAGTTAAAGTGGGTATGTTTCACAAACAAACTAAATAATAGACAAAAAGTAGAAATATTTCATTAAACAGCAATTAGGCATCTTAGTACTGTTCAAGCGAATCTGTCGAGCACTCTTTGAGACTACAGGCTCAAAGGGAGCGCAGACTGAGCGTAAACAGTACTAAGATGCCTAATTGCGTCCAAAGAATAATTCTGCTTTTTTCACAGGTTGCCATTATCCCCCAAACAGTATATAATGAGGAATGTGTAAAAAAGAAAGAAAAGGTAGGTTTTATGCAGGGAAGAATTATTAAGGGAATCGCCGGATTTTATTATGTGTCGGCGGAGAATCAGCAGGTATATGAATGTAAGGCAAAAGGGATTTTCAGAAAAGAGAAGTTGAAGCCTCTGGTGGGAGATTTTGTAGAACTGGAGATTCTGGATGAGGAAGACAAAAAGGGAAATGTAATAGCTGTTTTGGAGCGGAAGAATACCTTGATTCGTCCGGCTGTGGCAAATATTGACCAAGCCCTGGTGATTTTTGCGGCAAAGGAGCCAAATCCTAATTTTGCCTTGCTGGACCGTTTTTTGATTACTATGGAGAGACAAAAGATTCCTGTGGTAATCTGTATCAATAAAGAGGAACTTTTCCAGGAAGAGGAAAGAGAGAAAATTCAGGATATGTATGAACCCTGCGGTTACCAGGTTTTGTTTACCAGTGCAAAGAGAGAGCAGGGGATTCAGAAACTGCGGGAAGTGCTGCAAAATAAAACCACAGCAGTGGCAGGCCCTTCCGGTGTGGGCAAATCTTCACTTACTAATCTGCTGGCTCCCGGAATCCAGATGGAGACAGGTGAAATCAGCAAGAAGCTGGGAAGAGGCCGCCATACCACCAGACATACCCAGCTTATTGAATTAGAGAAAAACACGTATCTTATGGATACCCCTGGATTTACCTCCTTTTATGTGGAAGATATGGAAAAGGAAGAATTGCGGTTTTATTTCCCGGAGTTTTCGCCATATGAAGGAACTTGCAGATTTTTGCCCTGTACCCATACCCATGAACCTGGCTGCAGTGTAAAAGAAGCTCTGGAGAATGGTAAAATCAGTAAGGAACGTTATAAAAATTATGTTGACATGTATCGAGAATTAGAGGAAAAACGGAGGTATTAGTACATGGAATATCAATTATCCCCTTCTATTTTGGCAGCGGATTTTTGCAATTTGGGAGACAACATCAGACGGGCAGAGCAGGCAGGAGCGAAATGGCTGCATATTGACATTATGGATGGGCAGTTTGTTCCGACGATTTCTATGGGAACTCCTGTGCTTGCATCTGTGAGAAAAGTAAGCAACCTGTTTCTGGATGTACATATTATGGCAAAAGAACCAGACCATCTCATAGAAGAACTGGTTGAGGCAGGCGCGGATATGATTACCGTTCATGCAGAGGCTTGTACCCATCTGGATAGAACCTTGCACCTGATTCGGGAATTAGGCTGCAAATGTGGCGTTGCCATTAATCCGGCTACTCCGGTTTCCGTGCTGGAGCATGTGCTGGGGCTGGCGGATATGGCGTTAGTGATGTCCGTAAATCCTGGCTTTGGAGGACAGGCATATATCCCCTACTGTACAGAAAAAATCCGAAGACTTCGCGCCATGGCAAAAGAGCAGAGGCTGGAACTGGACATTCAGGTAGACGGGGGAATTAATAAAACCACTCTTCCGGAAGTTTTAGAAGCAGGGGCTAACATTATTGTGGCAGGCTCTGCTGTGTTTAAGGGCAATATTGAAGAAAACATAAAAGAGCTGAAAGGAATGATGGAAGAATAATGGATACTTTACTGCTGTGTGGCGGTCCTTTGGAAGAGGATTTCGCCTTAACGGTGTTGGAAGATTTAAAACCAGACTGTATTATTGGAATTGATAGAGGGCTGAATTTTTGCTACAGGCAGAACATACATCCAGATTATATTTTAGGGGATTTTGACAGTATTGATCGGGAAGTTCTGGATTATTATGAACATCAGTCTGAAATTCCGGTGAAGCGCTATAAACCGGAAAAAGACGCCACAGATACCAGAATCGGCCTGGAGCTTGCCATAAAGCTGGGCAGCAGCCGGGTATTCCTGCTGGGCGCCACAGGGGGGAGACTGGACCATTATATGGGAAATCTGCAGTCGCTGACTGCGGCAAGAATCCAGGGCGTGGAGGCGTGGATTCTGGACAGCCGCAACGCCTTAACAGTTTTGGATAAGCCTTTTACCATTCAAAAAGAAAAACAATTCGGTAAATATGTTTCCTTTTTTTCCATGAGTGATAAGGTTGAAGGCATGACTTTAACAGGATTCAAATATCCACTGCATGAGTACACCATGACGAATTATGACGGAATTGGCGTCAGCAATGAGATTCAGGAAGAAACAGCAAGGGTGGAATTTCGGACGGGCATGGTGTTGATGGTGATGTCGAGAGATTAAAAGAGGAGGGCAAAGGGATGAGCAGTTATGAGGAATATATACAACAGGGCTTAGGTGGAGAGGCGCCGTTAAAAGTGATTCTCTGCGGGAATGTAGAGGAAGCAGAGAAGGATAAGATTGGCGTTGTCTCAGTGGTGTATGCCACTGAAAAGAAAGAATGGGCAGAACAAAAGATAAGAGAACTGACAAAGGCACATCCAGAGCGGTATTATATGGTTTACAGTGTACCCCTGGATGTGGATTTGACAGAACTTTCTCATTATCCGTCCATTGCAATCAGCAGGGAGGATTTGGAGTAAAAAATATCATGGATGGGGAGATTTACAAAAAAATCTCCCTAAAGCATTTCATAATTTCTCTTAAGGTTTCCTGGTTTAGCTGGTAATACACCCGCCCATCTTTTTTCTCAACAGTTACCATATGATTAGAGAGCAGAAGACTCATATGATGAGAGGCAGTTGCAGGGGTTAACTGTAGTTCTTCTGCAATTTCCAGGTTATATCTTCCATGGGATTTTAAAAGACACAAAATTTCAAATTTGCTTTTATCACCCAGAAGCTTTAAAATCGGTGGAAGCATTTCTTTGGCATTTTCTAAATTTTTCTGATACAAATCCAGCTTATTTGTCAGAACTCCCTGAAAAATAATAGTAGGTGTAATCCATTCCATGAGGGGAAGCACTGCTGTAAGGTAGAATCTTTTGGACTCTGGATGAAATTCTGACATAAGGCTGCATATTACATCCGAAGGCTCAGACGGAGCCTGGGACACTAATTTTTCTAACTGCTTTTTATTCTTTTGGAAGGTGACATCAAAAGCAGTACGGTTGTTTTCGTAAATATGGAAGAGTTCCTGGAATTTTCTTACCGGATTATGGATTAATTCCAATAGCCGCCATTTGGTATCCTCAGAGTATTCTGAGGACTGGAGCAATAAAAACCAGTTTTCCATGTCACTGGAATTAGAAGCCTTTTCGGAGTTCTTTTGTTTCAAAAATGAGTTCATTACAGAAAAAATATGGGATTGGGTTAGTTGGTCGGGTTCTGCGTTAGACTCAAAAAGTTCGGTTGCCATGGCCAGGACAGTGAGGAAAAATTCTGTATTGTATCCAAAGAAAAAGGTTTCTTCTTGCTTTAAAGCATAAGTATCTTCAAACACCTGTACATAATTATCTAAATAGGAAAGATACTGCTTATAAAACTGAGCTCCGTCGATATTCATTTCTTTTAAAGAATTTAGCAGATCTGTTTTTACCGCTTCAAAGTTTTTTGTCATATAGATAAGTCCCAGAGTTTCCAGGAAAGGATGCAGTGTTTTTGCGCCTTTGTTTTCCATATATACGTACATGCCTCCGTTTATATCATTTGCTTATAATGTACCACATAGTTAGCGTACTGTCTATTTTCTGTTCAATAACAAATCACAGACAAGTCCTACAGCGCCTAAGCCAAACAGACAGGCAGCAATTGATTTATGACCCTTTTCAGAAAAATGCAAAGCACCAATCATCAATCCGACTTCTACTATAGCAGATATAGATTTAGATACAATGCGAAAGGAACGTTTTTTCCATGCCTTATTTGCGGCAAATTCAATTTTGTTTGCAACATTTTCAATTTTTTGGTCTAAGTTAGACATCATAATCTCCTTTCTGTTGATATTATTTTATAAATACAATGTAACATACTATTTTATG
>OHDQ01000040.1_pt1 | contig 79534 bp, 93 predicted proteins | sample 1606421 | NCBI WGS metagenome assembly OHDQ01 (sample SAMEA3879589, study PRJEB24766) | human gut metagenome | biome: human-associated habitat; feature: feces | place: USA | collected 1985/1987
TCTTGTGTGCTTTACGAAGAACCGCCATAGATGTTTTCCTTCCTTGCGGGTGCCTTGATGGGAGCCGTCATGCGACGGCGTTTCCCGTCTCTGTCAACGTGTACCAGTTGCGGTAATCGGGGTCGAGACCGCCATATTCGCGCTCGGCGATGAGACCGCCTTCGCGAAGCTCCCTCAAGGCCTCTGTCGCGTCGCCTGACGGAGGCTCATGAAGGGGAACATCTTCCAAAGGTACTCGGGCGACACATGCACGTAAGCGCGACCGCATGTATTGAAATGACCGGCCTGCGACCCGTCGGGGAACCGCATCAGGTGCGCGATATGATTGAGCACGACTGCGGCGCGGATGCCGTGCTCCGTCGCCACATCTGCATCGAAGCTGACTTCCATGTAAGTGCCTCCAAACGACAATACCCCGTGGTGATAGCGGACACCACGGGGTATTTCTATATATTTCCCGCCACGAGGGCTGAGAAAGCTAAGTTGTCCGGTTCCGCTATAAACCTCGAAACCAAAGATACACCATTCGGCGATGGGATGCACGCTGCATGGCGGCTCCATATATTCACCATGTTTGTAGTAAGATAGCATCCTACAATGCTTGCAATATGTCATATCGCTCTCCACGTATCCTTCACATGCCCATTTAATTATTTATAGGGACACGCGCGAGGGGCCGCCGGGTGCCAAATCGGTCGGGAATGTGAAATGTGGGTGCCGAAAGCGCCGTGGTGTCGTATCATCGAGCCAGTCCTTTCTGCTTGATGAGTTGCAGCAGAGACGGGAGACCCGCAGGGGGAGGCATCTGCCATCCGCTGCGGGTCTTTCCTTTTTACGGCCTACCAGTCCGCTTGATTTTCATCCTCGGCCATGTCGATGGTTTCCGACATTTCGGTCACATCCTCAGCCTCGACCGCATTTGGTTTCCCCGTGCGCTTCGGCTTCGAGGAGCGCTTGAACGCGTCAAGCGCCTCTTTGGCCTCCACGGGCGTGCGCGTGTCGGTGACCGCCATGAGCCGGATGTCCTCGGCGCTCTCGGCGAGCCAGCCTTGCAGCCCTTCGAGGTCGATGGCGGTCCAATCCGCACCGAGGGTCTTGAGTACGGTTTCGCCGATTGCCGCGAGGGTCGCGGCTTTCCACTTCCTCGCCTGCTCGCGCTCCTTGGCGGCGGCTATCTTCCTCTGCTCCTTGAGTGCGGCGGCCTGTCGTTTCAGCTCATCGAGCTTCCCGTCGATTTCCGATACCGTTGCCATGTTAGGTCCTTTCCGTCTATTTGCCGACATGAGCCTCCATTATATGCCAGAGTCGGTTTCCCACCCTTTCAACAGCCTGCGGGTCGGGTTTGAAACCCTCCGGCCATTGAAAGCGTGGAAAACCGAACGAGGTGGTTGACTTGTTATCATTATAGTATAGTGGTATACTAGCAATGTTGTTTTATATACGGCATCTGCCGTTTACAGGCGGGTGCCCGTCGGGAGAGGAGTTCAATCCATGGGCTTGAGGGATATGTACAGCGCCGGGGACATCATCGAGTACGAGGGAGGCGGGCGCGACTACCTCGTGGCAATCGAGGGCGAGGAGGGCCTGTGGGTGAACGCCTGCAACCCGTCGTGAGTCGAGCGAGGGCTTCGCGGCTTCTGCGATGAGTGCCACCCGTTCTTCGCCGACCGCCTATACGAGGGTGCCGAGGTCGTGGGTCATTCGGGCAAGGGCACCGTCGAGGATGCCCGCCGCTGGTACGCGGAGAACAGGGATTCGTACCGGGGCTGAACTGAGTGTGCTATGATGGCGGCACATCCTTTCTTGAGGGTGGTTGCATGTGAGAGTCGGCGGCGGTGCCCGGTTGGGTTCGCCGCCGACTCGCTTATGGATTGGAGTCACATGATGGAGAACCAGAACGACCAAGTGCTCGTGACGCGGAAGACGGAACTGACCAGTGCCCAGAAGGCGGGCTACTTGTTCGCCGGTCTGCTCGGTGGCGCGGGATGCGCCATCTTGGCATCCCTGTGCAACATCGACGCGCCGTACCGCTCGGATTGCACCAAGTTTGCGCTCATCGGCCTCGGCATCCGAATCGCGCTGTCGGTCATCGGCTACATCGCGATGCTGCCCTTCACGGCGATGCTCTACTAGGCGTGCGCGGTCATGTCCCGCCGATACGGCACTTCGGGTAAGACCGGCGATGCGGTGGAAAAGAGTATCGCGGCCAAGATTGGACTTGAGACGGAAAAGCGATGTTATGCATCGCATAGACCAGACTTGATAAGGCATAGTTGAGCTATGACACGTAAAGAGATTCCCGCACGGAAGGGGTCGCGCTTCGGCGCGGCCCCTTTTCTCATGGGAAGGCGGAAAGAAAGGCAGGGAGAGAGGGGGAAGGGGTGACGGCTATGGGAATGGCGGTTCCACAGAGATGGCGGTTGGTCCGCAGGGGTGACGGATGGGGGAGGGCGAGGATAGGGGCAAGCCCCTATGACCCAAGTTCCCTGCGGGGGACTACTTTGTGGAGAGGGCGTGTGGGAATGTAGTTTACTACATTGATAGCATGATAGGTTGATATAATTAAGGCACGGTAAGACCAAAAGAGGAAGGAACCGGATATGAGCCGCGAGGAAGAGTACAAGCAGAAGTGCCGTCAGGTGAAGGATTACTACCTTGAGGAAATCTGCGAGCACGAGGATGCGGGATGCCTCGGGGATGCGGAGAACGCCCGCAAGTGGCGGAGGGCGGAGCTTGAGGAACTTGACCGCCAGTACCGCGAGGGCGAGCCGTTGACCGGATGCGGCATCGCGTTGCAGTAGGGGATGTTCGAGGGGCATCCGGGAGGGTGCCCTTTTTCATGGAAAGGCTATGTAGGAATGTGGTTTGCCACATTGATAGGATGCCACATTGATATAATAAAGCCAAAGGCAACCGAGAAGAGAGGAAATGACATGCTGCACACGTTGGAGAAGGGCGAGTACCCGAAGGGGCACCGCTACTGGTCGAACGCGACCGGTGACCTCAACGCCGCCTTGGAAGACCTTCCCGTGCAACTCAGGCGCGTGCTGGACGAGTTGTGGTCGGACGGCTACGGGGTGGAGTGCTACCTTGTCGAATGGAATGGGCGGTACTGCGTCCAGCTCTCCGCCATGTATGATAGGGATTATGCCGAAGACCTCGGCATGGGCTACCCGGAGCTTGTCGAGCTGGCTCGCGGACGTGCGAAGGAGCTGGGAGCCGAACGGCCAAACATCCATGTGGTGTTCGCCGAGGATGTGGACCAGTGGAAGGCTAACGACCCCTTCACCGAGATTTGGGTGGTCATGCCGTGGGACGTGGATGCAGAGGCCTTCCATGAGGTGGCGGATTGGTTAGATTCCCGTTGCCGTTTCAACGAGTAGCCGGATATGGAAACATCAGGGGGCACCTCGGCGGTGTGGGACTGGAAGAGAGGGGAACACCTATGCTCGATGCGAGGACGGCGAGAATCTTGGCGAGGGAGAACGAGGAGGACATCGAGGCCCGCAGGCGGCGGGAGATGGTCGAGCGCTGCGAGAAGAACATCGAGAAGGCCGTCAATGAAGGCAGACTCGATGCGGTCCTCTTCGTCGGCGGTCTCGACGATGCCAAGCGGGAGGCGTTGGAGGTCATGCGCGGGCGGGGGTTTGAGATTGGCGAGGAGGTCTGGCGGGAAGGCCTCTTCAAATACCGAGACGTATATATCGCGCGATGGTGAGGGCAGGGCATATACCCAAGCGAGGGCATCCGGGTGGGTGCCCTCCTCTTTGTGATGGATATGTGGATGCCTGTCTTACTATATTTATAGTATTGTGGTTTGCTATAATGCTATTGACACAAGCCAATGAGGAAGGGATGGGGACATGGGGAAGATGGACAAGACCGAGAAGTACACGGTCGCGGGTCTCTGTTTCGGCGGGGGTGGCGTGTTCCTTTGCGAGGATGCCGTTGTCTGCGCCCGAGTCTACGGATACTGCGATGGCACGGTGGTCGAGTTCTGCTTGGGAATCACCTGTATCGTCATCGCGACCGTCTCGCTCTATATAGCCGGTATGCTTCGCGACCGCCGCGTCCAAGCGGAGTTCGCCCGCCGCCGCGCCGAGCGCGAGCGCCGCAGGGCCGAACGGGAGAACCGGGGATGGTGACACCGTGGGGCACCCGAGAGGGTGCCCTTCGGCATGTGGCTCATATAGATAGATACTAATCTATCCTGATGGTATTGTGGTTTGATGTGATGGCACCTAGATAAGAGGTCGGGGAGGGGATATGCCGGACATGCGCGAGGGCGGTTGGGGGACTGCCGCCTGTTACCTCACGGTCGAACGGCTCGCCCTGCAAGCCGGGGTGGAAAGCCCTTTCTGGGACGGGGCCTCGCTGCTCATGGGCGGCTGCGAGGAGACTTGGTACAAAAAGCCCCTCACGCCTCGCAGGCTGCGGTCTTTCATCAAGCGATACGGCGGGAGCCTTCCCGATGATGCCGGACAGCTCGGGCAGGTCGCGTCCGTGTTCTCGGATGTGATGCGCATACACGGCGTCCCCATGGAGGATGGGGCGGATGACCTAGGTGCGCTCTACGTGAGGCGTGCGGAGTCGGTCGCCATGACCGTGGCGTTCCTCGCCACCGGATGCACCCTCGCCGATATGGCGGCAATCACGGGGCTTTGCGAGGAGGCGGTTGCCGAGCGCATCACGCGCACATGGGACGGCGATGCGCCGGGGCGGATATACGGACTCGCCCATGCCGCGTACCACGACCATATCCCCGAGAACTTCGCATCATCAGATGACCTTGACGAGCCGTAGGGGATTGGATGTGTCCATGTCGGGCATGATGAGGGAACTTCATCCCCTCGGACTCCCCAGAGGCATCGCCCTCCCCGTCGATTCACGGCTGCGCCATGTCTCGACGGCTCATGCGATGGATAATGTGGGCAAATGGGATTCACGGTTCGAGAGGAGACCGACATGAAGATACCGGCGAGCAAGGTCCCGGCTCAGATGTGGGCCGAGAAGGCGAAGGCGCATTATGGGAGCTTGAGTGATGTGGAGCGTGAGGTTCTTGAGCTTTGGGAGAGTAGCAAGCAGGTCTACCGGGTGAATGACGGACTCTGGAACGAGATGTCGATTGAGGAGGCGGAGGAGCTTCCGATGTCGCTGTTGAACAGGATGCCTTACGATTGCCTGTTCATCCAGCATCGCGAGCTGATGGAGGTTCCCCTTGGCGAGAGCGGGCATCGCGCCGTGATTGAACGCGAGGGATATTTCTGCTTCCGGGATGATGACGGGTTTCATATAGCCGCTCTCAATGGACGTTCTGATTTTATGCCAAGACAGGAGAATGCCATTACCCCGATGCCGGTCAGTTTTGATAAATGCGAGAGCGTGGGCGACTGCATGGGCGTCATCACCAAGGCGGTGTCTCTTTATACCAAAGCGGCAAGGGATAAGATGGAGAAGGAGTTGGGTTTCTCTCCTGCGGATGATTATGTCGCATCGGGGGCTAGGTTGCTGATGGAGACAATGGGCTTTTCGGACATTGGAAAGCTCGCCGGTACGCTCATGTACATCTGCTCCAAGGAGGCAGATGTGCGCACGGTCTACGTCCCACAGAAGAACCAGTCCCGGAAGAGCCGTCAGACCGATTGCACGGTCCATGACGTCGGTTTCCGCATCGCGCCTCAACTTGCGGAGGTGCGCCGCGTCTACGAGCATGATGCGGAGGAACGTATCGGCGGCGCGACTGGGCGGCATGTCGCACCCCATGTCAGGCGCGGTCATTGGCATGGGTACTGGACCGGGCCGAGGGAGAACCCCACCGGCCTCGAAATCAAGTGGATTGCGCCGACGGTGGTGAACGGCTCGCGCGGTGAGCTTGCGGGAACCGTCCACGAGGTCGGTGACCGCGATGGACGCTATAACCTCAAATCGACCCGGAGCGAGTGCGGCAGGGCATCCGAGCAGCTGAACGGCGGGTCCCGCGACTCGGGGCAGCTCCGTGACGGGAAGTCCGACCGATGACGCGCTGTGCGCATCTCATGGTATTGTAGATACGCACCATTGTTGCTTTGTAGTCTGCTATAATCATATCCATATAGCATCATCTCGACTTGGAAGGGGTCGCATGGAAGAGGAGGAGCGCACGTTCACGCCCGGTCAGGCGGAGGCCATGGACGCTCTGCTGTCTGGCCGTAACGTGTTCCTATCGGGAAACGCGGGCACGGGCAAAAGCTACGTGCTCAACGCATTCATCGAGGAGCTTGAGGAGCGCGAGGTTCCCTATCTCGCCATGGCCCCGACGGGGATAGCCGCGCAGAACTTGCATAACGGCACGACCATCCACCGCACCTTGCAGGTCGGCTTCGGCGTGCTCGACCCGCACGATGAGAACCGCAAGACGCTCACGCGCAAGGTGCTCAACAAGGCCGAGGTCATCATCATCGACGAGGTTTCCATGTGCCGCATCGACCTGTTCGAGCGCGTCATGAACATGGTGCTCGCCGCGAAGCGCGTATCGGGCAGGAAGCAGGTCGTGCTCGTGGGCGACTTCTTCCAGCTCCCGCCGGTCGTGACCGACGATGACCGCAAGGTGCTCATGCAGTTGTGGCCGGGTAACGATGACGGCTACGCCTTCAAGTCCCCGCTGTGGGAGGGCATGGGCTTCGAGCCGCATGTCCTCACCGAGGTGGTGCGCCAGAGGGACCCCGAGTTCATCGACCAGCTCAACCGCGCCCGCATCGGCGATAGGGACTGCATCGGCTACTTCAACGAGCGCTCCGTCTCCGACCGCAAGCGGGCACCGGGGGATGACCTGTGGCTGTGCGCCACGAACCGCATGGCATCCACCATCAACGACGAGCGCGTGGGAGAGTTGGAGCGCATGGGCGCGAAGGCCCGGACTTACACGGCGTACTCCTACGGCGATGTGAAGCCCTCGGACAAGCCCACCGATGACAAGCTGCGCCTCGTGGAGGGCGCACGCGTGATGCTGCTCGCCAACATGCCCGACCATGGCCTCGCGAACGGCTCGCTGGGGACGGTCTTGGAGGCCGGGGTGGATTGCGTCACGGTCGATTTCGATGACTGCGAGTACCCCGTCGAGGTGAGCGAGAAGGAATGGAAGGTGCTGAAATCCTCCGTTCGCGACATCATCGGCGATGACGGGAACCCCGCACAGGAGCTTGTCACCGACACGGTGGGCGCGTTCACGCAGATTCCCCTGCGCCTCGCGTTCGCCATCACCATCCACAAGTCGCAGGGCCAGACCTTCGAGCGCTGCGCCGTCCATTCCAAGGTGTTCGGCGCGGGCATGCTCTACGTCGCCCTGTCCCGCTGCACCACCTTCGACGGTCTCACCGTCTGGCCGAAGATAGAGCGCCAGCGCCTCTACGCCAACGAGTCCGTCATCGAGTTCTATGACTCCCTCGCCGCCAAGGCCGAGAAAGCGCCGGGACCGTCGCAAGACGACCTGTTCGATGCGGGTGCTCCTGCGGTGCCGCTGGCCGCATCCACGGATAGCTCCGAGCCGATGAAGCCGGGAGATGAGGATAAGGTCTACATCAAGTGCCCCGTGCAGATTGCCGACCGCGTGCGAGGCTACATCGACGCACTGATGGAGGTCGAATAGACTCAGATACCTCTATTCCACCGATACGGCACCTCGGGTAAGACCGGCTAAGCGATGGAAAAGAAACGAGAAGATATGAGAGGGAAGGGAGCGGTCACGATTAGATACGACCAGACCTGATAAGGCGTGGATTAGACCCGATGCGATGGGCTACGAACGGCGGAGGCATGTCGGTACGGAAGGGGTCGCGCTTCGGCGCGGCCCCTTTTCTCATGGGAAGGCGGAAAGAAGGGCAGGGAGAGAGGAGGGAGGGATGACGGTTTCTATGAGGGCGGTGCGGTAGGCATGGCGGTTGGTCCGCATGGGTGACGGATGGGGGAGGGCGAGGATAGGGACAAGCCCCTATGACCCATGTTCCCTGCGAGGGTTACTTTGTGGAGAGGGCGTGTAGGAATGTAGTTTACTACACTGATAGCATGGTAGGTTGTTATAATTAAGGTACGTCAATCAAGAGAAGGGAGCGGACGTGCATTACACTATCAACGACATCATCGGGCCGCAATACGGTGGTGAGCAATGCGCCGCCGAGTTTTACGAGGACAACGGTGGTGGGCTGCACCTGTTCCTCTTAGATGAAGGGGGGTCCGTCCTGTATGGGGAGTATGACAGGGATGTTCATAACATGGCCCAGTCATGGGCCGCCATCATGCAGGGTTCCGACCCATTCGAGGAAGGTTGGGGAGTCGATTCGGAGCAGAATTGGCAGGCTGATTACGACTCGCTTCACATGCTCGTGGCGGACAGTGAGATGTGCATGCAGACCGACCCTTACGGCATCCGTCACGGGTTGGATAAGATGGTTGGATACACATCGGGATTCCTTGCTGCAATCACCGAGGATGTGCCCGAGTACGCCTTTTGGCGCGAGTTGCATATGAAGTGAGGTAGCTTGAAAGGGGCATCCGGGAGGGTGCCCCTTTTCGTGGAGATGATATGTAGTAATGTAGTTTACTACATTGGTAGTATGGTAGGTTGATATAATTAAGACACGGTAAGCCAAGAGAGGAAGGAACCGGATATGGGAAACCGTGCAGTCATCACCACGGAGGACAAGCAGATGGGTGTTTACCTCCACTGGAATGGCGGGCGCGATAGCGTCGAGGCGTTCCTTGACTACTGCGACCTCCAAGGGTTCCGCAGCCCGGATTGCGATACCTACGGGTGGGCGCGTCTATGCCAAGTCATCGGCAATTTTTTCGGGGGAGGCCTGAGCGTCGGAATCGGGCTTTATGACCAGCTCGATACCGATAACGGGGATAACGGCGTCTATATCATCAAGGGGTGGCGCATCGTCGGTCGCGAGTTCAACCGCCATGCCGAGCAGAGTTCATACGACCACGCGGACATGCTGCACGACATTGATGACAGCCAGCCGGAGCACATGCGTCTCGGTGCCTACATCGACGCTGTTGAGGTCCCGCGAGGCGAGCTTGCGGAGGGCGATGAGGTCTGGGTCGAGACCGTGCGCGAAGGATTCAAGCCGTTTCGCGTCTGCGGGTTCGCGAGGCTGCCATGGGAGAGGGAGAACGGGGAGCTGCACCCCTTTATCGAGATGTGCAACGTCGAGGAGGGCAGGGAGGCCGTTCTTCTCAATCCCAACAACTTCATCAGGACCGCGACCGTCCGAGTCACGCGGTGACGATGAAAAGGGGCATCCGAGAGGGTGCCCTTTTTCATGGAGAGGTTATGTAGGATTGTGGTTTACTATATTGATAGTATGGTAGGTTGATATAATTAAGACACAGGCAACCGCGAGGGAAGGAACCCCACCATGAAATACAAGGGCATCGAGCTTGAGGGTCTGGACAAGAAGGTCAAGCTGTCGCATAGCCGCTTCATGGAGACCGACGAGGGCACCGACTGGATTGACAAGCTGCTCACCTGCGACAAGGCCGCGCTCACGCCGACCCAGTTCCACGAGGTCAGCGCCCTCAGCTCCGTCATCAACATGGACTACCAGATTTGCAACGGCGGCATCAGCCAGTACGTCTGCAACGGCTATCACGAGTACCGCGCCCCGTACGGCGATGACGATGTGGCGCAGCTCGACAAGCATGAGCAATACACCATGCTCTGCAAACTGGCGGACCTACTGGCTTGCGCGTTCGGAGAGGGTGGCAAGGCGGCTCGGATTGTCGATTGGGCGCGGAGCCTCGATGTGTACGATGAAGACGAGGAGGAGCGGTACGCGGGAATGGACGACTCATACTATGACATCTGCAAGGAGGTGGCGTTTCTCTGCGAGGCATATGCCCAGTATCTCTGCAAGTCATACGGAATCGCCTAGCCGGTCGATGAAGGGGGCACCCCACGGGGTGCCCCCTTTTCCTTGGCATGGGCGAATCGCGCCCGCGTGTCCATGAAAAGGGTTGTGTGCGATATATGTAGGTTCCTACTTTACCATATTTGTGGGATGGTAGTTTGCTATGATGATAGCGGCACAACGGAAAGGACACGCCATGGGCAGCTACTTCCACGTCATCGAGCGCAAGGTCGGCGGGAACCTCGACGCGTTCCGCCGTGAGCTTGGCCGTCTCCGCGAGAGCGGGCACTTCCACCGCGACCGCCATGAGCGCATCATGCGCATCGCCCAGACGGTGGGCTTCGGCCACATCGTCCGCCAGTGCCTCGTGGACACCGGGCACCGCGCCGGTTGCGAGGTCCATGTCCTCACGAGCACGGGAATCGTCCTCGTGTTCAACGCGCATTCGTGCAAGCTCGTCACCGTCCTCGTGGCGCGTCCGGCTCAGGTCGCGCGTTATTACGAGCCTTTCGGTGAGGATGTGCCGGATTGGCTGATGACCCGGGCGTATGAGAACACCTGCGTCCGTCATCTGAACTACTAGGAGAAGGGAAGGGAACGACACCATGGATTACTACTTCTTCATCAAGCTGCGGCGCAAGGTGCCCACGCGGAAGCACAAGTTGGGCATGGACACCGCCGTGTGCCGCGCTCAGAGCAAGGAGGCGGCGGTGGCGCAGCTCCTACCGGAGATGCGGGATTGCGTCGAGTTCGTGTCCCAGCGCTGGGCGATGCGCGATTGCTACCCGAACCCGAAAGGTATACTGAGGGACGAGGTTATCTAGCCATCAAGGGAAAGGATTGACATATGGCTGACAACAACGTGGTTTATATGGTGGGCTGGTGCCCCGATTGCGGCAGGACCGTGGTCGTTCTCCACGAGGAGGAATGGACGTGCGGATGCGGGCATGACCTGCTGAACCTCACCACCTGCTTCTCCACCGTGGAGGTCGCGGATGCCGTCGCGCTGATGGAGACCGTCAAGAACGACGCTCTGCGCGAACCCGATGCCATCCACCGCCCCACGCTCGCCGAGGAGGCTGCGAACGCCCGTGCGGCTGCTGCGGCCTTGGCCGAGGAGGAGGCGCGTTGCGAGGATGACGGTGACGATGGCGCTCCCGACATCATCAAGGAGCTGTTCTGCGAGCTGTTCCGTGATGATGATTGCGAGGGGTGCCCCCTGTGCCGAAAGGACGGCGGCACGACCGACTCCGACGAGCTGCCCGGTGAGGGCGAGGTGCGCATGTTCATGGTCACGCCGACCCCGTTCCCGGTGTGGGTGCGCGGTGAGGACTGGGTGGATGCCGCCCATGTCCTGCGCGGCGACATCGAAGAACTCGCCATCGCGGGTTTCACGGCGGCGTTGAAGGAGGGTTCGGTGCATCTCAGCGCCGTGCCCGTCAGCGGTGACGACGACGCGCCGGGTATCGTCATGTTGGATAAGGTCGTCCGCGAGTAGCGGGCCGGTTTTATGGTTGCGGGGCCGTGCCGCAGGTGGCGCGGCCCCTTTTTCGACCCGAGAGGGAGAGGTCATGGAATCCAAGTACGATTACGTCGTGTTCGACATCGAGACCACGGGGCTGCACCCCGATAGCGACCAGATTTGCGAGATTGCCGCCATCGGCGTCAAGGACGGCCTTCCGCAGGGCTTGTTCTCGACGCTCGTGGCGATTGAGGGGTCTATGCCCGAGGCGGCGGGTCGCGTCAACGGCATCACCGACGATATGCTCAAGGGCGCTCCCGCCATCGGCGACGCGCTCGACGCGTTCCTCGACTTCATCGAGGAGGACGCGGTGCTCGCTGGGCACAACATCGCCTCGTTCGACATCCCGTTCATGGAGGCCGCAGCCGCCAAGTCCGGTCGCGACTTCACCTACCTCGATGTCATCGACACGTTGGAGGCTGCCCGCGAGCTGTGGCCCGACCTGCCCAGCCGCTCCATGGACAGCCTGCGCGACATCCTCGGCATCGAGCGCACGGATGCCCACCGCGCACTGGCGGACTGCTATGACGAGCTTGCGGTCCTGAACGCCGAGCTTTCGGTCATCATGCAGTCCTACGCCCGGAAGATGGACTACTGCCGTGGCGAGCTTCTGCGCATCGCCGGTGAAATCGCCGAGGAGATTGGCGAGTAGGCGGTAGCGGTGGCTGGCATGGACACCGTTTACAGCTTGGAGGTCTGGGTGCCGGACGGGGAACGATGGCGCTGGTCTGTCATCGGCGCGTACCCGACCTTGGATATGGCCGTTGCCGTGGGCGAGGGCTTCCTGTCCGTCAAGCCCTACCGCGTGAGGCGGGTGACCGATGTCGGCGATGGCTTCCACGACTTCCTTGCCGAGGAGGTCTTCGCCAACGCCTTGACGGGGCGCATGAGGCTCCTGCGCGAGAAGTTCGGCCATAAGGGGAGGGGGTAGGACCTCCCAAGCCATGATGGAATTATGCGCCTCGATGTTTCCATCTATATTGTTTTGTAGTTTGCTATAATTGTAGATAGCAGACGGCACCGGAGGGACGGTGCCGAGGACCATGGAAGGATGGTACGTATCATGAAGAAGGACGGGAACCGCCTTGAGGGCATCGGCGAGCGAATCGACGTTCGCCTGACCCTGATTGAGGAGGCGCTGGGCATGACCCCCGGCGACCCCGAGATTTACGGCAACTGGATTGCCTCGAAGGCCCCCGAGCCGGAGGTCGGCGAAGAGGAGGTCGGGGTCATCGAGGGCATGGATGCCGTGGAGGATGCGACCACCTGCTTCCCCCGCACGGAGGACGGCGTGCCCTTCTGCTGGGACTATCAAATCAAGGGCTTCTTCAAGGACGCCTGCTCGTCCCTGCGCCGCGTGCCCGGTACCCGTTCGAGCAAGCTGACGGCCTTCAAGAAGGTCATCGACGGGACCGTTTTCGTGGAGCAGCGCAAAATCCCGTTCCGGCTCCCCGAGGGTGCCCAGTGCGGTCGGTGCGAGCGCCCGCTTCGCGCCAGCTCCGCCTCCGGCGAGCGCGTGGCGCTGGCCGCGTCCGAGACCGTCCCCGCCGGTACCGTGCTTGAGTTCAGCATCCTCGTGATGAACCCCAAGGACGCGGAGACCGTGCGCGAATGGCTCGACTACGGTCGCCTTCGCGGCCTCTTCCAGTGGCGCAACAGCGGCAAGGGCCGCTTCGAGTGGGAGGAGGTCGCCTAAGAGGACTGACCGCGCGACCCATATACGCGGATACGGCACTGCGGGTAAGACCGGCGATGCTGCGAGATGGATACGAAACGCGGCGCACGTCAGAGGCGAGCGCAGAGGTGAATGTACAAGCTGCGGATTCGCACCGAAACGCACCGATATGAAGGGAGATGGAGAAGACGGGCAATGCAGCGCACTGATGCGCTCATAGGATGACGGCGGGTCATGGGGCTTCAACGGCACCGTGGCCCGCCCCTATAAGATATACTCCTGATTACATGGAAGGATGATGCAGATGACAGGTCAGACGGACACCGTGGCGAGGAAGCGTCGCACACTCATCGCCGTTGGCGTGCTCCTGCTCGCGCTCTGCGCGGGTGGCGCGTATCTCGCCCTCAAGGGCGGCAAGACCGGCGGTGCCACCTTGGGCGGGTACGATGACATGACCAAGGAGGAGATTCAGGCCGAACTCGACCGTCAGGCGCGTGAGTCCATGATGACCATCTCGCTGGACATGACCCCGACCCTCTCCGCCGATGGCTCCAAGCTGGCAGTGCGCGTCGCCAACGTCGAGGAGAACCGCTTCGACCAGCTCATCGAGGTGGAGCAGGACGGCGAGGTCATAGGCTCATACAAGGGACTCAAGCCCGGTGAGAAGCTGGACGAGATTGACGTGACCGGCGCGAAGCTAGGTGCCGCCACCGTGACAGTGCAGGCGATGGAGGATGGGAAGCCGTCCGGCAACCCATCAGGTTTCGAGGTCACCATCACCGCATCCGAATAGCCGTAACATCGCGATAGGGAATCGCGAGCGGATAGGACCCCGTTTAGGGGAGAAAGGGGCATGACATGCCTAAGTTCAAGAAGGGCCTTGCTGGAATCATGGCTGCGGCGATGCTCGCAACAGCCATCGGCACCCCGGCTGCCGCCTTCGCTGCCACGAACAAGACCACGACCGTCACGGTCAAGGCCGACGACTCCAACCTGACGGTGACGGTGCCGACGGTCATCCCGTTCACCATGGGCGCTGACGGTCACCTGACCTCCGCCTCCTCGGGTGCGCTGCAAATCGTCAACGGCTCCAATTTCGGCATCCACGTCTCCGGCGTCTCCGTGGCGGAGCAGTCCCCGTTCAACATCGTGGCCGACGCCTCCAAGGCCAGCGAGGACAACGCGGTGGACTTCCAGTTCGGCGTGGACTCCGCCCTCATCGACGCCGCCGCCCCGAAGGCCAAGGCCGGTTCCTACGACCTCGCCCCGACCGGTGCCGCAGGTGCGACCCTCGCCCTCAAGGCGCAGGGCGACGCCAAGAACGTCAAGGAGGACATCGCCAAGGACAAGACCGTGGCGACCATCACTTGGACCTTCGCCGCAGGTAACGCCACTGCCTAACGGACGGACGCAATCTATCCTCTTAATCTCGATGGCGCTCACCGTAGCGCCATTTTTCTCTGAATGGAAGGAGGAATATGGGAAAGACCAAGAAGGTCGGTCTCATCGCACGCGCCCTGACCTGCCTCGCGGCAACCGCCGCCATCGTCTTGGGCACCGCATTCCCAGCCTTCGCGTGGGACGAGCCGGACGGTTCTGTGGACACGTCTAACATCAGCGTCGCCGTGCCTACCACGATACCCTGCACCATGATGGCCGACGGGACGGTCGTGGCTCCGTCCGACCTGACTATCGTGAACTCCGGAGATTCCGTCGTGGTGGATGCCTACACCGCAGATGCCATGGGCAACGCGGTGGATTTCACGCTCGACATCGGCGGAACTCGCGCCTTGAGCCGCACTGGCGGCAAAGACTCCGCGCCCCCAAGTGGTATCGACTTCTCATCTGGAAGCAAGGAACTGCGTCTCAAGGTATCCAAGCTCGACCGCAAGATTAACGCGGCGCTGATGGACAAAGCGTCAGGCGGCGGTACGGATATGCTCAAGCTGGGTTTCAAGTTCAGTGAGAAGGCGTTGCAGGGCGTTGTCTCCATTTCGGGTGATACGACCGTCGGTTCCACATTGACCGCGACCACCTCAAATCTTCAAGCCGATGCCAAGCCAAGCTATCAGTGGTATCGTGACGGCTCCGCGATTCCGGGGGCGACGAGCGGCGCATATACGACCGTAGAGGCCGATGCCGGTCATGAAATCATCTGCAAGGTGACCGATTCGTCAGGCAGGTATTCCGGCGCATTGACCTCCACTGCCATCACACCTGTGCAACCCGACCCAGTTGCATTTGCCATATTCAGTGCAGATGACGGTTCCCTTAACTTTTATAAGCGTGCTGTGATACCCAAGGTCGGTTCTCTGTTTAATGGAAAGACTGTAACGGGTGTCTATACAACTGTTGGTGGCAAACCACTTGAGGAATACTATGCGGAACCTAATGTATTCTCTTCGGTGGGATGGCCTAAAAGTTCTATTATCAGTGTTACGGTAGTAGACGAGATTGCTCCGTTGCATATTAGTGAGTTATTTTCTGGTCTAAGTAATTGTACTTCGATGAATCTTGAAAGACTTGACACCTCTAAGGTAAAGCACATGTTTGGTGTATTTAGTGGGTGTTCTTCTCTTACAAATCTTGATGGCCTATCAGAATGGAACACATCCGGAGTAACAAAAATGATTCGTATGTTCTCTGGATGCTCTTCCCTCACGACACCCGGTGACATTTCAGGATGGGACACCTCAAACGTATCATATATGTCGTATATGTTTTACGGATGCTCTTCCCTCACGACGCTCGGTGACATTTCAGGATGGGACACCTCAAGAGTGATGGATACGTCATTTATGTTCTGTTCTTGTACATCGCTTACTGCGATAGGCAACCTGAAAGACTGGAATGTTTCTAATTTGAGGAATGCGATGAGTATGTTCTTTGGATGCTCTTCCCTCACGACGCTCGGTGACATTTCAGGATGGGACACCTCAAAGATGACAAATATTCAGAATATGTTTGCAGATGCTAGCAGCTTAAAGGCTGACTGTTCAAAATGGCCTATCTCGGAAGAAGCATGGAGGACTAGATATGGTTTTAATCGAAATGCTCCGGGTGTTATAAGCCCTGTACGACAGTAGTTGTATCTATCGTTAAAGAGGAGCCATATGAGACATAAGATTCTACCAGTATCTCTTATGATAGGTTTGTGCCTTTCTATCTTACCAGTTTCTATCACACCCGCTTTCGCCAACACCACTCAGGTGACCATCCGGGCCATAGAGTCCGATGACGGGAAGCAGGAGGCAGGGAGTTATGACAAGACCGGCGGCATCGGTCTCGCGCCGCTCATCGCAGTCGCGGGAGCATCCTCCGTTGCGTGCCTGACCCTCGTGCATCGTCTCGGCAAGGGCGATGATGATGAGAAGACGATTGCATGATGCCGTGAACTGCCCGTTTCCCGCCTGACGCGCTGAGAGCCGATTCTAGGCAGCATCGTCCGACATAGGTCATCTCGGACATGGATGACGTTCAAGACCCCGCAAGAGCGATTCTGCGGGGTCGTTTTTTCTCACGGAGCCGCGAATCGAGACGGTGGGAAGGCAGGGAGAGAGGGGGAAGGGGTGACGGCTATGGGGAGGGCGATGTTGCGGAGATGGCGGTTGGTCCGCATGGGTGACGGATGGGGGCGGGCGAGGATAGGGGCAAGCCCCTATGACCCATGTCCCCTGCGAGGGTTACTTTGTGGAGAGGGCGTGTGGGAATGTAGTTTGCTACATTTGTAGTATGCTAGGTTGATATAATTAAGGCACAGGCAACCGAGAGAGAGGAACCGACATGTTCGAGCCGAAGTGCGACTGGTGGAAGAAGATTAAGTGGGAGGACAGGACGGTCCTGTTGAAGGGAATCCTCGCCATCAAGCGCGATAATTACGGCAGGTTCGTCGAGCTGGCGCTGGAAGCCGGTATGAGGGAGGTTCTGGAAGCCGAGAGCGAGGACTGGTGGTTCGATGCCGAGAAGGAAGGACCGCGCGGTGTCCTCAATTGGCTCGGCTTCTCGGTTATGACGACATCGGAGGGCATTGATTTCGTCTTCTTCGAGGATTGCGGAAGCGCCGTGTACAGGGATGACATGGGCCGCGCCGTCTTCGAGGCCTGCGCCCCAGCCATCGGGGCCGGTTCCGTCCTCGTGTTCATGGAGAACTGGGACGAGGCGGAGGAGAAGGACCCGCGCATCTGGCGCTACACATTCGATGGCGAGAAGATGCACGTCCAAGATGGTCACTTCACCTTCGACTAGGAGGCGAGAGGGGTATCCGCAAGGGTACCCCTTCTCTTATGGAGAGGTTATGTAGCATGATAGTTTGCCACATTGATAGTATGATAGGTTGGTATAATTAGGCACGGTAAGACCAAAGGGAAGGGAATCCATCATGAAGCGCAACGACCTGAACGCCATCATCACGGGCATCGTGCATCGCTATATCGAGGACGGCTGGGTCCTTGAGATGGACAATGTGAGTTACAGCGATGTCGTGGGCGTGCATTTCCTCTCCCGTGGTCGCGAGCGCGTCGCCGTCGGCATCCGCCGCCCCGAGTTGAAGGAGGTGGCTGAGGGTGGTCGCTACGCGAACTTGCGGGGGCTGGACTCGCGCATCCTGTTCGAGTGCCGCGCCCCGAAGGGGTCCTTCGATTGGGTCGAGCTGGGGAACGTCATCAGCGAGCGCGTGTTCTTCAAGGTCGATGGTGATTGGTACGTCGATGATGCCCGTGAGGCGGATGGAGCGAAGGCCAAGAGGCGCGAGAGGGCGAGGCGCGACTTCTACCGCAATGCCTCTCCCCGTTCATTCCACCCCACCAAGGCGTTCCTCGACAAGTGGGTTCGCGAGATGTACGGATGGAAGAACGTCAAGCCCTCCGATGTCATCATAGCGAAGGAGACTTGCGCAGAGGGGATTTATTACTGTGTGCGGAAGACCGTCGGCAATGGGGACTTCTTCTCGGTCACGAGCTTTGGAAAGCGCTAGGCGCGGCACGGGAGGGGCACCGGAAGACCGGTGGCCCCTCCTTGATTTGTTGAAGGATTGGGAGGATGAAGAAGATGGAGAACCTTGTCGAAGACAACGGAATCTGCGATTGCCATTACCTGCTGACCATGCGTTTGGCTTTGCAAAGAGAGGTAGACAGCCCGTTCGGTATCAATTCCATATATGACTTGGGTGATTGGTGCGCTCCGTGGTGGCGCAAGCCCGTGAGCTACGCCGATTTGGATGCGTTCTTCGAGTCCAACGGATGCGGTTGGCTCCGCCAGTCTATCGGTATCGGCAGCTGGCGTGGGGATGCAGGAGAAGACGAGAAGGCGGCTCGGATTATCCGCGCGAGCCTTGAGCAGCATGGCCTCACGCTCGAACGGGCACGTGCCCGTTACGGCAAGAGGCGCGTCAGCGAAGCTAGGAAATGGGCTGAGACCGTGGTTTTCTTCGCCACCGGGTGCTCGTTCCTCGACATCGCCGAGGTCGTTGACAGGTCGGTGGCGCAGGTGTCAAAGGAGATATACGACACTTGGTGCAAGGATTATTACATCGGCTGCGTGGACAACATCTGCAAGTTGGCGTTCGACGGTTATCTGGTGCGCGAGCAGGGACTTGATGAAGATGGGGTCGAACCGGGCGAGGTCATCGTGCTTGAGGAGTACATGGATGGCGAGACGCAGGAATTGCGCAGTCTTGGCACGTCCGACGTACACGGCGTGTAGAGGATATGGAGGTTACTACGTTTCAACTATACTGGCATTATAGTTTGCTATATTAGTAGTGCCGAAAGGCAGGTAGTCATATCCGAGTAGATTGGATTCAGGCATGGCAATCAACCGAGTCATCATCGAGGGCAACCTGACGCGCGACGTGGAGATGCGGGCCACCGCCAGCGGCCTCGCGGTCGCGGGGTTCACCGTCGCTGTCAACGAGAAGCGCAAGAACGCCGAGGGCGAGTACGTCGATGCCCCCGTGTTCGTCAAGTGCTCCCTGTTCGGCACCCGCGCCGAGAAGCTGTCCAAGTACCTCTTGAAGGGCACCAAGGTCACCATCGACGGCAAGCTGCGCTACTCGCAGTGGGTCAAGGACGATGAGAAGCGCCATGAGCTGAGCGTCATCGTGGACCAACTTGAGTTCAGCGGCGGCAAGCGCGAGCAGACCGGCGACGCTTCCGTGACTCCTGCCCCCGAATCTGAACTCGACCTCTATGACGAGGACATCCCGTTCTAGGGTTCGAGATGAGGCCGGTCCCGTTCGCAGTCGGCTGGGTTTTCCTGATGCTGGCGGTCATCCTCGCCGCCGCCAGCATCTCCCACGATTCCATGTATATCTTCGCGAGGAGGAAGATGACCCGCGCGAGGGTGCTGCAAATCGGCTTCCTGTTGCTTCTGGCCGTCATGTTCCTCATAGCATCGTTCTCAAATTGATGGAGGTGCCGGATGGCAAGGTCGGATAAGGTCGCGATGTGCGTCATGCGCTACGTGGTCCCGCTCATCTTCACCGTGGAGTTCATCGCCATAGCCGCCTTCGCATGGGCGCTGGGAGGTCCGCAATGGGCTTTCGGTGCCGTGGTCGCGGTGGCGCTCATGCTTTTGTTCTCCTATGCGTTTTGCTGCATGGCCGCAGTCTCAGACGGGTGCGGTCCCGACGAATCGGAAGGGAAGTGATGACGATGGCCTTGAAGGGCCTTCATCGCGAACGTCCGTGTAAAGGTTTTGGCAGAAAAGGGGTTGGATTGACCATCGCGGTTGCAACGGCAGTCCCCTTGGCGGTCATCGTCGCCTTGGCACTCGGTTGTTACGTCGGTTTGAACTCCACCGGCGTGGTCGCGGTTTCGGTAGTCTTCACCCTGCTTTTCACCCTCTATGCCGTGACGGTTCACGCCCTCTGCTTGGAATACCGCAAGAGCGGCCTCGGGAATTAAGCGACTCATGAATCAAGACACGAAAGGACTGATGTATATGTTCACGATTCTGTTCCTCAACCAGAAGGGCGGTGTCGGCAAGACCACCCTCGCCGACGAGCTGGCGTTCGCGCTTGAGCGCCGAGGCTCCACGGTGGCGTTCGTCTCCACCGACCCGCAGGGCGGCTCCGTCCACGAGGTCTGCGATGACCCGGACTACGCCGAGTCCTGCGATTACCAGATTGTCGATACGGCGGGCGTCTTGAACGACGGAATGGGCGATTGGTGCCGCGCCGCCGATGTCATCCTCATCCCCATGCTCCCGAGCACGCGCGATGTGGAGCCGACCATGCGCACCTACGAAATCGCCAAGGACTCCGGTACGGACGCGACGATACGTCTCGTGGTCAACAACTTCTACGCGTTCGGCAAGCTCGACAAGCAGCTCGTGGAGTTCCTTGAGTCCGAGCAGGTGCCGGTCATCGCGAAGGTGCCCCGCGCGGTCGCTCTCTCGCAGGCCGCAGCCGAGGGCAAGTCGGTCGCGGAGCACAGCCCGCACAGCCACGTCATCCCGGCTCTTGAGGAGCTGGCAGATTCCATCATCAACGAGAAGGAGAAGAAGTATGTCTAACAACAGCAACGCCTTCATGGCCTCCGCGAAGAAGTCCAAGCGCCAGCAGGCCTCCATCCAGCACGCGCAGCCGGAGGTCGATGAGCTGGTGTGCATCAACGTCCGCATCCCGAAGTCCATGCACACGAAGCTCCAATATCACAAGGTGGAGACGGGTGAGAACATGACCGTCCTCATCAACCGCCTCCTCGAAGCCGAGTTCGCGTAGGCGGTGCGCGATGGGAAAGCGAACCGGGGTATACAAGTACATCCATGCGCTCCCCCGCGATGCCTACGGGAACCGCTATCGCATCGGGGGCAAAATCCTCTCCCAGAAGTTCGGTCTGGGTACGGTCATCGGGGTCGCGCGTGGCGGCGATGGGCGCATCTGCGTCGTCTGCAACTTCCGCGCGGCCTACGGCGAGGCGGGCAAGTTTACCTCTAAATGGCGCACGTGGCTCGTGCCCGCCGAGGAGGGCGTCGCGGTCGAGGTGAAGGAGGAGACGGATGTCGAAGCCCGATAAGCCCATATTCAACCAACAGGGCGGACGCGGGAAGCTCTACGGCCCGACTCATGGGGCGACGTACATGGGCACGTACCAGATGCCCGACGGCAAGATGGACCGCCGCATGTTCAACTGCGCCACCAACAAGGACGCCATCAAGGCCTACACCGATTGGTGCGCCGACATGGACGCGCGAATCTTGGAGGAGATGGAGGAGAAGGTGCGGCCCAAGGCGAAGGCGCAACAGCCGAAAGAGAAGCCTGCATACACGGAACCGTTCAAGAAGGACGAAGTGAAAGGAGCCGACATGGCGACAACGGCAGATGCGAAGCTCGACAAGATTTACGTCGTGATGGTGGTCGGCGGCGTGGCCGTCGCGTGGTGCGAGTCATTCGACAAGGCGGTGGCCGTCTGCGACGCGCTCACCCTCGGCGCGAAGGCCAGCGGTTTCGCCGCCACCTACGATGTGGTCGAGGTCAAGAAGTGGACGGCGTAGACATGTTGAAGTTGAATTTTGAAAAGTCGATTTTCATCCCGACAGGTTGGCCGGGTTTAGATGCCGAACTTAACGGTGGGCTGCTGTCGAAGACCGTGACGGCTGTTCTTGCGAAACCCGGCATGGGGACATCCGCATTCGCGATGAACATCTGTCTTAATGCCGCCGCGCAAGGTCATAGGTGTCTTCTCTTTACACATGATGGCGTCGATTTGTGCTTTGCGAAGATGCTTGCGTCAGAATCTCTCGCCTCCATTCATACAGCCCTGCGATTGCATTCTGATGCCGATGTCGTGAGCGATGAGATTCTGACTGCTTTAGAAGACCTCTCCAAATTGGATATAAAGCTTCGTGATATTCCATCTACCGTAGTTGAGCTAGAGAATGTTATCAGCGAGTTTGCGTATGTCGATAATTCCGGGCGCGGGAAATCGACCGTGATTGTGGTAGACGGATTGGATGATTTTGATTGCAGCCCCACTAGCCTCTGCAACTGTTTGAAGAAGTGTGCGGACTCTTGCAATGCGGCGGTCGTGTTGACTGCGCACGGTTGGCGCGATAGCGCTGATGTGAAGAATGCCATGGAGCGTTGCGATGCCGTTCTGTCAATCGTGCAGGATGAGGACGAGTGCGCGACGGAGCTGTCCATCCATAAGTGCCGATACAGTGGCCCCTTCTACTATGGAGGACATACCGTGCAGTTGGTGTTTCTACCGCGTAACGCGAAGTTTTATGAGTTGAGTGATGTGTATGAAGTCTCTTTAGCAGAGGCATCATCGAGATTTTCGCGAGATGAGAAGGTTGAGTGAGTTGAGACGTGAGCGCAAACGCACTGAGCACAAGCGATATTACGCCCGGACCGCATTCAAGTACCCGGCACGCGCGTGGAGTGCAACCGAGGACGAACTGGTTCTCGCGCACGCGGTGCCCGATAGAGAGCTTTCACGAATCATCAAGCGCTCGATGAAGTCCATCTCGAACCGCCGTTGGCGTTTGCGCAAGGCGGCATCTGAGAACAAGCGAACCGGCAATGCCGGAGAGTAAGGAGAGAAAAATGGAGAGCAGCAACTTGCCGAAGATGACCGACGAGCAGCGCAAAGCCGCGCTTGAGCGTTCAGCAGAGGCGCGGCGCGAGCGTATGGAGTTCAAGGAACTCGTGAAGAAGGGGGAGATTTCCCTTGCCGACGCCCTTGCAGATGACCGCGCCAAGCGCATCCGCGTCCACGAGTTTCTGATGTGCATCCCCGGCATCGGCAAGGCCAAAACCGATGACATCATGCGCAAGCTCGGCATCGCGGAGAACCGACGCGTGCAGGGTCTCGGTAGCCGACAGCGCGAGGGAATCGTCGAGTTGGTCGCGAAGTTGAAGTAGGAATATGGAGCCGCCCGTGTGGGCGGTTTCCCATATCAGTCGTCCGCGACGAAGGGAGACGCAATATGGACGAGCGCAAAAACAAGATGACCGATGAACGCTATCGTGAGATTCTTCCGGTGGCCTACATGACCGCCGCCATCGAGAAGGGCCGTCAGCCAAGACCCGTCGAGGTCGGGTTGTGCGCAAGGGCAATCGTCGAGTGCGAGGGAGAGGAGAGCCTTGCCTACCGCGTGGCGATGGCGACCAAGATTCACTGCACCATCGTCGGCGTGAAGCGAGTTCCCACGAAAGCCAATTCCGACAAATACGAAATCGCCTATCGCACGTTGAATAAGGATGAGGACGAGATGATTCCTTCGCCGCTCCTCAACGGCTTCCCCCTCGGCAAGGTCGCGGAGTGGCTGTGGGGACGTAAGAACGATGACGGGACGAATTACTGGGTCGGCAGGCGTGCGGTCCTCTATAAGCACAACGACCCGCCCAAGGAGGGTGACATGTCGAGCGCGGGCTACCGCTGCTGCGTCTTCGCCGAAGCCCTCGACAAGTAACAGGTTGATTCTGAAAGGACATCGCATGTTCCACGATTACGCACCCGTCTTCATCATCGGAATGTTGAACAGCTTCGCCGAGATGACCGAGAACGGCATCATCGACTTCGACACCTACGTCACCGACCCTGAGAAGTACGATGGGTTCCTCATCTATGATAAGTCCAACGGCAAGGTTGTTTGCGACACATGCGTGGATGAACTTCACAGTGACATCGTGAGCTATTATGACTTCTTCGACGGCGTGGACATTCGCGTCATCGAGGATGATGGTATCTTTGTCGATGTCGATTTCGGCAGGAGCAGCATCGTGGTCGAGAATGGCCGTTGGTACATCAGTAATTTTTGCTAACCCAATTATCTGAAACCGACTCCCGAGATTCGCCGCTTCGCATCACCGCTCTTCGCAGGTTTTCGATTCACCGCCATTCAGAAAACGGCGCGACCGATTTTGAGAATCACACGATTGCCGGTTCGCGGGGCGGCGTTCCCATGCCGAGGTGAAGTACATCCATCCGTTCGCGAGCGTCTGAAAATACATGACTGCCAAGTTGGGAAAACCAAATCTTCTGTCTGCGTTTCGCGGATTTGAGAAAGGTGGGGCGGCGGCACCCCACCTTTCTGTCTCCCTCCGCAAGCTCCGGGAGACACCGCCTTCCCGGCCAGAAAATAGGGGCGGCGGCACCCCTATTTCCCGTCCGGGAAGGCTCTCGCACTGCTACAATAGCAGTGCTCACCGACCAAGGTCGCTCTTCGAGTTGCAAGATGTAGGAAGTGTGGCCACAAACGCGGTAAAACCGCATTTGAACCACCCTTCCATCTTGCTTTCGGACGGCTTGAGGAGCCTACCCGAAAGGGGGTTCTCGACCGATACTCAGGTACCTAAGGATAGGCACCGGACCACCGTTCTCCAACCGGCGAAAAGGCGGCTTTTCGCAATCTCGGAACTTGGAAACGGCGGCGACACCGTTTCAGAAGTTTCGTTTTATGAAAGTGAGGGAGAGGTTTTGTCGAAAAGAGGGATATGGTTAAAAGTCCGTGTGACAGATAAGGAAAGGGAAATCATCAAACGCAAAGCTGCCAGATTGGGGATGACGGTTTCGGAATATGTGCGCACGGCACTCATCCATTCCGACAACTTGAACGTCACGATGATTGATGTAGAACCCGTCGAAAAGATTGCGACCGAGTTGCATAAACAGGGCGTGAACTTGAACCAGCTCATGAAGTTTCTCAACACATACGGTGTGGATGCCTACAATGCGGAGGAGACCTTTCGCGTTTTGACGCGTGAGGGTGATATGTTCTTGAAAGTCTCAGATGTGCTCGGTCAACTTTGCGAAGAGGCGACAAGGCATAAGGTCTATATCACAGCCCATGATTTCAGTGAGGACGATGAGGGTGATTTGTAAAAGCCTTTATCGGAATGTGATATGACGAAGGGATAATCAATGAGAAGAAAACAACCTATCATCTGTTTGGAGACCGGGATGAGGTACGAATCGGTCGATAAGTGTGCGAAGACCATCGGTGTCCATCGTTCAAGTCTTTACAGCGCATTGAAGAAAGGTCATGCCGCACATGGATTCCACTACTATTACGCAGAGAAGCCTAGACCTTCAAAAGAGTTCTTCGACCACTCGGGACGAAAGCAACCCGTGAAAGTACGTTGTATTGAAACTGGAGAGGTGTTCGAGTCCATAAGAATGGCGATGGAGATGACAGGGGTTTCGCGCAGGGCTATTTATCACGCCATCACTAATGAGGCGGGTGGGTTCCACTGGGAGGCAGTCGATGATGAAAGGACGTTTTTCTGATGCTCACCATCCAACCGAAGGACGATGCGTTCTGTACAATCAAACGCAAGAGCAAGTACATCAGGAGGCGCGACGCAGTTGAATGTTGGTACGAATGCTCCAAGTGCGGTCACACGTTCGCCCATGGATTCAGCTTGAATGAGCGTCGCGTCCTTGTCGAGTTACCGGCGAAGTGCCCGCGATGCAGTCGCAAGGTTCTATATTGGATGTAAGGAAATTACAGATAGAAAGGACAGTTGACATGAGTTCCCAGATTGAGCTTTACCCGCACAACCAAATCGCCTATGACAAGTTGTGCGATATGCTCGCACACAGCGACCGCGCGTGCGTCATCCAACCAACGGGCACGGGCAAGTTCGTCATCATCGCGAAGCTGGTTCAGGACAACTCCGACAAGCGTTTCCTACTTCTCGGGACGAACGATTATATGTTCATCGACCAGATGGACAACCTTGAGAAGATAGCGCCGGGGTTCCACCCGGATAATCTTCAATTCCGCACATATGCCTCGGCGATGTCCATGGCGAGGGACGAGCAGATTTCGTTGAAGTACGACTACATCATCCTAGATGAGTTCCACCACTGCGGGGCACCCGAATGGAGCAAGGGAGTCCAGTGGGTCATCGACTCTAGTCCCGACGCCAAGCTGCTCGGTTTCAGCGCAACTCCAATCCGCTTCTCGGATGATGGACGCGACATGGCCGATGAGATTTTCGAGGGCAACATCGCCAGCAGCATGGAGCTTGAGGAGGCTTGGCTTCGCGGAATCCTACCCATCCCAAAGTACGTCATCGCGCTTTACGACGCGCCCAAGGAGTTAGGCGAGTTGAAGGTCTCCGTCGAGAAGGTCAAGGACAAGAAGAAATACTCGAAGTTCACGAAGAAGTACGAGGAGCTGCGTCGCTCACTGCAAGATGCCGGAGGGGTTGACACGGCCATCGCGAAGCACTTGAAGAAAAACGATGCGAAGATAATCGTGTTCTGCCCGAACAATGAGAAGCTGCAAGAGTTCATGGCGTTGAGCCATGAATGGTTCCATGGCGTGAACGAGGACATCCACGCTTACAAGACGACGAGTGCCGACCCGACTGGCTCAGATGACTTTGAGAAGTTCAAAGAGGACGACAGCGATGCGCTCAAGGTGCTCTACTGCATCAACCAGCTCAACGAAGCCGTGCATATCAGCGGCATCCACGCCATCGTTATGGTCCGTCCCACGAAGTCGCCCGTCATCTTCCACCAACAGCTCGGTCGCGCCCTAAGCTCCGGCAGCAACGGAACGCCGCTCGTGTTCGACCTCTGCAACAACTTCGGTTCACTCGGCGGCATCACCGGGATGCAGGAGCGCTTGGAACGCGCATATGGTGAGATGGCGGAATGTGGCGAGAAGCCGATTCACGACCCGAAAGAGTTTGAGGTCATCGACGAGATTAAGGACCCGCGCGAACTCGCGATTGAACTTCGCGAGGCGATGAGTCCGAAGATGAGCATTGATGACAAGATTGCCTTCCTTGAGGAGATTGCGGCGCAGAACGGAGGGCGTTTGTAACGCATATGGGAAATGGAATGGAATCAGAGAGAATATATGCCAGTTTAAGAAAGGCATATAGAAATAATAGGCTCACAGAGGACCAAGTGGTTCGTCTTCAGAAGATTGGATTTCCGTTTACTTCAAGAAAAGAGATTATTCTTGGCGTGAATGACCTCGCTACTTTATTTCCAGATTTAGCTAAAGAATGGGATGAAGAGAAAAATGGACCGTTAGAGTTAAATAAAGTTCATATAGGGTCCGCGGGTTGTTTTTGGTGGGTATGCCCAAAATGTGGTCTTTCATATAGACAGGCGATAAGAAGGCGTACAGGGCAGGGGGACAGGGAGGCTGTTGGATGTCCCTTATGTGAAGGGCGAATGTTGCGCGGTATTTCTGCTGTTGCTAAGTATCCGAAACTTCTTGATTATTTTGATTCTGAGATGAACAAGGATATTGATTTATACAAACTAACCACGGCATCTGATTGCCTCATAAGGTGGAAGTGTCCAGTATGTGGCTATAAGTGGGAAAACAGTGTCCGTCATTTTATTCAGAACTTGATAAGAGCTACCAAGAAGGAGGTTGAGTATCAATGTCCAGCTTGTACTCTCCATGTCCTTGTACCTGAAATAAACAGCCTTGCAGCGCGTGACCCACGACTTTCTTCCGAGTGGGATGCCAAGAGGAATAACCCTCTGACACCAGAGCAAGTTACATATCTATCTAAGAAGAAGGTGTGGTGGAAATGCCCTAAGTGCAATGGGTCGTATCAGTCAACCGTGCGAAGTAGATTTCGAGGAACGGGAGGATGCCCTTATTGCAATAACCGGAAGGTATTGGAAGGATATAACGATTTGGGGACCTTGTTCCCAGACATCGCAGCACAGTGGCATCCTGACAGAAATGGAGATTTACTGCCATCGGATGTATTGGCTGGAAGCAATAAAAGCGTCTGGTGGAAATGTACGACGTGCGGTCATGAGTGGAGCAGTCGGATAGTAAATAGAACAAGATACAGAGACGCCGTATGCCCTTCGTGTCGCAACGGTGGAAGACTGCATTCCTTTGTGAGAAATATTGAAACTGGGTGTGTGTATGCGACTTATAGCGATGCGGCGAGGGCGGTAGGAATAAGGAGAGGTTCTTCCATTAAGCGCGCAGTAGACACGGGAGGCTGTTGCGGTGGCTATCACTGGGAGTATGTAGATGGATGAGGCAAATAAGAACTCGACGATATGTTACCTGCGGAACGTGTATCGTGCCGGAAGGCTAAATGATGAGCAGATACATCGTTTGGAGGAGATAGGCTTCGACTTCGACGGGCAGCTAAACCGTGCAAGAGAACGCAATAAGCCTTTACTCGATTTTCTCGTCGAGAACCCCCGTGTTTACACCAGATACGATTTGGCTGATAGATTTGGGATAGACGCAAAGAAGTGCTATGAGATTGTAAGAGGGGCGGGCATGACCGCTCTCATTAAACCTGTACGTGAGAAGATTGATATTGAAAATCTCATCACTGATTACGAGAACGGGATGACGTTAAATGAACTTGCCTCTAAATATGATTCGTCTTACGCCTATATTCGTAGGTTGACCAGCAGTTGCAGAGGAAATCCGAAGCCGAAACTCCTAAGTGACGATGAGAAGAGGGAAATCATAAGGCTGCATGGCGATGGGATGACGGTTACCGCAATCGCGCGTTCAATCGGACGCAGCAGCACTGCCGTCGCGAAGGTACTTCGCCAGAACGGTCTTGAGACAGATTTGCGTGTTCCCAAGCAGACTATAGCCCAAGCAGAGACGCTAATTCGTGAAGGCAATAAGTCTTATCGGGAGATTGCGACTTTGTTGGGCATGTCGCCCTCAAATGTCAGCCGCGTAGCGAGGACTATCAGCGCCGTCCCGAATTACAAACACAATGCGAAAAAGGTGCTCTGCGTTGAGAGTGGAGAGGTCTTTTCCTCAGCAAGTGAGGCACAACGATGTCTTTCTACTCCAAACAGCGGAGGAGTAAGTGCAGCATGCAGGTCTGGCAAGAAATATAAAGGTTGCCATTGGAAATATGTAGATGATGAAGATGATAGATGAGAGGAGGAATACCCATGACTATCATCAAACAGCGTGCCGTCACGGAGAATGGACATCAGCGCAACCTTCGCGCCTATATCAACGATGACAAGAAGGTTCTTTTCCGTGACTCCCAGAACATGGATGGATGCACCAACATCAAGCGCTGGGCGACTTTCATGGAGGCCACGCGCAGGCGCTTCGGTCACGATAAGGCATCGCGAATGGTCCGAGACAAGAAGACCGGTGAGTTGAGGCAGTCGAAGAACACGATAATGTATCATCAGATACTCGCCTTCCTCCCGGATGAGTGCGACATCAACGGTGGTAAGCTCACGCCAGAGGAGTGCATGGCTTATGCCAAGGAGTACGCGGCGAAGTTCTATCCGAATCAGCAGGTGGTCTTCGCCCTGCACAACGAGTATTGCAAGGAGGACAAGACCCATCGGTATGCCGTTCATATGGTTATAAATCGCTCCGACATCCAGACGAAAAAGCGCCTCAATGAAGGTCGCGGACAGAAGGCCAAAGTCGAACGCGCCTCCCGCATCCGCAAGATGGACAAGGCATGGGGCTTGAAGCAGGTGGAGCGCGACGAGCGCAATTCCTCCATCCATAAGAAGCAACCGTCGAAGGTGGAGAAGGAGATAGAGGGTCGCGGTGGCAAGTCCTATAAGATGAACCTGCGCGAGCTTTGCCGCATCGCGGCAGAGCGCTCGCAGGACATCTACGAGTACCGGGAGATGCTTGAAGGCTGGGGCGTTGACACCCAGTTCCGCAAGGGCAGGCTCTACGTCATCGACACCGACAACTCCAAATACTCCTTCTCCCTCGCGAAGCTCGATGCCGATTTGAATCAGAATGGCCTTAACCGGACTTTCCGCGCCAACGTGGTCGCGGACATTCACGAGAAGGGAAGACAAGCGCACGAGGAGCGCATGGCCGTCGAGGCCGAACGCCAGCGCGTCATCGGCATCCGCGATGCCTACCTAGAGGAGATGAGGAAGACCTATCTCGATTACCGCAAGAAGGCGCATGGCTTGGAGGGCACTGCCCTCGCCGCGTTCCCGAAGCTCGAACTCAAGCGCCCGCCCAAGGAGGTCGTGGACGACCCCGAGGTGAAACGCCTGTGGCTCGCGTACCGTCGCGGTGCCGACGAGCTGCGCGTCGAGATGGCTTCCGAGGTTCCTTATGCACGCAAGCCCAAAAAGGGCGGCGGCACGAGCGGGTCCGGCAGCCAGCAGCGTCGCGATACGCAGTCCATCGGAAAGAGCGAGCGCACGCCGGAGAGACCGGACGTGCGTTAAGTAGCGTCCCCGTGAAGATACCAAACGTCTCCACATTGGTAGGTTTGTGGTATGCTACAATAGTAGCAACACACACGACTATGAGAGGGGCGTTGATGTATCTGAACGAGATTCTTCCCGGTAATTGGCGCGAGGATGAGTGGCCCGAGCACATAGAGGTCAGCCATGAGTCCTCGCGCCTCAAATGCCGCAGGTACGTGCCGCGCGTGAACTCCGCCAACAAATCCTCGGCCAACCCGGTCGATGGCATCTGATGTTCGCACTGCGGCTGGGCGGGTGTCATCGCGCAGGACATGACCAATTTGGACGAGGTGACGGAACCGCAGTTCGACATCTTGGCCGAGGACGTGCCGACCTTCTGCCCGAAGTGCGGCTCCCTCCTCATGTATTAGAGCGGAGGCATTGTGAACATCATCGAGGAGCGCAGGCGCAAGGCGTGGGCACATGCCACAAGGGTTATCTTGACCAAGGTGATTAACGATGCCTCCACCGGTATCCTCTTCATCTATGGGGAGACCCTTCACGGTAAAGATTACTTCCTCACGCCAGATGATGCGTTGGATGCGGTTTTCGTCACCATGGGGGTTCTCAGGAAGTTGTGGGAGCGCGACGGGGTGAGGCCGACGAGGCAGCTGTTCGCTGAGATATGCCCGGACAAGGCAATCGGAGCCGTGGTCATGAAGATGTGGCGCGAGCCTTTCAGGTATTGGAAGTGAGAAGAGGAGTAGGCGACATGAACTCGACTGACCTGGAACCCTGTCCCTTCTGCGGGAGTGAACCAATGTTCGGCGAGGTCGGACCGGCGACGCGCAAGTCGCCACCTCTGTTCGGCATCACCTGCATCCATTGCGGCGCCAAGATGACCGACGAGTTCGTACCCGAGCTGATACAGCGATGGAACACCCGCGTCACCGCGACGGCCTCCATTGATAAGGAGGTGATGGCAGGTACGGTTCAGCAGGTCATGGAACGGATACCGAACGCATTGAGGATGTTGGAGGATTCATAGATGCCGAAGACGTTGAAGAACTTCGCGGACAGCGAGAGGGCGAGGGAGTACCGCAACCGGCAGAGGGAGAGGAACTATGCCTTATGTCCCGGCGATGATGATGTCCGTCACACGAGGTGGCAGGATTGGGAGAGGAGGCTGGTGATGAAGCACGACATCCCCGATAGGGAAATCTCCCGCATGACCGGCAGGAGCGTGCGTGCCATACAGGTGATGCGATATAAGATGCGGAAGGCAGGGGAGGTGTGCACCGATGAGTAAGTCGAACGGAAACCGCTTCCAATCAGTCCTCTGGTACGCGATAACCTTCATCTATGCGCTCATCGCGATAGCGAGCTGGCTCAAGGGCGAATCCGGTGAGATGAAGGAGGCCATGACCCACTTCGGCATCGCCTTCATCTTGGCGAACATCTTCGAGCTTCGGTCGGAGATGGGGAGAAGTGGAGAAAAGTAGTTTACTATTGATATAGTATGGTATAATACTATTGCATGGAAAGGAGAACGAATGGCTGACAATGAATGCAGGGAGGCGGATTGCGCCCATTGGCTCGGCAGAAATCTGGGATGTGAGTATCCCGATTTGGATGGATGCCGCATCAACCCGTCCAACTGCCCGGAATACATCAGTTGCGAGGATTATCACGAGCAGGAGGAGTTCTATGAGTAAGAAGCAGGCGACGGAGAAATGGGTCGTGGAGGTGCGCCGCGCCCACGCGTTGGAGCATCGACCGGGCAACTGGTGCTGCGTGGCCCAGTGCGATGACGGCCAGACCGCCATCACGGTCGCCGATGCCTTGCAGAACTTCATGCGCACCGGCCTTATAGGCGATGATTTCCACACCCGCACCAGACTGGTGGGCGAGAAGGAGGGTTAAACACATGGCACTGGACAATGAGGATATTCGTGGCGATGGACATGCGCCGAGGCATCTGAGGAAGCCGGAAGTCGATGAAGATGATAGGACAGAGCCGCCGATGAGCGGAGTCATCCATCTTGCCGAGGAGGTGCGCGATGCACGTGCTGCGGGGCGCAAGTTGGCGAATGCCGATAGCGACTCGGTAGAGGATGACATCGTAGGGGTGGTCATCAAGCTACGTGAGGAAGTTGCCGGTTTCAGACTGGACAATAAACGCGCCGTGAAGAAGATGGACCAGACGCTCTATGAGATGCGCAATCTGGTCGATAGGGTCGAGGAGCTGTACAACAGCGCCAAGGACGAGACCCATTCCGCAGAGCAGGCCGCGCTCAACGGCGTGAACAAGGCGCAGGAGAAGGCGCAGGAGATAACCCTTCGCAATATAGACGAGGCGACGCAGCGCAGCAAGAAGGCCATCGACACGATGGTCTTGGAGTCGAAGCGCCGCATCGAGCGCCTTGCGATGGTGACCCTGCCGGACCGTATGTTTCATTTCCTCAAGTGGACGGCGCTCATGCTCGTGCTGTTCATCTTGGTCCACATCGTCTGGCAGATGTTCTCGTAAATATAATTTGGTTTCAAGTCGCCGGGGAATCGGCGCATGGGGAAAGGAATGATGAGTCATGGAAGACAACAAGGATTTCGATAAGGATAAGCAGGGGGTCGAGACGCAGCAGATGCCGAACGTCCCAACCGAGGGGGAGGACGATGAGAAGAAGGGCACCATCGTGCTCTTCGGCCATGAGTTCGACAAGAAGAAGGCCGTGATGGCCGGACTCGGCGGGCTGCTGGCAATCGCCCTCATCGGTGGCGGTGTCTGGTACGCGGCTTCGCAGAAGTCTGAGCCGAAGGAGCCTACGCCTATCGAGCAGACTGAGAAGCAGGAGCAGCATGTCATCCACCTCGGTGCCAAGGCGGACGGCTGGGTGAAGGGCGAGTCCTCGCCGGTCATCGCGCACATCGTGAACAAGGAAGAGAAGGTGGACTACTACCACGCCTACGACGCGAACGAGCCGCATGCGCTCGACGTCCCGGCAGAGGGCGAGTACGAGGTCTCCTTCATCAGCCCCGTTGACAAGGACGGCTCCACCTACGAGGTGCCCAAGACCGCGAAGGTGAAGGCCGAGGCCGAAGATGAGGATGGGAAGGGCGAGGGGGATGAGCTGCCCTTCGAGTTCAAGCCCATTGCGGCCGACAAGACCGACGCGGATGCGCTCAATGCCATCGTGAAGTCCGTCGGCGATGCCGTGAAGAAGGGCGATGAGACCCTGACCGGCGCGAACGGCACCAAGGTCATCGAGGTGGTGAAGGAGAACGCCAAGGCCAACCCGAACGCCGACAAGGACAAGGTGGATGAGGAGGGTCAGAAGGCGGAGGATGGCGTGACCGACGAGCCGTCAGGCGGGAACACGGGCGCGTCCAAGCCCGAGACCGGTGGCAGCAACGGCGGTTCTGGTAGTAGTGGAAACTCCGGCTCCAACGGTGGGTCGAGCAATAGTGGCGAAGGAAGCAAGCCACAGCACACCCATAACTGGGTTCCCCAGACCACGGTTGTGCATCACGATGCTGTGTATCAGACCATCCACCACGATGCGGTGTACGGAACCGGTGTTGAATGTAATGGATGTTTAGCTCAATTCAATTCGTATGATGCGTGGTTGGCACATAGTGATTCTCAACTCGACAATGGAAATAACAACTGCATGGGCTATCATACTATCAAAATAGTATTAGAGCAAGCATGGGACGAGACTGTTGAAGTTTCTCCTGCATGGGACGAGACCATTACCACTGGATATACCTGCTCCTGTGGTGCTGTAAAATAACCTCAAAGAGCTGTGTGTTAGTTTGAACTGATTGCCACAGCTCTCTTTATATCTCGGATTATAGTATACTATGATTGTATCTATATATGTATCTATTAGGAGAAAGGTCAGAATGCTCCTTGCGACATACCAGCCGAAAGAGGCGAGGTCAGAACATCAGAACCCGCGATATGATTGCTTCCGCGATAAACTCGGCGGCGAGTATCCCGTCTTCTGCTTTCCGGCTCGCACGGCTGACGAGTTCCGCTTCCGTTCGCTCCTCGCTGCCCCCTGCAAGCCCGAATGCCTCATCTTCTTCGACACGGATGATTATGTCCGATTCGATGCGGTGACGTGGAACAACATCCTCACCCTGCCTCGTGATGCGTGCTTCGATGGGAAGTTCGCCGCCATGTTCAATGACGTGGATGAGCGCTTTTCCGAATACGTGGTTCCACAAAGCCGCTTGATAGAGAAGATAGAGGTCATCGACATCAAACAGCTCATCGAGGAGGATACCTTCGGATGTAAGACGCAGGACGGAGAGGTCATAGAAGCTGGCGCTCGTGTGGTCGAATATAATCAGAGCCTTGCACGACAATCGGTGCATAACAGCCTATCATCAGGCGGTTGGGAATCGGAGTACAACGGAAATGATTTGACTGCGATTCTTTACCAGACCATGTTCGTTTGTTACCTAGGCGGTTTCATCTGGAACGTCGTGAATGAGAAGGTGAACAGCGTAGTTGATTTCATACCGTTCATTTGTGACAAGGACAGCAAGACCTCTCGTGACGAGTGGGATAGATTCAATGAGCTACGAAAAAACCTATTTGACACGGCGATGGGTGGAACACACGAAGGCTATCTTATGATGTGTGAGGCACTGAATCACGCCATAGGCTTAAATCGCGAGGAAAGCCTGTCAAAGTTCAAGAGAAACGACCCGTGCCCCTGCGGAAGTGGCAGGAAGTTTAAGAAGTGCCACGGTCTGAAACCGGTTGAGCTGTTTCCCTTCTAGGTTTCATATAGGCGTTGAAAACCCCCGGTTATCAGCCGGGGGTTTCGTCGTATCAGTGCTATGTAATCATCTCGGGATTCCACCCCAAACCCCGCAAGGGACGCGTCCCTTGACCCGTATCTCGGGTTTCACCCGAACCCATCCTCGCCGGAGGGCAAGGAAAGCAGGAGACCTCCTTTCCCTCACCGAGAGGATTCCCCGTGAGCCTCCTGTAAACGGGCTTTCGCGGCATATCCTCGCCAAGGCTCCGGTATTCCACGCTCCCGTTGACAGCGGCTCCGCGCCGGTTATGCGCAAGAAAAAAGCCCCGGTTTGAGCTGGGGCTTTAATATTGTCTATTACTTTATATGACTTAACGCATCCTATCGTCCTTGGCGATGATGGTTGCGTGATTGAGGTCGCTGTCATGGCTTGCTGCCGTGCAGTCCTTGCATTCCTGCTTCAATGAGACACGTTACTCGATATGCGCTTCATCAAGTGCCTTGGCATATGACTCCGCGATGGGCAGGTATCTCGCGATGAAGCGGTCTTGCGCGGTCAGGCATGTGTCGCGAAGCCAGCCACGTTCATCTTTGAACATGATGAGACCGCGAATGTAATAATCCCGCAAGAAATCATTCTATATACATATATTGCTATTATACTATATCATATTTGTCGTCTCAATTATTCTAGCGTCTACCTGCGGTTACGCTTAGTGGGAGCTTCTAAGAAAACCACGGCCATATGACCGGAGTCAAAGTAGCTTGCATACTAGAGATATGGTACCAGTGTCGAAAGCATCGGGAGAAGGCAGAATAGAAGAAGATGTATCCCAGTTCCTATCAGGCTGTACTTCATGGCGAACTTGGCTACTGGGAAGTCGGGGACTGTTTTTTTATAGAAGACGTAGGCGACTATCGTAGAGAACAATCCCGCGATAATTCCTGCCGTGACTATCTTTACCTTCCACCATTTTCCTGTGTCTGGAATCCTGTATCCCATTACCATCTTATACTTCATTTGTCTTCACCTCGCTTATTCATCATCGTTCATTGTTCTTTACCTGTGGTCTTTGATTCCGCCCGCTGTTGTTCTCTAATGCCCTTGCTGCCTCCCTCATGACCTTCATCTCAGATTGAAGAGATACATGAGGTTCAGGCTCATCTGGAAGTTCCATCTCATCATTGATATGGTCAAGATGCTCAAGGACATCATGGCGCTTGCCGATTTCGGTGAGGGTGGCAGCTTGGGCGCATTCCCTGAACCATGGGAACGTCGCTTGCAATTTTTCCAAAATCGAGAACGCGTCGGCATAGGACATTCCATGGATAGATTCGTATCCCGAATATTGGGAATGCTCGAATCCGTTGGCCTCCATGAAAGCCTTGATTTTTGACCATGCGTTGTTGTAGCTCGTGGTACTGCCGGAAGGAGAAGGATATAACTCCTCCAACTTCCCGTTATCCAAATCGAAATTGAACGCCTTGCGTTTGTGCGACATGGTACATCATCGCCGTTATGCGTATAAGCGCTCTGGATTGTTACGGCGCAAGACATCGAGGTAGTCAACCTGCTCATCACAGTCTTCCTCGAAGGCGGTCATGGACTTGATGTTGCGCATGACCCATCCGGCTCTGGACAGGAGCGACAACGCGAGGCACTGCGACTCGACCTCTTTGCCGTCAGCCGCCTTCCAAGTCCCTTGCGCGATGCGGACACATCCGTACCGAGAGACGTTTCTGTCGGTGTAATCGTAGAGGGTTTCGATGTCGTACCCGTTGCGCTTCGCCTTGTCCTCATCGAACTCGATGGTGAAGCTCCATGGAGTCGGTTCAATCACTTTCAGCGTATATTTCATCCTACTTCACCTCTCTCTTAGTTCCTTCCTATGTCTAAAGTTTAGTAGTTTTCTACACTACTATTATACTACATTTTAGCCATTTCCACAACTGTTTTCTACCGCGCGGAAACCGCGATTTCAGGCGCTTTGGCCTGTTCGTCATGGCTCTTCGCCGCGTCCTTCATGGCTGTGACTTCGCCCTTGAGGGACACCTTCTCGGGTGCGCGTTCCACGTCGCGGTCGCGGCGCTTCTCCAAGACATCGTTGTAGCGCCCGATGATGAGGGTGCCCGCCTTATCGGCCTTCGCCGCCGCCTTGAACAGGTATGATGGGTCGTCTTCCAGCGCGTGCATCCACGATTGCAGGTAGGAGACGTGGTTCTCGTAATGCTCTCCCTCGTAATCGGCGCTCTGGATGCCGAGGTCTGCGGAGAGGAAGAGGGAGCCGAGTTCGGCTACAAGCTCCTCCTGCGCGTACTCGGGGCTTCCGAAGTCCGTGTTGCAGCCGCGATTGAGGGCGGAGGGGTGTCCGGTGGAATGGGTCATCTCATGCAGCAGCACGCGGGTGAACGCCTCATCGGAAAGAAAGGTCTCGCGCGGGGCGATGAGGATGCGGTCGGAGCCGGGGGCGTAACCGGCGCTCCCCTGATAGCGCATGGATTCCACGATGGGGCAGCGGGAGGAGAGGATGAGGTCGCCCGCGATGGCGGCGGTGCGGTCGCTCACATGCTCCGGTACCGGTGGGGCGGGGATGCCCTCGATTTCGCTTGCGTTGAAGACGTTCCAGTAGCCGACGCAGCGCAGGTAGTGGCCGGTGACTTCCTTTTCACCCGTCTTCTCGTTCTCCTCCTTGATGGAGAACTCGCGCCATTTCTCGATGAGCGCTGCTTTGGCCCCCTTCTTGAGGTGCCAGCCGCTATCGCGAATCTGGTTGAATGTGCACCAGCGGTTGTCCGTGAACCCTCGCATGTAGCCCACGAAACCGAGGTGGAAACGGTTGCCGCCCTGATACACCGTGCCGGATACCGGGTTGTGGGGGCTGAGGGAGGGAATGTAGGGTTCCGACCAATGGAGTCCGTCGCGCTTCATGTCCTCGATAATCTTCTCGACCACGAGCGCACGTTGCTTCTCCACGATTTCAAGCGACTTCGATTTCTTCTGCTCTTTCATTTCAGTCCTTTCCGCGTCAGCCGATGGCATCATTATATCAACGCGCGTGGCGGGCGACCTGACGCCGATTTTCGGTAGTTGAAGAAAAAAAACGACCCCACAGAATCGTTTCTGCGGGGTCTTGGGAGGATGGTGTCGAGTCCAGCCCCCGGCAACATGGCAAACCGCCTTGAACGGTCTCAGGATGCGTCTGGTGCGATTTGCGTATTTTCGGCTTGATTCTTGGCCGTTTCCTGCATGCTCGTGACGAGGACGGTGCGCTCGTTATCGACCCAGATGTTATAGGAGCAGGTGACGAGCGAGATGACCTGTTCCGGCTCCGTCTCGGCATCGAGTACCATGGCGGCGTTCGCACGCGATTCGCCGTACCATGCACGGAAGTCCGACTCGCCCTCGAAGTCGATGCGCTTGTTTCGCTCGCGACCGTTGACTATCTGCGCGAACCGCGCCTCGTAGGTCATCTTCGCGGTCGGGGTCTGGATGAGCACGCGGGCGTGCTCGCGGGCGAAGTCCTCATCCTTGTAATCGGCGACGGTTCCCATGGGGGCCACCTTCTTGTCGTTCCAGAAATGATGTCCCAAGATGACGGCGTTGCGACTGGACAGCCCCAGCTCCTCGCAATCGGCATCAAGGTAGATGGCACCGGCTGGATTGTAGTTGCCGTACACGTCGTGCTTGAGGTAATGACCGGGGGCGTCTCCATGGGCTTGAAGGATGGGGGAGTCCACGGTGGTGCCGGGGATGGTGACCCAGCCGATGACATCCGGGTTGATGTCCTGCCAGTAATCCCAATCGACCGCAGGGAACCCATCGCCGTCCTCCACCGTGGATTCGGGGGCCGCGTCTGGCGAGGGCGGTGTATGTGCCGCCTGCCTGCAATAGAGGAGGAAGGCGACCATGGCTGCGGCGCTCAACAGGAATACCGCCGATGCCGCGAGCGCGAGGCGCGATTTTGTTCTCTTTTTCAATTCCGTTCACCTCCTACTTTTCAATCATATCATTCGGCCTCACCGACGGTGAACGTCCATGTGATGTCGGCGAGCTTGGTTTCCACCGACAAGTCCGAAAGCATGACGTTCTTCGCGTCGCCCTGCGCCTTGAGGGCGAGGGTCGCACCTGCGGCACCGGTCGGGGCGAGGTCGTAGGAACCGGCCTTGGCCTTCGGGGCGGCGGCGTCGATGAGGGCGGAGTCCACGCCGAACTGGAAGTCCACCGCGTTGTCCTCGCTGGCCTTGGAGGCGTCGGCCACGATGTTGAACGGGGACTGCTCCGCCACGGAGACGCCGGAGACGTGGATGCCGAAATTGGAGCCGTTGACGATTTGCAGCGCACCCGAGGAGGCGGAGGTCAGGTGACCGTCAGCGCCCATGGTGAACGGGATGACCGTCGGCACCGTCACCGTCAGGTTGGAGTCGTCAATCTCGTACACGAGGGTGATGGTCTGGGAGGCTGGGGTGCTGGCATCCACGGTTCCCCTTATGGGAGCCGAGTCCGGGGTCACCGCCTTAAAGGCGTAATCTGCGATGCGGGGGGGGTTACATCCCATTCATCACCGCGAAGGAGGCCGTCGCCGATGACCCATGGCTCCTTGAGGGTGTTCCCATCCTCATCAATGCAGACAGCCTTGACCGCATGCCGTTTCGCGTAGCGCATGGTCACGGTCTGGTCGGTCATGTTCGCCGATGTGATGGTGCCCTTGAGCGGGGCGGAGCCTTCCGCGAGTCCCATGTAGGTGTAGCCCTCGATGTCCTGCGGCGTGAAGTCCCATGTGGAACCCATGCGGATGGTGCGCCCATCCTCGACGGTGCGGAGCACCTTGCCGTCATCATCGACGCATACCGCGCGGAGCGACCACTTGAGGTTCGCGGTGTCGATGGGTGCGCCGAAGACGGTGTGGAAGGATGAGTTTTGGTTTCCACCAAAGCTGAATGTGAAGCAGCCTCCCTTCCAAGTCGCAGCGAGGCGGTGGAGCGGTTGCAGGCCGGAGTCCAGACGCTTCTCGTCACCGGCATCTTCGGAGATTCCGAAGAAGTCCCCATTGCCAGAGAGCGAGAGGTGATGCTCTCGGAGCAGGTAGGCACCATCGAAACCGTCATCCAGACCGACGTGCTCGAAGCGGATAGTGGGATTAGCTGACCATCCGTCGATGTCATTGAAACCCGTCACGCCACTGAACGACTCCGGCACAGGTGTGCCGTCCGAGAAGGTGAAGGTGGCATTGAGGACGGACAGGCAGTTGCCCTGCGCATCCGTGCTCAGATGCCCCAGCACCGATATGGCCTCGGTGGGGATTTGAGATTCGTTGGATGGACAGAGGTTGTAAATCCACATGGAGCCTCCGCCGTTTCTCTGCATGCAGAAGCCGTTCCAGTCCACGATGCCGAGCGTCATGTCGATGGGGTGCTCCCGCCCATCAGGCGCGGTCCATACGCCCACCTCCGGGAATGTGACGGAGGATGACATGGAGAGGGGGTAGACAAACTGGCCGGTATCGCGCCACTTCCCGTTGAAGCGCACTTTTTCGGCGGGATAGGATGATGTGTCGAGGGTGAAGTACCTGTACGATACAGGCACACCGCCGTCTTCAAGATAGTGGATGGGAATCTCCTGCGCGAGCGCGGGTGTCGCGGTCGCAGGGGATAGCGCCAAGGCCGCGCCGAGTGCCAGCGCGGCGAGAGCGCCTTTCATGTGGGAGAGCAAGGTCTTCACCGCCTTTTGAGTCGAATCTTGAGCCGATAACGGACAAGACCCGGCACCCCGATTGCAGGATGCCAGGTCTTGAGAAGGAGAGGTTCCCTACTCGGCAGTCGCCGGTTTCTCCTCGCCGCAGAGCGTGCAGACGAGCTTGTCCGGCACGGACTCATCGTAGGCCGGGGAATCGGTGACCTCGCGTGTGAAGCCCTCGCTCACCAGCACCTCGCCGGTGATGGGCACGTTGGTGGAGTAACCGGAGTGACCGGTGTCCTTGATATGCGCATCGGCGATGCCGTCGATGGTCTGCTGGCAGTCGTTGCAAACGGTGTGGTAGCTGGTCTTGGCCTCGTAGACCGGCGGGACGTTCTCGGTGTGGGTCACCGCGTCGTGATGCACCGTCTTGTAGGTGACCGTCCAGTCATGCTCGCAGGGCTTCTCGCCATCGACTTGCTCCTGTTGGCCGGTCGGGGTGCCGGAGCCGGGGGCTGTGGGCGTGCCGCCCTGCCTGCCAGACAGGTAGATGCTGCCGGTGATGAGACCGGCGACGAGCAGGGCACCCGCCGCGATGCCGACGAGGATGCGGCGCTTGGCCTTGGCCTCGCGGTCGGTGGGGGTCTGCGGTTTCTCTCCGTCGTTCAGACGGTTCTTGTCATCCATGGGTGTCCCCCTTTCTGGGATAGGGCGGGCGCTCCCCATTTACATGGACGGAGCGCCCGCAGCATGTGCAGTGGGTTAGGCCTCGGAGTCGCCCGAGACATCCCCGTTGTCAGTGTCGTCGCCTTCATCGGCTGCGGCATCCTCGGCCTTCGCGGCGCGGCGGTTCTTGATGCCATAGTAGGCGCAGCCACACGCGAGCACGGCGAGTGCCGCGATGGAGACAACGATGAAGAAGTCGTTGCCACCGGTCTTGCCGAAGAACCCGCCGGGAGGCGTGGTGGTCACGGTGACCGTCTGCCCCTCATCGTCGATGTCCTTGTGCTCGGCGACCAGAACCTCGGTGGCCTCGTTGCCCTGCTCGGTCTGCTTGTACAGCTCCTCGAACACCACGAGGTCGTGGCCGTCGAGGGAGGAGGCGTCGAACTTGCCGAGGTCGATGTCGATGGTGCCGTTCTGGCTGTTGGGCGTGAACTTGAGTTCGGCGGTGACGTGCTGGTCGTTGATGGACAGCATCTCGCCGGTCTTCTTGTCCATGAGCGTCGCCTTGAGGGTGTATTCCTTGCCCGGAATCAGGCCCTCGTAGGTCACGCGGTCGGTGATTACCGCATCCTTACCGGCCATCAGCGTGTGGTCGCCGTCGGACTTGTCCGTGGCGGTGGTGCCTATGACGGTGGGCGCGAGGTTCACGGTCTGCTCCTCGGAGTCGAGGTCGCATTCGGAGGCGACGATGACGGGGGCGGAACCCTCCTCATCCGCGACCGCGTTCTTGGACATGACCTCGAACACCACGATGTCCTTGGTCTCGCCGCCGAGGCGGTCGATGACATCGTTGGCGTTGAAGTGGAAGTCCATGGTCACGGTGCCGTCGTACTTCTCCGGGGTGAACTCGGCGGTCTGGTAGACCAGATGGGAGATGAGGTCTTCGTTGTCGGCGATGAACTTGCCGAGGGCATCCATGTCGATGGACACCGGCAGCTCGCCGGTGGCGGAGTAATTGAGTACGATACCGGAGTCCTTGAGCACGGCCACGTCAGAGACGGCTTCCTTCTGCTCATCGGTCAGGGCATCGTAGCCCACCTTGCCGGTGGTGTCCACGGTGGCGGAGGTCAGGCCGTCCTCATCGGTCTCATAGGTGGTGTCGATGACCTCGAAGGTGCCGTCCGCATGGACGCGCACGGTCTGGGACTTCTTCACCGAACCGTCCTCGGCGGTCTCATCGGAGACCACGATGTCGGCGATACCCTCATCCTCATCCTGCGCGGAGAGTCCGAGCACGTCGAGGAGCTGCTGAATGAACGCCGCGACATCCGCCTCGGTGTACTTCTCGCTGCCATCGCCCGTGAGGATGGGAAGGCCGGTCTCGGCATCCATGAGGATACCGGTCATGGTGTAACCGATGCCGGTCAGGGCGTTCTCGTAGGCCACCTCATCGGTGATGGTGGTCTCCGCATCCGCGATAACGTTCTTGTCCCCATCGAGGCCGTCGGTGGCCGTGGTGGAGATGCCCGTCACATGGGCGGTCGTGGTCTGCTTGCCGTCCTCGATGTCCCTATGGCTGGCGATTTCAACGCCGGTGCGCTCAAGGGACTCGAAGACAACGATGTCCGTCTTGTCGGCGATGGCGCGGGAGTCGAAGGTGAAGGTCACCTCGACCTTGCCGTCGGCCTTCTCGGGCGTGAAGACGGTCTGGCCCGTGACGGGCTTGTCGCCCACCATCAGGGGCTTGCCGGTGCTCTTGGAATAGAGCTTGCCGTTCAGGGTGTACTCCTTGCCGGGGACGAGGTTCTTGTACTCCACGGTGTCGATGACCGTGGTCTCATCATCCACGACCACATCCTTGTCGCTGTCGATGCCGTCGCGTGCGGAGGTGGAGATGCCGGGGACGGTCACGACCACCATCTGGTTGATGTCCTCGATGTCCTCATGGGTCACGAGCACATTGCCGTTTCGCTCAAGGTTCTCGAACACCACGAGCTGGGTGCCGTCCTCAAGGTCGCGGGAATCGAAGGTGAAGGTCACGTTGACCGTGCCGTGTGCGGCCTCGGGGGTGAAGGTGGTCTCTGCGGTGACGGGCTTGCCGTCCACCTCAAGGGGCGTCGCTACGGGCTTGCCGTCCTTCTCGCCCTTCACCTGCATGGAACCCTTGAGGGTGTACTCCTTGCCGGGGACGAGGTTGTGGTACTCGACGGTATCCACGATGACCGTCTCGCTGTCGGTGACCACGTTCTTGTCGTTGTCGATGCCGTCCAGAGCGGTGGTGGCAATCTTGGGGTTCTTGATGGTGACCGTCTGGCCCAAGTCCTCGATGTCGAAGTGCTTGGCGAGGAAAGTGGAGACGTCTTCGGCATTCTCCATCAATTCGAGCAGCGCGTCGGCATCAGGCTCGGTGAGGTCACTTGGCTCCAAGGGGATGCCGAAGAGTACTTCGGCTGCCACGAGCTGGGTGCCGTCCTTGAGTGCCAGCGAGTCGAAGGTGAAGGTCACCTCGGCATCGCCGTCTGCGGTCTCGGGCGTGAAGGTGGTGTAGGACACCACGGGAGCGCCATCGACCGTAAGCACATCACCGGTGACCTCTCCATCCTCGGCGGTCTTCTTCACGAAGAGGGCACCGACGAGGGCGTAGCTTCGACCGGGGATGAGGTTCTTGTAATGGACGGTATCGACCACCGTGGCGGCATCGTCGGTGGAGACGAGCTTATCGCCGTCAGCGCCGTCGGTGGCGGTGGTTCCGATTTCGGGGACGATGACCGTGACCTGCTGGTTCACGTCGTCCTTATCGGTGTGCTTGGCGATGAGGGAACCGCCCTCATCGTACAGCTTCTCATAGACCGTGATGGTCTTGCCCGCGAATCCGAAGGTGTCGATGCCGTCGATGCGGATGACCTCGAAGCCGCTAGGCTCCTGAGCCGTGAAGGTGTGCTCCACGGTCTTGCCGTCGTACAACACCTCACCGGTCTTGGCATCGTGCAGCTCCGCGACGAGCTTGTAGTTGCGACCGGGGAAGAGGTTGGCGTAGGCCACCTTGTCCTCAATCGTGAGGAAGTTGCCCATGCCGATGTTCGAGTCACCGTCTATCGGGTCGTAGGCCTTGGTTGTGATGGAGGCCTTCACGTCGGTGAGGGTGCCGAAGTCGTACACCTTGCCGTCGCGGCTCACGATGACAGAGGTCTTGATGAGCTGATAGCCCTCGTTTGCGGTGCAGCGCAGCTCCTCGATGTCGTAGGTGTCGTAGGGCAGTGCGCCCTTGGAGTCATCCGGCGTGGTTCCGCCGAACCAGACACCTGCGGTGGCATCCAGCTTGGAGCTGTCGATGACATCCTCTGCATCCAGCGCCCAGTCGTTGGCGTTGGTCTCATGGGTGTGCTTGTTCCAAGAGGAGGCGGAGGAGAAGTAGCCGTTCTCATCCGTCACGACCACGTGGCTCTCGCCGGTGGTCTTGGAGGTGAGCTTGAAGGCCACTCCGGCGAGGCGGTCTTGGCCGTCATCGCCCTTCTTGGTGAACTCAAGGTCGCTGCGCATGACCTGATTCTCGAACGCGCCATCGAAGGGGTTCACCAGCACGCCGTCCTTGGCGATGCGGAACTCATGCGGCTCGCCGTCGGTGAGCAGGTAGCCCTCACCGGCCTTGACCTCCTGAATGGAGTAGAGGCCGAAGGGAAGCAGGTGGCCGCTCGTACTGGCCTCGCCATCCTTGATGGTGAGGGTATGGACGACCTGACCCTTGGTATAGGTCACGCCGGAGACGATGACGGGCTTCTCGTTGAGGGTCTTAATCTCGAACTTCGTGCCGTCGAGGGAAGCGCCGCCGAGCGGGTCGCCGGTGCCGGTCTCGATGTCGTGCTTGGTGATTTTCACGCCACCGCGAACGATGTCATCCTTGGCGGTGAAGGAATACATCTTACCGTCCTCAGAGACCGTCACTCGCATCTCGTTGGAGGTGTTGAGGTAATCGTCGTTGGTGGCCGTCTCGCGGATGATGTACTTGCCGTAAGGCAGGCAGTCCGCAGAGGTCTTCGCCACGCCGTCCTTGTCGGTGACGATGGTCTTCACCGTCTGGCCGGGGTTGTGGCTCTTGCCATCCACCGTGACCGCGTTCGGGTTGTCGTTGATGATGGAGAAACTGATGCCGCTGAAATCAGCACCGCCCTGCGGAACCTGCCCGGTCTCGGAGTCGAGCTTCTGGACGGACACGCCGCCGCGAATCACCGTTTCCGGGATTTCAGGCATATTGAAGGTCGTGACACCTTCGAGATAGTTGTCCTGAATCTTCTGGAAGTCAACCTTCGAGTTCAACTTGTAACCGGTGGGTGCCTTGGATTCGTACATGGCAACAGAACCACGAGGGAGGATTGGAATCCCATCCTGATAGTATAGTTCATCACCAGAAACGATAGAGTTTTTATCGAGATTCGCACGCCCTTTTTCATTAGTGCGAACTACCCAAGAACGGGTGGGATTCACACCGGCCTTCTTGAGGGCATCGTAACTATCGTAGTCCACGGTATCGAAGTACTCGATGGTGAACTCCGCACCCTCAAGGGATGCTGAACCTTGTGGAAGATTATTGGCGTTGTATTCCTTGTCTCCATCGAACTTACCAAGAACTATACGAACAGGGTCAAAGGAGACATCGTCTGTCACCTGCACCGTGGTGGTCTGACCGCCGTGAACGGTGACCTGCTGGTCGGGCGCGGGCAGGTAGCCCTTGGGGGGCTTGGTCTCGCGCACCGTGTAGGTGCCCTCGGGAAGCTCAAGGGTGTTGGTGTCGCCGTTGGAGTTCGTGCGCAGCACGCCCATGGACTGACCGTTCGCATTGAGGACGGTGAACTCCGCGCCCTCAAGGGAGTAGCAGTCGTTGCCATTGGTGATGTCGGGGTTGGCGCTGGTCTTGTGCAGGTTGATGTGACCGGCGAGGACACGCCACCCGATGCGGAAGAATCCCGCACCCGCCTGAGTATGGGATGTGGGAACGGTCACGCCCACAATCGCCTCGTTACCGGACACGGAGAAGACGCGGATGTGCTGGCCGTACTGGTCTTCGGAAGCGGCTGGCTCGTTGTAGTTCGGGTCATAGCCGAAGCTCGGGTTCACGCCGACATGGCCGCAGGTGAGCGCCAGCTTGGCGGGCGTGTTGATTTTCACCGTTCCATTGTCTTGGGCGTAAATCTCAGCGGTGCGCTCGATGGAGTAGTTGCCTGCTTGGAGGCGGGATAAATCGACGCCCTGCCAGCCCATGGCCTGATTGATTGTCTTGTTCTCGTATTTACCGCCGCTGGGGTTCTCTACTGCCGGAAGCGTGTATCCGGGAACGTTGCGCCCGGTGTAGGCGTTCTTTCCACGGGTGATGAATGTCTGACCGGCCCAAGGGGCGCTCTTGAACTCCCACGTACCGATGGTGTTCACCGACATGCGGGGTTCGGGCATGCGGAAGAAGCTGGCGACCCCCTTGCCGAAGTTGTCGGACATCTTCACGTTCATGGCGTGGATGCCCGCCGGGGCCATGGCGAACTCAAGCGAGCCGGTACCCGCATCGTACTGCCACATCCCCATGTCGGGCGTGTACTCGATGCCGTTGACCGTCACGCTGTCGATGGTGCGCCCGGTCAGAGATTCAAGCGCCGCATCATCGGTCGCAAGGGTGACCTTGGTGGACGCGGTGGTCACGGGAAAGGAGACCTTGCCCTTACCGGCCACGTCGCCACGCACGTCGGTGACGGTGCTGTTGAAGTCGAAAGCGGCCTCTGCGCCCTCGCCCTCCACGGTGTAGACGAGCTGGATTCGAGAGGAGGCCACCATCGGCTCGCCCTTGTCGTTCAGCTCGGTGTAGGACTTGGGCACGTACACGAGACCGGTGGCCTCGTCCACGACGAAGCCCTCGCGCATCTTCGCGTCGGCGTTGTTCTCGGAGGCTCCCCAATCGGTGAGTTTTGCGCCTGAGATGTCGGCACCGGCCCAACCGACGTAGTAGTCGGCATCCGGGTCAACCTCGAAGAGCACGGCATGGGAGACCGGCTGCGAGAGCAGCGCGTCCCAGTGCTCGGAGAAGCCGTCGCCGTCCTCATCCGCCCAGAGCTTGTCGAGCGTCGCGTCGGGGAGCTTGCCGCCATCGACCACGGAGGTGGTCACGGTGAGCACGTCCGCGCGGGTCAACTCATCGCCCACGCCGACGTACTTGGCATCCGCATGCTCGCGGATGTAACTCTCGATGCTGGTGACGGCCTTGCCCTCATCGACATCCACGGACTTGAATGCCGCAGAACCGGCGCTGCCGTTCTCATAGAAAGTGGTGGTGACGATAGTGTCGCCCTCCACGGTGAAGGTGGCCTTGCCGTCCTTTACATCGACGGCGGTGCCGTCCTCCTCACCCTTGAACACGGTGATGCCGTCGGAGAAGTACCCCTCATCCGGGGTGACGTTCACCGTGACATCGGTGCCGACTTCGACGGCCAGCGTCATGTCCTCGGTGCCGTCGAAGGAGAGCTTGCCGTGCTGGGTCTCGGAGAGCGAGACGGTCGCAAGCTCCGGCTCGGATGCGTATGCCGCGACGGGCGCGAACGCGTTGAGCATGGAGCTGGCGATGAGCACGGCTGACATGACTTTGGCGGTGATGCGCTTGCCATCGAGTTTGCGCTTCACGCGTTTAATCTTGCAGAAGATTCGTTCCATGAAAGACTCCTTTCTTGATTGCTTGGTGGTTTGCCTGATTGCTATCTCTAACCGAAGTTGTAGCCGCCGATACCGCCTTCGGCATCCACGTCGGCCTCCTCGGTGTCATCTTCGTCCTCGACCTCGATGTACTCGGGTTCTTGGCAAAGCTCCGCGTCGCGGATGCGGCGGATGGCCGACGCGGTGTAACCCATGCTCTCGGCCACCTCATCCTCGTCCCATGTCGGGTGGGCATTCGCGAGATAATCGTAGACCGCCACGGCGCGGCGGTTGATGGACTTGGTGGTCTCATCGGAGTAGCAAAGCTGCTCCTGCGCGAAGAAGCGCTCGCCGTTGATGAGGTCTTCGCCCTCGCGCCACAGCAGCTTCTCGCCGTCCTTCTTGAGCCACACGATTTCATCCAGCTCGTCAGGGGAGACGAGCAGCATGGCGCACCCGACCTTGCGCACGGAGGCGGGAACCTCGACCCCCTCCAAGGTCACCTTGCCTTGTGAGGATGCCGGGTTCCCGTCATACCAGTGCTGCACGAGGATGATGCCGTTCTCCTCAAGGGAGCCGAGATAGAGGTTCCAGTCGGTGAGGACGTTCAGCCCCTTGCCGCGATACGGCTCCGAGCACGTCTGCGTGGACGAATCGAACTCCTCGTAACGGTGGCTCTTGAAAAGCACCTCGACCTTCATCTACCGTATTCCCCCTTCCTTGGACCCTAACGGGTGTTGGCATGCTCCTCGGGCGTGTTGTCCCCGGCCAGCTTGGCGGAGGACTCGCGCATCTGCTCGGACTCGCCCTTGAGGGTCGTGCCCTGCTCCTTGGCAGCCTCGCGCTCGGCTGCCTTCTCGGCCTTGAAGCCCTCGTTGGCGGCCTTGAGGCCCTTGACCAAATCCCAAGGCTTGACCTCGTACTTCTTGTACGGGTTCTGCGCGTCACCGGCCTTGCCCGTCCAGACCTGAACAGGCTCATCGGCCTTGAAGCCGATGGTGACCTGCTCGCCGGAGAGCATCTGCTGCTTCATGCGCTCGTTGAGGAACACGTCGCAGGAGTAGTGACCGAGGTCGATGCCGTTGACCTTGGTGCCCTCCGGGAAATGGACGTAGGCCTTCTCGAAGGTCCGACCGTCCTTGGCGGTGAACTCGTGCGGCGTGAGGAACGCCGCAGGCATCTTGACGTTGGCGTACTTCGCGTTCTCTGGCATGTCTATCACTCATCCTTTCTGTCCATAGAGTGCCTAAGACACCCTATATTGTATATCAATCGGCAGGTGGTGAAGGGAAACCGCACCATCTGGGTAGCGGTTGCCCTAACGGCTCCTGCGCTTGTCTTCCTTTTCCTCGACTTCATCATCGGCATCCACATGCGCGGCCAACGCGGCAGCCGCCGCGCGGGCGCGGGTCGATTCCCCATGGATGGAGACCGGGCGCTCATGCACGGCGCACGACATCACGCGCCCATGCGAGGTCACCTGAACAGCCTCGCGCAGGACGGCGCGGCCATCCTCATGCGCATCGGCATCGTCATGCGAGGGTGCCTGCACGTCGAGGAGCGATTGGGTGACGGAGACGGTGGTGTCATCCGCGTCGAGGTAGGTGTCGCGTTCAAATCCCATCTGGCATCCCCCCTAGCGCTCATCTCTGCCGCAGGGACAATCGGTACTGGCGTTCTTTTCGGCAAGTTTAGCGGATGCTGTTCGTGACTCTATTGCAGCTTGCTTGAGTTTCACACATTGCGGCTGGTGTCCAATGGACACTGCAACAGAACTTTGCTTGAGTGTATTGATGATTTCCAATGCTTGCTCATTCTTTGCGACCGTTCCAACCGGACCGTATTCGTCTCCCGGCATGTCGAGTCCACCGATGATGAATGCCGGATGCTTAGAACATTCGTCGATGAACTCCGATGCTGCTTCTCTTGTGATAGTTTCGCTTCCCATCTTTCGATAACTGTGCGAGAAAGCATCGGTTGCAGAGACGACTTTGCGTAACTCATCTGTATTTGGTAGATAGCGAAGCTCTTCCTTTATCTTTGAGAACACGCGGTCGAGATAACCGTATTGCACTAGAGAAGCGATGAAGACATCATCCTTCATAACACACTTCCTTTCTTTTGATTAGCGGGCATCCTTGCCGAGCACATCGGTGCCGACGTTCTCCTCTGCGAGCTTGGCGGATGCCTCGCGGGACTCCCTTACGGCCTGCTTGAGGCTCATTCCCTGCGGTCGCTTGCGGTAATCGGAGATGGGCTTGTCCCCGTGGGAGTCGAGCAGGTCATCGACCTTGCGGGAGTCCTCGTAGGTCGCGCCCTTCATGATTTCGTAATCATGACCTTCCACGGTGACCACGGTGCCGCAGCCCTTGAGGTCGATGCCGGAGGCCTCCCTTGCGTCCACGAGGTTGAAGCGGTAACCCGCCGCGACCGCGATTTTCTCAGGCTGCTGCGAGATGGCGGGAGAGGGAAGGGGCGACTCATTGAGCCAACTATCATAGACCTCATCGTAGGTGTATCCATAGCGGTTGCACAGCTCCTCGAAGATGCGCTCGCGCAGGAGGGAGTCCGCTGTTTCACCGAGTGCGGTGTAGAAGCCGTCCCCCGTCGGTACAGCCGCGATGGCATCGACGAATGTGAGGCGCGGGTTGATTCCCGTCACCAACTCATCGTCTGGGAAAGCGAGCATGTACCACTCGCGCACGTTATCGGTCTGCTTGATGTCGAGGAGCTGCAACATGTCCTCAAGTCCGGTATTTCCCGAGACATCCAGCCAATCCGTAGCGGAGTTGGGGAATCTGCTCGACATAAATTCATCGACCGAGGCAAAGTCGGCGAGTTCATGGTCGAAACGGCGGGGGAGGCTCGGGTCGGCGAGGGCGTCTTGGATGTCCATGATGCTTGAATCGACCGTCACGCCGAAGTTCCTTCCGACGAGGGATGCGAGAACGTAGGGAGGGTAGCCGTAGTAGACCTCTATGCGAGGCGATACTTCCTCTTTGAGGTAACTCGCGATGACGATTCCACGCTCCGGGCTGTAAAGGGCACCGCCCTTCTTCAAGATGCGACCCATCTCCGTCTCATGCTCGGGCTTCCTCATGATTTCGGGTAGGTCCTCCTCTTTGAACTCGCGTTCGTTAGAAAAGACCTCGCCGCCGAAACCGTAGTCGTTTTCCCAGATGGCATAAACATCCTCAAGGCTGTCGATGCCGTCACGGTCAACGAGGTCGAGTCCCTGCACGAACTCCTTGAGGCTGTGCCCGTGCTCAATCATCCATTCGAGCTGATAGCGCTCGTAATCGGTGAGCATGTTCCATCACATCCTTTCCTTACCGGGCATCTAGCCCGATGTCATGTTTTTCCGTACCATCCGCCATCTCGGCTGACGCGGCCTTCATGGTCTGAGCCTCGCCCTTGATGGTGATGAGGTCGTTACCGGGCATTCCGCGCGTGCTGGGCAACTGGTGACACTCGATTGCCCTGTCGAAGCTGCCCGGTTCCGTCGCATCGAAACCGTAGAGATGGGTTTCGCCGATTCGGTCGATGGGGCACACCTGCTCCTGCCCGAGATAGTCGATGTAGGAGAGTATGCGGTTGCCCTTGCGACTCACGCGCTCATGGCAGCACTCGGGGTGCTCATGGGCGAACGCGGCCACCGTGTCAGGGGCGAAGCCATGCTCCTCGCGATATGCGCGATGACGCTCCAACTGCTCAGACCTCGCAGCCCGCATGGCCTCGCGCTCGGTCTTTTCTTCCTCGATGGCCTGTCTGCGCACCGCATCGCGCTCCGCGACCTCGGTCTGGGTCATCGGTCGGAATGACCCGCAGACCGCATCCTCATCGAGCTTGTAGAAATCCGTCTCGTTGAAGAACTTGGAGGTGTGATGCCACGACGATTCGTGGAAGAACCGCTCGAACACCTCATCCTTGCGCATGCCCTTGAGCACATCGGGGTCGAAGGACATGTCGAACTCATCGCAATAGGATTGGATGGCCGCGACCATGGCCTTCTTCGTCCATTTGCTCTTGGGCATCTCGCCATCCTCGTAAGCCTCGGCGGCGCGTCGTGACATCGAGTGACCGATGTACCCCGAGTTCACATCCATCATCGGAGACCCCTAAGAGAGGTCGGGGGTGAAGGAAGGCTCGCGCTCATCGACCGACCCATCGGCAGAAAGCGCCTGAGATGCCCTGCGCATGGACTCGGCCTCGGCTTTCAGGGAGATGCCCCTATCGACGAAGGCCTCGGGGGAATCGCCGTCGCCGCCGTTCGGCTCGATGTTGTCCACCGCATCTGCAATCATCTCGTTGCCCATCTCGGCGAGGCGGTCGTGGAAATTGCTGTTAAGCCATCCGTTGTCGAAGCCGAGTTCTTTTAGCGTGGCATTCACGTTCGCATCGTTCACTTCGAGACCGGCGTTCTCAAGGGCGGATTCGATGTCGGCGCGGTACCAGAAGTCGGGGCAGATGACCTCCTCACCGGGGTTGGAGATGGCGCGGTCCTCAAGGTCCGCCGCCGCGCTGGCGAGGGAATCGTAGTAGGTGCCGTGACCCCAGTGCCCGGTCTCCTCATCGTAACCGTGGGCGACGATGAACTCGCGCTTGCCGTCGGCCATCTTGTGCATCACGAGCGCGTCATCGCCGTTGCGGTCGATGGGGACGTGCTTTTCCTTCCATGCTGCGATTTCTGCGGTCTTGTCCATGCCGTTCTCCTTTCCGGGGGCATCGGCCCCATTTTCAGCCATGTGCGATTGCACGGCCTTTCTCACGTTCTCGGGCGTCGCGACAACCCAGCCCTTTTCGGATGCGATTTGAGCGAACACTTCATCGCGCGGGTCGATTAGCGGAGCATTCTCCTCGCCGTCCTCGATGATGGTCTCGATGCTGTCGGTGATGTAACCCGTATAGTTCAGCCCGCCCACGATGTCCTCATACAGGTCGAAATCGGGGTTATCGACGACCGCCAGCAGGTTCGGGTCGTCGAGGTGCACGTATGTATTGGCGATGCTTCCCGTATAGTTATATTCCCACCAGAACTCGCCGGTCTGAGGGTTGTAGAGGTCTTTGCCGGAAGCCAGTGCCTCCTTGACCGCCTGCGGCGTGTCGAGGCGGATGTCCTTATCAGTTTGCATTGATGGCTCAGCCTCATTAGAGGTCAGTGCTCCCACGGCCTCTGCAACCGCCATGCGGGCCTCCTCCTCCGTAATCTCGTTGGAGTTGAGCAAGTCATGGCGACTACCGTAACCGCCGAGCTGGTAAGCTCGGATGAGGAGGTCACGAAGGCTGACTTTGGTATTTGATGGGATGTATATATCGGAGTTGTAGTTCTCCGCGTTCATGCCGTCGTTCAGAACGCGCATATCTATATTCGCATGGTTGACCACCTGTCCGTACCGCACATCATAATCGAGGTCGGTGACAGTGAGGCGGTTGGTGTTGCTGCGGCTCTCGAACGGCAGGTACACCTCGTCGTTGTAGCATGAGATGAGAATCGTGTGCTGTGCCGGTATTCCGTCTACTGAGATGACACGATATGTCGCCTCGCTGGAAAGGCTATAAAGCCCCAGCTCAAGCTCCTCGGAGAAGAGCTTTGCGATTTCAGAGCGTTCCCTGTCGAATATACTCATACATCTACTCCTTTACCGATTGCGACCCTTGTTGTGCTTGCCCTTGGGCTTGCTATCGAATATAGGCTCTATCGAACCATCCTTCTTGAGTTTAGCCTTGCAGTCGAAGGTCTTTCCCGTGGTCTTGGACTTGCATCCCTTGAGGGAAATGGCCTTGCCTTCGAGCAGCGACGCCGCCTGCTTCGCCGTGAACGTCTTGCCGCACCAGCCCAGTAGCTTGAAGCCGCAGCCCGCGACCTGTATCCACGTCCCGTCATCCTGCTTCTCGCTCTTATTCGAGGAGCAGGTGTAGAAGGCCTTACCGGACTTCGACTTGCGTTGCATCACGTCCGCGCCGCAGATGGGGCACTTGCCCACGACCATGGTCTTGGGCGCGATGCTCGCACCGACGTAGGCCGTGTCCTGATGGCCCTTGAAGACCTCGATGACGCTCTTTTGCAGGGCGTTGACATCGGCTTTGCCCTCCGCGATGTCCTGCTGGATGAGCCACCAGCGGGCGGTCACGTCCGCGCCGCGAATCTCGGGCGGCAGGAGATGGTAGAAGGCGCGAGCCTTCTCCGTGGAGCGGATTTTGCCCTTCACGTCCTCAAGGTACCCGCGCTCCTTCAACTTCTCGATGATTGATGCGCGGGTGGCCGTGGTGCCGATGCCGCCGTGCTCGCCCTTCTTTCCGTCGTCCTTCTGCTTGAGGATGGCCTTGACCTCCGGGTCGGTGACGTACTTGGCGATGGATGCCATGTCGGCGATGAGGGTGCCTTCCGTGTAGGGCTTGGGCGGTGCGGTCTCCTTTTCGGTGACGGCGCACTCGATGCGCTCAAGTCGGTGCTCGCCCTCATCGACCCAAGGGTTGCCGGATGCCGCCTCATCGCCGTCTTCCTCGGAGACGTTGCCGAACACGGCCTTGAAACCCGCGTCGCGCACGCGCCGAGCGACGGCTTGGAACTCCCCGCCATCGACCGTGAAGGCGCTGGTGCTCACATCGTAGGTGGCGGGTGGGAGGAACTGCATGGCGTAGCGCTCGACGATTGCCGTGTAGACCTTGGCCTCATCCCCGGTCATGTCGGCCACGGGGGCGCTGACCTCCTGCGGGATGATGCCGTGGTGCGCGGTCACGTTCTTCTCGTTGAACGCCTTGGAGTGGATGGAGTAGTCGAGCGGCCACGATACGCCGACGTTCTCCATGGCCTGAGCCAGCACCACGGGTGCCTGCGCGAAATGCTCCTCCTTGAGGTACTGGGAGTCCGAGCGGTTGTAGGTTATCGCCTTGTACTTATCACGCAAGTCCTGCGTGATTTGCTGGGTCTTCGATGCGGCGAAGCCGTAGCGGCGGGACATGTCGGAGAGCAGCACCGTCAGGTTGTAGGGGAGGGGAGGGTTCTCGACCTTCTTGGAGATGGTCGTGGAGAAAGTCTTATCCGAGTCGTCCAGCTTCTCCTTGATGCGGTCTAAGGCATCGCGGTCGAATATGTGCTTTTCACCGGCCAACATGTCCTTGTCCGGCTTGAACTTGAACACCGGTGCTCCCGACGCGTCTGCACAGCCGCCGGTGGCGGTCAGCTCGTAATACTTCCGGGTGACGTGGTTCTCTATCGCCTCATCGCGGTTGACCACCAATCCGAGGGTCGGGGTCTGCACGCGACCGACGGAGAACAGGCCCCCGAGCCGCTTGGTGGCAAGGCGGGTCTCGTTCACGCCGAAGCACTTGTCCGCCATCTGGCGAGCGTATGCCGCGTCACCGGCAGGGCGGCACTGCTCGTTGGGCACCAGACGCTCGAACGCCTTGACGATGTTCTTCTCGATGTTGTCGTTGACGTAGACGCGCAGCACCTCTCCCTCGTAGCCGAGGTAGTCCAGCACCTCATCAACGATGAGCTGGCCTTCATCGTCGGGGTCACCGGCGTTGATGACGCACTCGGCCTCCGACAAAAGCGAGTCGATGCGCTCCACCAAGTCTTTCTTGTCCTCGGTCGGCTCCTTCGCCCAATCGTCGATTTGGATGGGCAGCACGTCCAGCGACCATGGTTTGCCCCATGCAGGGTTCACCGCATCCGGCTCCACCAGTTCGAGCAGGTGACCGGCGCAGGCGATGACCGTGTACCCGTTGCCCGAGATGGGCAACCGCGCAGTCTCGGACACCTGCTTACCGCAGATGGCGCGGGCGATGTCGCGGGCGAGCATCGGCTTCTCAGCGATTACCAGTTTCATGCGTCTCCTCCTTTTCTGTTATTTCCTCAATGGCGGAATCCCTTGACATTTGACTATCGTGTTCCGAAGCCAACTTCGCGCTCGAATCACGGGCCTCCTTGGCCTTCGATTCCAACCGATAACCCTCTTGACCTGCGGTTTCGCTCTTGACTATGCACTGCGGGAAGCGTATAATAGTTTTAATGAGGTCGGGTTCGACGATGTGGCTCCGAAGCAAGTGTAGCTTCGCAAGTGCATTGAGTTCCCGGCCTCTTTCTTCGTCATAATAGACGACCCTATCGGGCGTGATGAGGTTGTCGAAGTAGCGGGGGAAGTTCGTCCTGCCGTAGACGGCCAAGATGAAGTTGGTCTCAATCTCGCCAGCCTCGTAATAACCGCGCCCATTGGGCCGCACGGCCATGATGAGAGGCAGGTCATCGCAATCCACATCGCGCAGCACCACGAGCATGGTGTCATCACGGGCGGGACTGTCGCAGAGCATCACGGGATGCTCCATCAGCTCGGGCAGGCGCTTCATCTGCTCAACGGTGAGTCCATGGCGATGGGGGTCGTAGCTGCTCTTCGGTCGGATTGCATCGCGCAGGTGGCGTTGGGTGTAGAGCATCGGCAGCGGGCGGAACCCGGCCTGCACGAACAGTTCCGGCGTATCGCAGAACTTGACCGCGCTGGAACGGGGATACTCCCCGCAAGTGACGGCATCGACCTCATCGCCGAAGCGAAGGTACTCAGCGCACTTCGTTGCGTGCCCCATGTAATCCGGTACCTTATCGTCGCCGTCTTTCAGATGCACCCCGCCGCGCGGGTCGAGATAGGTGACGCGCTCGCCCTCGGGCATCGCCACCGAGTTCTCGTACTCGCGGATGGTCAGGATGACCTCCCGCTTGCTCATCTCATCTGGCATATGGCCTCCTTCCTTTGTGGTCTGATAGTTTCCAATATGTATAGTTGGGGCGGTTTCCCACCCTTCCAACAGCCTTCGGGTCGGGTTGAGAACCCTCCGGCCATTGAAAGCATGGAAAACCGCTTATTCTCTTACTCCAATTCCTCGCGCTCGACGGCCTTATCGCCATGGCTCTCGGAGCCGAGCTGGGCGGATGCCTCGCGGGATTCCTTGGCCGTCTCATGGAGCTTGGTGCTACGGATGGCATCGGCCTTGCCCGCCTGCCCAGCGTACTTGACGGAACGCGGCATGGACTTCTTCTCGGCCTCCACATCGGAGATGGAGCCGCCCTGCTGGAAGCTGATTTTGAGCGCGTCCATCTGCTCGGGCTTGAGGCTCGCATCGGCGATGACATCCAGCATCTCGGGCGTGATGTCCTTATCGCCTGCCGCGAGGTAGAGCGATTCCATCTGTTCCGGTGCGAAGCTGCCGTCGGCGAGACGCAGCACCGTCTGCGCGTCCACACCGAAAGTGAGGCCGGTGCACATGGCCTCCATGACCGCCACGGGACGGGTTGGGTCGCATAGGATGTCAAGCTGCTCGTTGGTGAAGCGTCCACCGCTGATGACCTGATAGAAGCCCCAGACCTGTTCGATGGAGAGGTCGGGATTCATCAGGCGTTCGATGTCCTGTTTCTCCATGCCCTCGATGAGGGCGATGTTCAGCGCGTTCATCTGGTCGGCGGAGTAGGAACCGTCCGTGTAATCCGCGAGCACGTCCATAGGCACATCGGAGATGAGGCCATATTGCAGCGCGTTCATCTGGTCGGAATTAAGTTTCAGCCAATCGCGGTCGAAGGAAATCTCCTTCGCCTTCGCCGCCTTCATCAGCCCATGCGTATGATGCAGCTTCTCGACATCGTACTCACCGCTCGCAAGCGTCTTGAACATGTCCTTGGTATACGGGCTGACATCGGGGGAGGTGAGGTTCATCTGCTCCGCGATGCGGCGCAGCTCGCGCATCTGACCGTGGTTCAGGTCGGGGTTGGCGATGAGGCGGGAAATGGTGTCTTCCTCGATGCCCGCCTCGAACGCCTTGCAGATTTGATATGCCTGCCACTCGGTGAAGTCTCCCTGCGAGAGTGCCTTGGCTGCTGGCAGGCGCAGGTTCACGGGCAGGTTGTTGAGCGCCGTCATGACGTTCTCAATCTGGTGCCCGCTCAACGCGTTTTTGATGTCGCACTCGACAATGTCGAGTACCTCAAAGCCCGTGAGCTGTCCGTCGAGGCAGTAGCCGAGGTCGATGGGAGCGTACTCACCGGACTCGATGATGTCCGGGTCGATTTCCGCCTCGGGTACGAGGCCCATGGCGGTGCGCAAATCGTCCGGCGTGCCGCCGTAGTCGAGGATGGCGTGCATCGTCTCCTCGATAGCGCCTTGGATGTCCATGGTGTCCGCATCGTCGGCCACATCCGCGATGCAGTAGCGGGGGAAGTAGTCGCCGTCGATGGTGTATCGCGCGATGGTCGTGTCGCTCGGTACAGTGTAATCGACGTTTCCGAGGTCGAGGCGCAGTAGTTGCAGCACGTCGGGGATGTTCTTGTCGTATGCCATGGTGTTTTACTACCTTTCTATTATGATGGTCTTCTATATATCTACACGATGGAGGGGTCTTCTCGTGCCGGTGAGCCGGTGACGCGGCCCTCGGCCAGCTTCTCTGAGGCGGCACGCGATGCCTGAGCCTCCCCCTTGAGGGACACGGCCTTCTCGGGAGCTTCTGCGGCTTTCACCTTCTCGTACTCGGCGCGGGCCTTCTCCATGGCGGGGATGAGATGGTCGGCGGGAATGCCGCGAGAGGTGCAGAATTGAACCGCACTTGAGTGGTCGGAGAAGAGACGGGGAACCTCGAAGCGATTTGCCTCCTGACGCTCCGCGATGATGCCGGTGAGGACGTTGCGCCATGCGTCACCGTTGACGTATTTCAGGTCATCGAGAGAGGAGTAGCCGTAGTAGGAGATAAGCCCGTTCAGGTAATCCTCGGGGACATGGCAGTCAAGGTCGTCATTCTCAAGGTCATAGCTGCCGGTCAGGACGGCCCACCCGTCATTCTCGTAAGGATAGCCGATGATGTAATCGGTTCTCGTACCGGCCTGCGCATGGAAACCGAAGCCGTGGTCGGTGAAGGTTCCGCACTCCTTGAAGGACCGTTCTTCGCGATTCACCTCATCATGCGAGGTCTCTTGCTCGATACAGTCGCGGGCGGCACAGAGGCGCGTATGAAGCTCCTTCAAGTCATCGCCGCTGATTGTCCAAATCGGCACACCGCCGACGAGCTCAAACACCGACATCTCTCCGATGCTATGTCCTCCGATGCTATGTCCGAAAGAACCCATACCGAGCAGGGTGGACATGTAGTAGCGGGTGACGAACTGGCCCTCGGGGAACTTCGCGGGGGCTTGCGACACGTCGTAGAACTCCACCAGAGGGAGGCCGTGGCCGTAGAGCTGGCAGTCGTTGATTGGGATGCCGAAGCTGCCGTTCGACAGGGCCTTGCCGTACACGAAGCCACCGGACGCCCCGTAGCGCTCGCCCTCCTGAACGAGATGCACTCGGAATTGGCCTACCGTGAAGTCGGCCAGTGGGTCCGCGATTTCACCCTCGCCGATGGCATCCATCAGCTCGGTGTACCAGCCGCCCAATTCCGCCTCATCCTCGATGAACTCGCGCACCTTGTCCGCGAGGGCTTCACCGGACCCACTCGATACATAGGGGTCGTTCTCGACTGCCTGAACCAGACGCATGAGCGCGGTCGCGTCGTTGAAATCCATAGAGCCGCCTCCTTTCTAACGGTCGCCATCGGGTTTGGAGAGCGGCGAGGCTGCTGTGCGTGCGTTATCGGCCTCATGTTCGAGGTCCACGGCAGATGCCCCATGTGCCACCAGCGCCTCGGACGCAGCACGAGACTCCTTGACGGCGGCTTTCAGGCTCACCGGCTCGGCGGCCTCCTGTTCCTCGATTTCCCAGCCCGTGGCGCGGGCCTTCTGCAAAGCGAGCGCGTAGTCCTCCTTCACGTCGGTCTCGATGTCGTCGCTGAGTTGGGCTGGTTTCCAGCAGGAACCGACGAGACCGTAGACGTCGTTGACCGTGTACCCCTCGGGGTCGGACTGACCCTCGATTTGGAACCCGCGAATCATGGAGAGGGGCATGACGGCATCCTTCTCAAGCAGGATGTCGAGCACGCCGCCGCAGCCGGACCACTGGTTGAAGATGCCCATGGTGGCGCAATCCCTTGGCAGCACGAGACTGCCCTTTGCCTCGGAGCGCTTTCCGATGAGGTCCAGCATCTCGCGTGCGTCCATGCGCACGAGTGCGCAAAGCTCGCTCATCGCCTCGCTGCTGTTCTCGTCTATCTCCTCGCGGATTGAGTGGATGAAGGCGTTATCGGGATTCCCGAAGACCTCCTCGACGCTGTGGCCCTGCTGGTTGACGAGGTAGGAGAGGGCGTTGTCCAAGCTCTCCGCGTCGATGTCCTCAAGGCGAGGCTCGCGATAGTCGTTGCCGAAGGAATCGACGATGCTCCCCATATCGAAGTTCTTCTCGGTCTCGGTGGCGAAGAAGAGGTTGACGTTGAATGAGGAGCGGGAGAGCAGGTCGTCGAGGTTCATGTCGATGCCGGTGTACCCAGCCTCGTAAAGGTCGTCCCAGATGCCCGTCGATTCATCCCAACATGCCCTTACCTCATCGGGCGCGTCGTTGAGGTCGTCGAGGATGGAGACGTACAGCTGGCTCTCCTGAGCCTCCCCGACTGTATCGTACAAGGTCGATGCGAGATAGCTTTCCGGACTGGTATAGCCCTCTGACTTCCAGTTATCAACCGCCTCGACCAGTTGGTCCGGCGTGATGGAATCGTCGTAGTCCCAATAGACCTCGTAGCTCCCATCATCGTTGCAGTAGTCCTCAAGTTTCTCGCGCAGCCACGCGATATAAACTTCACGATTCTCCTGTGCCATTTGAATCACTCCCTCCTAACGGGCATCCTGCCCGATGTCCTCATGTGCATCGTTACCGGCCAAGGCAGCCGAAGCCTCGCGGGACTCCTTTGCGGCGGTTTTCAGGCTCACCGGCCGCTCAGGCTCGCCCATGACCTCCTTCGCATACTCCGCGATGCCTTTGCCGGTCTCATGTCTGCAATACGCATCCATCTTCGGAAGCAGGGCAGAGCGCTCTGCTTCATCCAGCGGGTAGCTCAGTTCATCTATCCTGCCGTCTGCGCGGTTCAGGGAGATGTCGAGCTGGTTGCCGACCTCGCCGGTGAGCATGTCGTAATCGACGTAGATGTTGAGATAATCGTCGTTGTCGAGCGAGCAAACGTCCGTCCCGAATACGGCATCGCAGTTGAACGTGACCGGGATGTAGAAGTTCAGCTTATCGCCGTTTTCGGCAATCTCATCATCGAACGTGATGTGGTCGAGCGGCAGCGGGGCAAGGGCATCCTCTGCGGGCATACCCAGCGCAAGCTCCGCATAGCGCGGAGTGGATACGAGCGCGGGGTCGTCCCACATGGCGTGGAAAGTCCCGCGCACCGCATCGAAATCACCGCGTCGGTCGGCGGTCAAGATAGCGTCCATGGCTCGCTCACCCTCGACGGTCAGCTTGCGGACCTCGACAAGGAGCGGTGAGTTATCGGGCCACTTGCCGGAGAGGAAAAGATGGCCGTCCTCGTCCCACACCTTGTCCACGCGGTGCAGCGGCGAGGTGTGGGCGTGGAGCAAATCATGGAGGTCATTAAGGTTGAACTGCACGAACCCGTCATCGTAGTTGACGGGGCTGTAACGAACGAGGATGGACTTGCCCAAGAAAGCGTCCAGTGCATTCTCATTCGAGCGCCAATCCGTCTCCATGAGGTCGCGCAGGTCGTCCTCGCCCATGTCATAGCTGATGGAATCCTCGAACTCGGCATCCGTCATGGGGGAATAGGAGTCACGGGTCTCGCGCAGGTAATCCAAATCGTACTTTTCCGCGTCAAATATGACGCGCTGCTTGGGGATTCTCGCCATGTCTCATCGCCTCCTTCATGTGAAAAGGGCGGGCGGGATGAACCCGCGCCGCCCGGTCATCGTCTTATCTAATGCTCGGCGTCCCCATCGGCACGCTCGACCTCACGCTCGGGCGTCTGCCCGTCATGACTGTCCTGTTCGAGCTTGTCCGAGCCGTCACGGGTCTCCTTGGCCTTCTCGGCAAGACGGGGCTGCGACGGCTCTTGGGACTTGGGATGAGCCTCGACCTGATACGGCTCACCGACGGACTCAACGGTGAAGTCCTCACCGGTCTGCTTGCCGACCATCCCAGTCAGCTCCTCATGGGTGAGACCGCAGAAGAACACCTCGCCGTCGATGTCGAGTCCATTGGTGTCCTGTGCGGAGAACGTCATGTTTTCGGACTTGTCGGGGGTCTCGTTGAAGTGGAGCGTGACGGGGATGAGGGTCACATCCTGCACGGCGGCGAGTTCATGGTCTTCGGGCATGAGGTCCTTCCAGAACTCGTTGAACGCGGCCTCGTAGCCCTTCTCGTTGACCGTGCGCACCGCCTCGACGCTCATGGCGCAGGGATTCGGGAAATCATAACCGGATTCCTTGATTGCCTCGAAGTCGCCGCTCAGTTCGCCATCTTCAAGAATCTCATCGTTTGAACCGAGGGCATCGTAGAGTGGCGAGTCCATGGCATCCTGAATCGCGGTCTCGGCCTCGGCGGCGAAGTCCTCGATGTCCATATTGTTGTCATTGAAGTCGATGGTGATGCCGTCGAACACATCGTCGTAGACCTTATCTGCCAGCGCGTACACGCCTTCGGATGCGAGTCCTTCGAGGGCGGCGTACTTGGCGATGTCCTCCTGATGGCTGTACATGTCCTGCGTGAAGCACTCGTATTGTGCCATCTGGGTCATCTTGATGAGGTCGCCCTTGCAACCTTCGAGAAGGCCTTGGGCATCCGCCTCCTCAAGCCACTCGTAGTTATCGGGAAGCCACTTGAGCAGGTCGTGGGTGTAGATGTCAATCTCGGAGTCGGCGATTTCGCCGAAAGCGTCTCCGATGTTGCCGGTGTAATCCGTGATTCGGTCGCCGTACTCGCCGAGGTCGAGGCTCGCCTGCAAGTCCTCGATGGAGGTGAAGCCCTCGGGTACCGGCGGGTGCTCGAACTCATGCTTTGCCTTGCGTTCCTCCTGCACGCGCTCGACCTGCTCCTTGACCTCACCAAGCTCGTTGTCAAGGGTCTCCGCGATGTCGGAGATTTCAGAGGTCATGAGCTGCATATCGTTCTTGAGCCAGTCGAGGGTCTTTTGGCAGGACTCGTAGGCGCGGATGGCCTGAGACGGTTTCTCGAATCCCATCTCATCGGCGAAGTCGTCGATATGACGACCATCGACCGCGAGTGCGTCGCTCGCCAGCGCGGCGAACACATCCGTCGCGGTCGGCTGCCCGCCGAAGCGCGGATTGCACTGGTACGTGGTGGTGAAGGACTCGATGCCGGGCTTGCTGAACTCGCAGGTGTACTTGCGGTGCTGGGTCGAGAAGTCACCCGGACCCTCGCTGATGATATTGAAGTCGAATTGGGATAGGAGGTCGGCGACCCCCTGTGCGTCGTTGTAGTTTGGCATGGCGGCTCCTTTCCAAGGCTCTTGTGATTGCCCAATAATATATTATTAAAGGAAAGGGACGGTGCCGAAGACCGTCCCTTTTCGGTTGATGGTGAATTTTCTCGATAAACGGTTAGCTACCCAGAATCTCCTTCGCCCAAGAACCGGCCTTGACGAGTCCGACAATAAGGAGGATTGACAGGCCGATAAACATCAGCAGACCGAGAAGCGGGGCGAATGCGTACTCCAAAGCTGAATCGACTACGCCGGTTACATTGACACTGCTGTCGGCATTGACCAGTTGATTGAGGTCCCCTACGCCAAGGGATGCCGTCATAGAGGTGAGAATGAGCGGATATGCAGCGAAAAGGAACATCATGATTGCACCCGCAAGACAAGCTGCACAGAAGTTTTTTAGGAACGATATACCGGATTGCCGGGTCTCTTCAAAACCGAGTAAGGCCAATGGAATGGGAGAGAATGCCGCCATGACATAGAGCTGAATGGCTCGTGCCGTGGCTACCGCGATGCTCACGATATAGGCGATTAACCCGGTTCCAGCGGAGAAGAAGGCGGTAATTACCAGTATGAAGCAGCCGCCGATAGACGCCTTCTTTAAATCAAGACCCGATGTCTCCAACGTCATATTTCCAAGTTGGATTGATGCCCCGGTAAGTGCATCACTGTTAGTTATCTCATTGAACACGCCGTAAACGGCATCGAGCAGACCAAGGGAATTGACGATAAGCCAGTGGAACAAGACATAGGAGACCGCAAGAAAGACAATATCTTTGACGGCGGGCAACGTCGCGGTGGCGTCGATGCGCTGACTTATCTTGATAAGCTGAACTAGCATGAACAGAGCCAGAATCGACTCGGCTATGGGAATCACGACCGTCTGATGTACCGATGAGACGATATTCCATACGGTCTCGTTACCGAATACGTTATGGAAACTGCCACCTACGACATCACTGCTCGCGACATGTCCAATGATGAAATAGTAAAGGTTGAAGAACCATGAGGCGATGCTGATTAGTATCAGGCATATTGCTTCATGGATGGCACCCATGATGTCGAACATTTAATCACTCCTTTCTGCCAGACATGTTTTCTTAACGGTTGAAAGTAAAGGTACCGTCAGAAAAATAGTAGTTCACGGCGAGCGGCACAGGGGACTCCGTGTTCAACATGAAATTCGTCGAAAGGACTCCTTCGTCATAGTCGATGATGACAGCCTTATCCCATGTCGCTTCGGTGGCAGTTGGATAATTGACCGCGCACCATGAACTCAACTCCTTAGTGAGGGTTTCGATGTCGCTGCCAAGAAGCTCAGTCATTTCACTGTTCAGACCTTTGACTGTGATGTTTTTCACAGGGTCGATGCACTCATAGAGGCTGTTCTTTGAGTAGAACATGGATGAGGATGAGAGTGTTGAGCCGCCGATTGAGTTCCCATCTTCGGCAATGGAAAGGGTATAAGTCACGATGTGCGAACCCGTGTCGGTCTCAAAGACGATGGTGTCAATTTCGGTGTCTGACCCATTTGTGCCGTAATCTATTCTTGCGATTGCATAAGGATGCTTTTCCTCGACACCATCTATGTTCTCGACATAATGGGAATCATAAAAGCGCAAGGTGTTCTTACCGCCGTTTGACGACCAGATGCTTGAACTCATGGTCTCAATGAGCTTTTTTGTCTTATCGTCATACTCTTTTATAAGTTTCATTTGAGAGTCCGTAAGCTCTACTTCGATGGGCTGCTCATTGTTTTCTGCATCTTCGATTGCCTCATCACCCTGTGTCGGTGCATCAACAGCACGACGATGTGCCACGTTTATGGCGCTCGTGATGGAAAATCCGGTGAAGACGATGATGGCGAAGAGGGCGAGCAATGATGCTTTCTTATGTTGTGTGATTAGGTTCTTGAACTTATCCATATCGTAATCCTTTCTACTGTGCAGGAACTCCGGGAGGGAAACCCCAACGCACTTCGTGGTAGTTGCCGTAAGTTGCTATCCATTCATCGAGAGGGGTGTCGGTGATAGCTCCGATGTTATCGCGAACCATGCCGTTTCCCATATAGATGCCGACATGATAGGAAAGAGGGCGGCCATCAGGCGTATAGCCTGCATATGCGTGACCAGTTGTTATGTATTGGTCAACGGCTATCATCATGCCGACTTTCAACTGACTCCGGTCTGAACTATGGCACCAGTTGCGGTACATGTCATCGGCGTTCCCGCCGGGATATGGAAACCCCGCGTTATAGTAGACCGTGGACACCCACTTGGCGCACCACCCGGCACCGGGGGATGGCGTTGAAAGGGCCTGATTGTAGATGTTTTGCTGCCAAGGCTCGGCACTCGCGTAATCTTGCCCGCCGCCTGTTCCAGCATTTAGTTGAGCGAGAAACTTGCGCGCATCTTCGAGTCTCCTATATAGGCGTGACACATCATCACCGTAGCTGACGGCGCTTCCGCAGCGTTCATGACAGGCCATGAACGAATACGTCACGAGGTCAACATCTGTTGACGCTTTGATTTCCTCTCCAGAGCGATAGAAGTCCTTCCCGAATCGCTCTTCATATCCTCTTTCAAGGCGATAATAGGATGATGCAAGACCAGTATACCAATCTGATGCGAAATAACCCGTTCCCGGTTCTCCCGAGAACGTCCATTCCATTTGCGCAGAGACGGTAGACCATACTTTTCCTGTATTTGCGCACCAGCGTAGGAAGTCGTTTTTGTTCGCCCCGCTGAGCTGTATGAGGCCTATGGAGTCCGTGCCGTAACCATCATCTCCTCCAAGGCCAGGGTCAAAAGCAGAGTTTTCCACTGCCATATTGCCGAGAATACCGGCAATCGCTTCGTTTGTATAACCATATCCTTTGAGATAGAGCGCGACTTCGGCAGGCACACCTTGCAGAGAGCCAACGCTTTTCTCATTCGCCTTCTCACCGGTAAGGCCGGTGAGGGCGGCAAATAAGAGCAGGATGATGATGACGGCCATGATGATAACCGGTGATGCGGCTCCAAGTGCGATAAGAAGACCTGATTTACCACCAGCTGCGGTCGCAGCACCAAGGACTTTGCCCGATGTAGCGATATTTCCAGCGGCTTGCACATCAGCACTGGCCTTATATACGCTCTTCTTGAAATAACCGGCAGCTTGCACCTTACGTTTCGCCTCGACGGTATCTGCTGCTTTTATCGCAGACTTCTTCTCGGAGAGTTTGCCGAGGCTCTTGTCCGACGAAATAGGATTCTTGCCGCTGAGGCGTTTCTTCACACCTCGGACGACATGATAACCGGCTCTCGCACCATCATAGACGTTATCTACACCTTCAAGTTCTGACTCTTGAAAGGTGCCTCTCACGCCGCTTATCACCGCGCCTTTTCCGGCGTTCCTCACAGCCCCTTTGATGTCGAGGGAACTGGCATTGCCCTTAATGCGTCTGCCTATTGCTCGACCAGCACGATATGCGCCCTTGCTACTGTTGTAAAGGTCATCCATACCCTCAAGCTCGGAACCTTCCAGAGCGCTATGGACTGCGGCGTGAGCCATGGCGGCGCTGGCCTTTCCGGCCTTGCCTTTTGGGGATGCACCGCCATCTGCGGAACCGGTCTTTCCACCTTTCCTGCCGTTGGTGACGGCGGCGAGGGCGGCGCTGGCGGCACCGCCCGTCGATGCCCTCTTGCCGACTGAGTAGAGGCCGCTTTTCAGCGACTTCTCGCTCTTGTCGGCGCGTCCCACTATGCCGGAGTTGACGGCATCCGTCATCTCCGTCTGTAACACAGATTGCGACATGTCCTGCTTCTGGCCGGATGTCGAAACGAAATCAGATGGCTTCATTGACGTTCACCGTCCTTTCCCGGTTTAGATGACCTTGCCGTCCTTCTTCTTGAAGCCGATATTCAGCTCCTTGGTCTCGTTGGGGTTGGTGCTGAACAGGTCGTAGAGCACGTTGCCCGACGGGAACTTGCCGCGAATCGGCACACGCGCGTTACCAGCGATGAGCAGGCCGTCTCCGGCCTCGGCGGACTCGTCGATGCACTCCTCCTCCTGCTCGGAGAGGTTCAGCAGCTCCACCCAGCGCATGCGGTCGAGCGGGGACTGCTTGAGCAGCATGATGAAGTCGGCGTTGAGCACGATGTTCTGCGCGGCCTCGTTGTTGAGCATCGCCACCGCGTTCTGGGTGATGCCCGTCAGCAGCAGGCCGAACTTGCGTCCCTCGTTGGAGAAGCGCGAGAAGTAGTTGAGAACAGTCGGGTAGGCGAAGAGCGATTGCATCTCCTCGACGTAGAGCCAAGTGCGGACGTTGCGCTTCGCGTTGAAGTACATGCGGTTTCGCACGGCCTCGCAGACGTTGATGAGGGCGAAGACCAGCATGGAGTCCGGCAGGTCCTTCAAGTTGAAGTCCACGATGCGGGTGTTGAAGTCCACGTTGGACTGGCGGTTGAAGAAGTCCATGGAACCCTTGACGAAGCGCTCGTAGCGCAGCGCGATGGTCTGCGCCTGATGCTCGGGCTGCTCAAGGGCGATGTCGTAGAAATCCTGCAAGGTCGGCGGGAGGCCGTCACCGCGCCCCTCGGCTCGCTGGAACGCAAGCTCGACGCAGCGCTGGATGATTGACTGGTCAACCTCGGAGAGGGACTGCCCGGACTCGGCGGCGGAGGCACCCGCCTGCGCCAGCATCGCGTCGATTTTGAACGCTATCTGCTCGGTGCGGGGCATGTGCTCCACGGACACCGTGTCGAAAGGGTTCAGGAACGTATCCGTGCCCACGCCGAAGTGGTAGGTGGTGCCGCCGTAGCGCTCGGCGATGGCCGTGTACTCACCGGCGCGGTCGATGACGTAAATCTCGTCCGTGGGGTTGGAGAAGATGGTGCCGGTCATCTCGGTCTTGGTGAACATGCCCTTGCCCGAACCGGTCTTGCCGCAGACGAAGCCCATGGGGCTTGTCAGGCGCTTGCGATTGCACATGACGAGGTTGCGGGAATGTTTGTTCTGGCCGTAGTAGTTTCCACCGGCGTCGTCAAGCTCCTGCGTCGCGAAGGGCACGAGGATGGCGACCTGCGCGGTGGTGAACATGCGGCTAATCTCGACATGGTTGTGGCCGAGGGGCAGCACGGAGTTGAGGCCCCGGCGTTGCCGGTAGTCGTAGGTGTCCACCTCGATGGAGTTCTGCCGCGCCGTGGAGATGATGCGCATGACCTGAGCGTCGAGCTGCTGCTTGCTCTCCGCGTAGGTGTAAATCAAGCCGGTGAAGACGTAGAGGCGCTGGTTCTTGTTCTGCAAGTGGTCAAGGACGTCCTCCGTCTCCTCCTTGGAATATTTGAGTTCCTGCGGCAAGATGGAGAAGTCATAACCCTTGTTCACGGCGCTGCGCTGCTCCTCGATTATCTCCTTGTCAATCCACGCGCTGCGGGTGCGGACGAAGTTGATGGCCTTGGACTTGTCCATGGGCTGCACGAACCATGTGACCGCCATGGGGAGCGGCAGGTCAACGATGTCGGCAAGTGCCCGGTCGGAAAGCTCGGAACCGAACTTCTTCATGACCAAGACCTGACCGTACACCCCGTTGTCCAGCTTGAAGCAGTCGTTGAACATGCCGTCCGGTCGCCAGTCAATCTGCGTCGGGGCGATGCAGTCCTTAGTGGTCTGCACGCGCTTGGCGGAGATGTCCTTCTGGTAGTCGAAATAGAACGGCTTGTAGGGGTTCAGGAGCGAATGGATGACCGACAACCGCTGGGTGCCGTTCATCAGGTGGGCCTTGGACCCCATGGAGTTTAAGATGCGGCTGGATTCCGTCTCGATGCGAGAGAGCTGGCGTGCCGCGTCGTCCGCCGTCTCGGCGGTGACCGAGTAGGTCAGGTAGCGGTTGCGGCGGATGTTGGACACGCCCTCGCGCACCTTGTCGTTCAGGATGTCGTTGAACACCTGCGCGTCATTGCGGGCGGCGTCATTCCCCTGACGGGCGACATCGAAGAACTTCCGGTTGCCGACCTCCTCCTTGAGCAGCGGCGTGTTGATGACGCTCATCTGGACCAGCGTGTTCGCGCCGAACTGGTCGTACAGGCGCGTGAGTGCGGAGAACATGGATTTCTGCTGCTCGTCGCGCACGGAGTGGTAGCTGGTGTCGCCGAAGGCTATGGAGGAGGAGAACAGGCCCTCCTCGACCTCGCAGATGCCGTCTTGATACATGCGGTTGTAGCCGATGTAGTTCACCACGTCCTTCGCGCCCTCGCGCTTGCGGCGTGCGTCCGCCGTCTTCGAGGTGAGTTCCTTGTCGCGGTCCTTGAGTTGGGACTTCACGGACGTGTAGCTCTTGCGGGCCTCCTTCTCGGCCAGCTTCGCCTCCTTCTTGAGGCGTGCGACCTCCCGTTTGGCCTGCCTCTTCTCCTTGCGGGACATCTTCTTGCCAGCCACGGTGGGAGCACCGGCGACGGAGCCGAGCGCCGCCACATCGACCGAGCCGTTATCGGCATCCATGGGGCGGTCGTTGCCGAACCCCTCACCGGAGGTGTGGACGAACTGCTCGATGTCGAAGTTCGCCTCGGTGTCAGTTGATGACACGTCCCGCACGGGGGGAGTAGGATTCGATTCCCTTGAGGCTGCATTGCTTTCGATAGTGTTTCCCATAGACCCTTCCTTTCTTGACGTTCTTCCCATCGGGCGAGCCGATGAGACCGCTGAGTTGCATAGAGGGGACGTAGAAGACGCGCTCCACGCCGAAGTTCGCCTTAAGCCAGAGTGCGACGAACTGCTCGAAGGGCATGCCCTTCGGGCGGATGAAGCCGCAGCACCAGAACGGGAGGCTCACGGCGTAGATGAGCATCATGTTGTCGCCGACGTTCCAGCCCAACACGAAGTAGATGTAGAGGCCGGTGAGGACGGAGCAACCGAGCGCACCCGCGATTGACGCGAGGGTGCGCCCGGTCATCTTGCCCACGACCTTGGGCTGGTACTCGGCGATGTCCTTATGTACCGCTACGGATAGCATATAGGCACCGCCCCTTTCTTAGAGTCCGCCCGCCCAACCGGTGTTGAGCTGGCCGAAGTAGATGGCGGCACCCACGACGATGGCACCGCCGACAATCATGGCGATTGCGCCACTGAGCTGGCCTCCGCCGCCCTGCATGCCGTCCTTGATGGTCATGCCGAGGTTGATGAGGCCGAAGACGACGAGCACGCCGCCGAGGAACGTCACGCCCTGCGTGAGCATGTTCACTGCGTTATCGAGCATAGTTGTTTACATCCTTTCTGATTCAGTCTATTGAGTGTCTGCATACACGCGGCCTAGAAGCCCGTGAAGCCGTAGATGGCCGCGAACCCGGTCACGGCGGCACCGGCGGCAATCATGGCGATGGCCTTCCGAAGTTCGCCGCCTCCCGCTCGCGCCCCGTCCCTCAGATTCATCCCGAGGTAAAGGAGGCCGAGGAAGATGACCGTGCAGCCTATGTAGGCGATGGGCTTCGCGGCGAGCCTGACGAGTTCTTCCAATGTCCTTTCACCGTCCTCTCCTTTCTTGCCCGTGAGCCGCATACGCGGCGCACCGCCGGAAGCGGATGCGCCGCCGAGTCAACATAGATTATAACCGCTTGCGAAAGCGGCTCGGAAAATCACCGCTTCTCGCCGGTATCGCCGTCATCATGGTCGTCATACGGCTCGCATCCGCCCTCCAAGTAGCGCTTGAAGTCGAACGGCTTGTCGTGCAAGCGCTTTGGGTTGCGCTTGTCCACGATGTAGCAGTAGCGCTTGTGGGTGTGCGGGTCGAACTTGTCGTCCATGAGCGGGTTGGTGCCCGCGATGAGCAGGATTGCCTTCCTGCGGCTCATCTTGCCGATTTCCGCCGCGTCGATGAGGTCGCGGCCCTGTATCTGCAAGTTCTTAGAGGCTGACCCTGACTGTCCTGTACTCTCCCCGTAGGTCATCTGGTTGATGGTCTGCTTGCCAATCATCTCCGCGATTTCCTTGTTGGTGGAGTTCGACTTGCCGCCGAGGAACAGGGTGGAGTCGCAGCAGTCCACGATGGTCTGCGCCTTCTTGTCGTACTTCGATTCGAGCTGGGACATGGATTGCAGGATGATGGTGATGCCGATGTTGCGCGAGCGCGTGACGGCGATGGTCTCCTCAATCTGCGGGATGGTCCCGATGTTCGCGAACTCGTCGAAGATGAAGTGGACGGGCGTCGGCAGCTTGCCGCCGTAGTCGGTGAGCGCCTTGCGGCAGAGCTGGTCGATGCACTGCCACATCATGATGGCGAACAGGAAGGAGAGCGTCTTGTCGGTATCCGAGAGGATGCCGAAGACCGCCACCTTCGCGTCCGGGTCGCCGAGAGTGTCAAGCTCCATCTCATCGTATTCGAGCAGGCTGCGCACACCGGCGGTGGCGATGGGAGCGAGGCGCACGTTGCAGGAGATGATGATGGACTTGAGGGTCTTGCCCGCCGCGACCTTGAAGTTCTTGTAGTTCATGAGGGCGAAGTCCTCATCGGGCGACAGACCGCCGCAGTCGGCGGGTCGCACGCCGTCGGAGTTGCGCTTGAGGTTGGTAGGCTCCCACGACCAATCCGAGTCTCCGGTCGCGTTGCCCGTCCCGAAGCTGCGGGAGAGGCCGGAGACGCCCATCGACGGCGCGGGGGCACCGCCCTCGCTCGGGATGTAGCGCTTTCCCTCCTCGATTTGCAGGAAAAGCAGGTCGAGCGGGGATTTGAAGTTCTCATCGTTCTCGCGGGCCTCGGCCATGGAGAGCAGCGTCAGCAGGCTCGACAGGTTGTAGTCCTCCGGCGGGAACCAGTCGCGCAGCAGCGCGATGAGGGAGGTGTACAGCATCTTCTCGGAGTTCTCCCAGAATGGGTCTCCCGCCTTGCCGTCGCCATTGGTGTTCATGATGTAGCAGTTGACGAACGACAGGATGTCGGTGTCCGTCTTCACGTACTTGAGCGGGTTGTAGTGCATGGATTCATCGAGATTGATGGTGTTGAACGACTTCACCTTGTAGCCGTTGTCCGTGAACAGGAACCCCGCGTCCTTGAGGAGCGTGCCCTTGGGGTCGGTGATGAAATAGCTCGTGTTGAGCTGACAGATGTTCGGGGTGACGTAGTTGAACGTCTTGCCGGAGCCGGAGCCGCCCACGACCAGAACGTTCAGGTTGCGGTCGAGTTCGGGGTTGAACTTGGGGCGATGCAGGGCGAGGCCGAAGTTCTGCGTGAAGATGAGGTTGTTGTCCTCCGTGGTGAGGTCGCGGAACTGCTTGCCCTCCTTGAGCGTGCCCCATCGTGCCGAACCGCTCTCCTCACCGGCGCGGAAGTTGCCCACGAAGGCGAGGTAGCGCAGCCAGAAGAGCCAGACGATGATGCACATGGTCAGGCCCGCCAGCATGGCGTTGGGGGACATGTCGAGATGGGTGGGTGTATCGGCGATGAGGGGCCACATGAGGGCGAAGCCGTCGCCCCAGTGCTCGAAGAACTGCCCGCCGAGGGACGCCACCGCCTCCCAATAGCGATTCCCAAGATAGAAACCTACGACGGAGACCAACAGCGTCACCAAAGCCGAGGTCGCGACCTTCTTGTTGATTTCAGGGTTTCCCTTGCCTTGAGCCATAAGCGACCCTCCTTCCTAACCCTCGCGTCCCGGCAGGGCGCGGGAGAGCGAGACGGCGATGGAGGCGCGGGTGGTCGGCGCGGTTCCCTGCGCGAAGCGCTTGTAGCACCCGAGGCAGAAATCGTCCTCGGGGCGGATGCCGTTGGTGTCACGGGGGCAGGTGCCGTCGTTGCGCTCAAGAGCCGTCGGCTCCCAACTCATGGTGATGCCGTCCGCGCTGATGACGCGCTTGCAGCCCGACTCTATCTCGTAGAACAGGTCCCCGAGGTCGGTGGCGGCTGAACCCGGTGCGGAGGGACACGCCGCGTCGAGGAGCGCCTTGAGGTTTCCGACCGTCCGCTGCTCCAATGAGCACCAGTCACGCAGGTATCCGAGGCAGGCGTAGAGGAGCTGCCTCGCGCTCTTCTTGAAAGCCGCGTCCCCGTCGCACTCATCGCGCAGGACGCTGGCGCTTATCACCGCGTCGGCGATGGCCTCGATGTCGCTATCGGATTCCATGGCCTGCAAGGGGTTCCACGCAAGACTCTCCGGCAGGTACTCGTTCATATGGGTCATATCAGGCTCCCTTCTAGCGCTCTTGCTGGAACTGGTCGGAGATGTCGCGGTCGGGGGAGTCGTTGGTCTGCGAGAGCTGCTTACTCGCGGCGCGGCACTCCTTGGCCTGAGAGTTCAGGTCGTACTTCTCGCGGCTACGGTCGGACTGCTCGCGCACCGTGGTCGGCGAGACATCCGTGTTCGACCCGTCCTTCTCCATGCGGGCGGTGTTCGTCGCTGTGTCCATACTGTCATGCGATTTGATGTTCTGGTCAAGCGAGGGGGTCCTACCGTCCGTGTCGAGGGAACCGTCGATTACCGGGGGAGTTGGCGGGTTTGGCGGGTCGTTGCGCCCATTATCGAACTCGATACCCAGTTCCTCCGGCATGAGACCGGGGAATCGCGCCTCCACTGCCTTGATGACATCCTGCTTGTACTTCTGGTCAACGACGAACCCCATCTTGCCGTCTGGGCGGTCTCGGGTCTCGATGCCGCGCTCCTCAAGGTCGCTGCGCACCGCGTTGCAGATGAGGTTCAGGTCCTTCTGAGGTGGGATGGGCGCATGGACGTCTGCGCGGTCGATGCCACTCGGTTCCTTGGGTGTGTTCTTCTCGAACCAGTCGAGGGTGGCATCGCAGTGGTACTTGTCACCCGCCAGGGTCTTTGCATTGACCGGCCAGTCCATGCTCTTATCAAATTCGAGCATTTCGCCGTTCTCGCCTTGACGGCCCTCATAGAACTGCAATTCTCCGTCATCATTGAGGCGAGTACCTATGCCGTTTTCGGCGAGTATCGCCTTGAAATCCTCCAAGTCACGGCACTGCTCGCGTGCTGCGAGCACCTTGTCGCAGATGAGGGCAGTGTGGTTGTACGGGTCGTTGGCGAGGTCATGTACGACCTGCTCACTGTGATTGGATGTCGGCGTTTCGCCGATGGAGTCCTTCACGGGCGGAGTATTACGGGTGTCGCGGTCGGGTTCGCGGGTATTTTCGGTATGGGGTAGGTCCGGCATGTTCTTGACAAGTTTGAAACCCTTTGGTGGCTTGTTGGGCAACGGCTTTCCCTTAGCCAGAAGCTCCGCGATTTCTCGATTTTTCAGCGTGGTCATGACTTCGGAGAACTGAGGTACGCAATCTTGCAGCTTTTTTAGGTCGTCTTTTACGAAAACGATATATCCGTTGTCGTTACCATCCGAGAGCGCGGCAGCAAAGACATCGTTCTCCTTGCAGACTTGTGCAAAATATGCGGCGTCATTCTTATTGCCGAACGGTACGCAAGCCTGTTCTTTATTTGCCATTGCTTTGGCAAGATAAGCAGCCTCTTCCTTTGAGAGTCCCATCCTCTCAGCTCTTGCTTGATACCAGCCTAAAACAGTTTGATGTACAAGGGTCTTCGCATACTCTTGCATCAGATTCTCGGCATTACGCTCCATGAACCTGAATAGCATCTCACCTACGTCGTCTCCAAAATCTTGCGCCATGGTCATCTTCCTTTCTACTCGTGGACGCAGCGGGGCGCGGATGTCCCGACACCCCTTTCGCCGCATTATATCCGAGCACCCGCACGGTGCCCCACATCCCATACACGCAGACGGGGGAGTTGGTTGCCAACGAGGGAGGTGGAAGAGGGTAGATGGTGTGCATCGAATGTCATCTAACGCCATCAGAGGTAATCTACGGTAATCATCGCTCATTTTTTTCAGTCCAGTACGGTGCCTGAAAGTAAAGCATCTCCACGTTTTCTACACATCCCTCCTTCTGAGAACCTTTTTCCCCGGCAAACGACCGGCGGCGTATCGTGTTCCTTGTGGAAAGGAGGAATCACGATGATTTCAGAAGAAGAGAAACTGGCGGCAGTCAAGATGTTCTGCGCCTATTGCAGAAGGACGCTTCGCAACGCGAGGACGGACATCATTCGCAAGCAGGCGCGTGAGGCGCGATGGGAGACCGTGTTCTCCGACATGCACGAGAGCGAGCTGAACAGGCTGGCCTCACCCGATGACCTCATATCGGAGGAGGTCGTGTTCGAGGTGGTCGGTCGGGAGGTCGTGGTGATGGATACCGTTCTCGCCGATGCCATCCATGGCCTCTCCAAAGGCGACCAAGCCATCGTCCTGCTCTACTACTTCGCGGAGTGGACGGACAGGCGCATCGCCGAGGAGCTTGGGTGCCCTCGCTCCACGGTCCAGTTCCGGCGCTCGAAGGCGCTCCTCGCGCTGAGGGCGCGTTTGGAGGAGGTGATGGGCGATGATGAGCTATGAGGTAATGGTCGCGGCGGTCTCAGGCGACCCCGTTGCAATGCAGAAGGTCCTCGCCTATTTCGACGGCTATATGGACCAGCTCTGCACGCACGCCTTCCTCGATGAGTCTGGGCGCGTCGAGTACGGGGTCGATACCCTGAGAAAGACGCAGCTCCAAGGAAAGCTGCTCGCCGCGATGCTGCGGTTCGAGCCGTGACAGGGAGGTGGGCGCATGGGCGCGAAGGACATACCCGTATGGGAGAAGTACACGCTCACCATCGAGGAAGCGGCCCGGTACTTCCGCATAGGCGAGGGCAAGTTGCGCCGCCTTGCCTCGGAGATGCCGCCGCCTGACTGGGTGGTGATGAACGGCAACCGCGTTCAGGTCAAACGCAAGGCGTTCGAGCGGTTCATCGACTCGACGGACGTGATTTAGAGGATGAAAAAGAGCCTTGGATATGCTATAATGAAAGTAGCATACCAAGGCTCTTTCCATATGGAAGGAGCGATATATGGATGTCACAGAAAAGACGGGACAACAGAAATAGGGTACTGAACACCGGCGAGAGCCAGAGGACCAACGGACTCTACGTCTTCAAATACATCGACAGGGACAAAAAACCGAAGTTCGTCTACTCATGGCGGCTGGTGGAGACCGACAGGCTCCCTGCCGGTAAGAGGCCGTGCAAGCCGCTGCGCGAGAAGGAGCGCGAGATACGCCGCGACCTTGAGGACGGGATAGACCCCATCGGCAAGAAGATGACGGTCAGCCAGCTCTACGCGAAGTTCACGAGATGCCGCCTCGATGTGCGCGAGGGGACGGAGAGGTCGAGGGCGCAGCTCAAGCGACTCCTCTCCGAGGATGCGATAGGCTCGCGGGAGATAGGCGGCGTGAAGCCGTCCGACGCGAAGGAATGGGCGCAGCGCATGAAGTCCAAGGGCTTCGCCTACTCCACCATCTCCAACCACAAGCGGTCGCTCAAGGCGGCGTTCTACTTGGCGATAGCCGATGACTGCGTACGCAAGAACCCGTTCGATTTCAAGCTCGCGACCGTCATCAAGAGGGACGTGACGGAGAGGGAGCCGCTGAGTCGGGAACAGGTGGACGCGCTGCTCGGTTTCATGCGGTCGGATGCCGTCTACCACAGGTACATCGACGAGGCGGTCATCCTCCTCGGGACGGGGCTGCGCATATCGGAGATGTGCGGACTGACCGAGACGGACATCGACCTGACGAACAGGGTGATTTTCGTGGACCACCAGCTCGCCCGCGCAGTCGGCGGGGGATACCGGGTCGATGAGCCTAAGACGGAGAGCGGCAAGCGCTACATCTACATGACCGACGAGGTGATGGCCGCGTTCGAGCATGTCATGGCATCGAGGCCGAAGGCGAAGCCCCTGAGCGTCGATGGGCGAACGGGCTTCATCTTCCTCAACAGGGACGGGCTGCCGAGGGTCGGCGGCGATTACGACCGGGTGTTCAGGGGACTGAGGCGCAAGTACGCGAAGGGCGGGGGAGTGGCGCTTCCCGAGGACATGACGCCGCACACGCTGCGCCACACGTTCTGCACGGAGATGGCGAAGGCGGGCATGAACCCGAAGGCGCTGCAATACATCATGGGCCATAAGGACATCAAGATGACGCTCGGGTACTACGCCCATATGGACGGCTGCACGGCTGCGGAGGAGATGCGACGCGTCGCGGCGTAGCAAAAACGCGTTTTACTACTCGTTTTACTACTCACGGCCATCAAGATGCGCCGGGATTCGCCAAGATACGGGAGCTTCCCCAAAAGGCGAAAAAGCCGGGAACGCCCTTGGAATCGGGCTTCACCGGCTTTCGGGAAGTTATGGGAACATGCTGGAAAATGTCGCGTTGATTTGATATATCATTGTTTATAATACTTAAAAAGTTAAACTTGGGTAGTGTCAAGTAATCTATGAAAAACTGGGCCGAAAAAAACAGGCTCAAACGAACCTTGAAAATTGCAAATATATAAGACGGAAGGCCCTCCGGGGGCTCAGGGCGCTGCCCTAAGAACCTGCAAGGGACCAGTCCCTTGACCCGATTCCGGGCTCTGCCCGGACCTGTCCTCGCCGGAAGGCAGGAAAAGAGCGCACTTGCCCCTTTTCTGCTAAACAGGATAATCCGTGAACCTTATGTCAAGAGGCTTTCGCGGCATATCCTCGCACTTCGTGCTCCGGTATTCCACGGTCCTCCTGACAACGGTTCCGCTCCATTTATGCATTTTTCTGTTTCTGGAGATTTAGAATTGTCTGTTGACCAAGGAAGATCAGCAGTTGCCATTTTCCGGGCATATTGTCAGCGCCTTCCAGCATTTCTACTGTGTTCAGGACTTTATAGTTGTTGTGTTTGTGAGGACGCAGAAAGTTATAGTATGCAACCCACAGAGCAAGGTCATAGTTGGCACCGTCGATGTTGTCAAATCCGTTTGTTTTCCGGTAGGACGCTTTATAGGTTCGGTTCAGGCGCTCGATCATCTGCTTGAATGGACGGAACTCTTTGGAAACCGCATCGTCGTTGGTAAGCCCAATCACCTGGGTAATGCAGAACTTGAAGGCATCACCAAATTCATGGAAGAACTGCTGGGCAGCCAGTGGATAGGCACTGTAACCGTCTGCGATAAAGCGGAAGTTTTTTGGAAGCTCTTTGAAATGTCGGAAAGCCATGCGCATTGCCATGATACAGGGACCGACGCCGCGGTTGTCAGAGACTTGGTAACCGATGATGGAGCGCTTCGCAGCATCCATAATGAACCAGATATAAGTTTTGATACCACGGATCTTGATATAGGTTTCATCAGCAGTGAAAGTGCTGCCGGCATGATAGTCATAGTTGTCCACGAAAGGTTTTACACAGATAGCAGCAGTTTTACAGTAGTTGGCGATTTGCTGGTGTGAGATCCGGATGTTATAAAGATCCTTCAAAGCCTGGGAGGTTTTCCGCAGGGAGAGCCCGAGGTTAACGTGAAGAGTCAGGCACAGTGACATCACGTGGGAATCGAACTTGTTGAACTTCAGGGAAGAAGCGTTTTTCGGGAGGGAATCCAGATCCATTTTAAAGAAATCCACGGTGAATTCACGGTAGATGTAGTGTAGCTTGTATTCGTTCTTGCCATAAGCTTTTTCAAGATGTTCCTTATCTACTTTTTTAAGATTGTGGAGATAGTAAGGGCATTTGGGATTCACGCATTTGTGGAGGATAAAGTGTTTCCTATCTTTTTTATGTACCAGAGCATTTCCACAGTGGGGGCAGCGTAAGGTGTACTCTTTAGAGAAACGGTTATCAGCCGGTGAAAAGTTTGTGTCGCAGACCTTGCATTTGATCTGACCTTTCCTGCCGTTGTTGCGGTAGAGATAAGGTTGAGGGGCATTACAGCAGGGACACTTGCAGTCCTCGGAGATATCACATTCTTTGCGGCGTGAGACGGGTTTGATCTTCTTGTGATACTTGAATTCATAGTAGGGGATCAGGAGCTGCCAGTCCCAGTCGTTGTGATGGATTTCGATTTTGGGAAGTTCGTCTGTTTTGAGTTTCTGGTACTTTGGGGAATGAGAATCGTCAAAAGCCCACTGTTTCAGTGGAATATATTTGCAGATAAAAGTAATCAGCCAGCAATTCTGCTGATAAAGATATTGAATAACAGAAAGTAAGTATTGTATAATGTCCATGAGCATTGTCTCCTTTGGTGTTTTGGAATTTTGGTCGAGGACATTATACCAGAAAAAGGGAGGTCAATGCTCTTTTTATTTGCATTCTCCCATAAAATCAAGGTTTTTATTGAATTTTGGAACAAAAAAACAGGTAGTTTTTGACACTACC
>OHDQ01000045.1_pt1 | contig 73713 bp, 68 predicted proteins | sample 1606421 | NCBI WGS metagenome assembly OHDQ01 (sample SAMEA3879589, study PRJEB24766) | human gut metagenome | biome: human-associated habitat; feature: feces | place: USA | collected 1985/1987
GACCGGGTGATTTCTATGTTGGAAGAAGCAGAAAAACCGTTTGTTTTCGTCGGAGGCGGAGCGGTTCTTTCAGGGGCGAGTCAAGAATTAAAAGAGTTTGTTGACAAGCTGGATGCTCCGGTTACGGATTCTCTTATGGGCAAAGGCGCTTTTCCGGGAACAGATCCGCGGTATACAGGTATGCTTGGCATGCATGGAACGAAAGCGTCCAATTTCGGAGTAAGTGAATGTGACCTCTTGGTTGTTATGGGGGCAAGGTTCAGTGATCGTGTGACGGGGAATACAGAAAAATTTGCAAAAAATGCAAAAATTATACAGTTAGATATCGATCCGGTTGAAATTAATAAAAACGTTTTGATTACGGAAGAAATCATCGGCGATCTAAAAGATGTTTTAAAGACGCTTAATAAGCGTTTAAAACAGCAGAATCATGCAGAATGGCTTGAAAAAATACAAGGGTATAAAGAAAAATATCCTCTGAAATATCATCCGAATGTATTATCGGGACCGTTTCTTGTAGAAGAGATCTATCGTCAGACAAACGGTGAAGCGCTCATTGTTACGGAAGTGGGACAGCATCAGATGTGGGCTGCACAGTATTATAAATATAAAGAGCCAAGGACGCTCTTGTCATCCGGAGGACTTGGAACAATGGGATATGGACTTGGTGCATCCATCGGAGCCAAAATGGGCTGTCCGGAAAAGACCGTAGTCAATATCGCCGGAGACGGATGTTTCCGTATGAACATGAATGAGATCGCAACAGCTGCGAGATATCAGATTCCAATCGTACAGGTCGTGGTGAACAATCATGTGCTTGGTATGGTACGCCAGTGGCAGAATCTCTTTTACAATCAGCATTATTCCCAGACAATCCTGGATGATGCGGTGGATTTTGTAAAGCTGGCACAGGCGCTTGGAGCAGAAGGAATCCGTGTGACAACAAAAGAAGAGTTTGCAGACGCTTTTGCAAAAGCAGTAAAGATGCAGCGTCCTGTTGTGCTGGACTGCCAGATCGACCAGGATGACAAGGTGTGGCCGATGGTTGCGCCGGGAGCTGCGATCAGCGAAGTGTTTGATGAGATGGATTTGAACGAAGAATAAATTTTCTTTGTTTCAATATAAAAATGAAATTCAGGAGGAAAAGAAGATGTACGTACAGCATCCATACAAATACGAAGGAAAATATTATGCAAAGATTGATGGAGTATTCTATGAGATCTCCAAGGAAGTAGCAATGGCAATGTTTGCCGAGTATCGAAATGAAATTTACCGCAGCCGTAAGTGGGCACCGGAGTCAGAAGAAGATGATCAGATGGAAGATTTTCAGGATCTGGAAAATAAACAAGAGAAAGAGGAGCCTGCGGATCAGAAAGATAAGAAATGGAAACGTAAAACCAAGAGATGTGAAATCCTGGATTGCGCTTTCAGTGCAAACAGCGATGGGTTGTCTATTGCCGATATGGCAGATGATACACAGATGAGTATGGAAGAAATGATGATCCTGAAAGAGGAGAGCAGAATTCTTCATGAAAAGATCGACAAGCTTAGCCTTCAGGAACAGTTCATCATTAAATCTATTTATTTTGATGATATGAAACAGAAGGATGTGGCAGAAATTCTTGGTGTCACAAAAGGTGCACTGAGTCAGAGACTTAATACGATTCTCAGAAAGATGCGAAACATGTACATGGAAGGATAAACAACATTTTTATGATTTTTTGTTTCCTTGCCTAAACTTTCTCTGTGTTTTTAGTATTTAGAAATTGAATAAACAAGAGAAAGTGAGATGGCAGATATGGACAAGAGATATTATTCAGTAGCAGAACTGCAGGAGATTTTGGGCGTAAGCAGACAGTGTATTTATGAGCTGCTCAAGAAAAAGAAATTCAGTTGGGTGATGGTCGGTGGCAAGTACCGTATTTCCAAGAAAAGCTTTGATGAGTGGCTGGATCAGCATCAATAGAAAGAGCGTTTTGGATGATTTGTTTTGTGTAAACGATGACATCCTAACGCTTTTTCTGCAGATGCGTTATGTTAGTAATGTAGGAGGTGTCACAGTTGTATTACAATCCATTGACAAAGGAAGAGGAATTCCATGAACTGGTGAAAGAGATAGAAAGCCAGAGCGCATATAAAAGGCAGCCTCCTCCGGAAAAGAAATATATGTCCGTACCAGAGATGGGACGACTTCTGGGGCTGAAGAAAACAGACCGATACTGGATGGTGCACAAGAACTTTTTCAAAACAGAAGTGGTCCTTGGCAAAATGCGTGTGGAGTTGGAAAGCTTTGAAAAGTGGTATGCCAATCAGGTGAAATACCATAAGGCCACAGGAGAAGAGCCAGGACTGGAACTGAAGAAAAGTTCCTATTCACCACGGGATATTGCAGAGATGCTTCAGATATCTGAGAACCTGGTTTATGAAAAAATGAAAAAGGCCGGTGTGGAATTTATCTTAGTGGACTATTGGAGGAGATATCCGAAAAAAGCATTTGATAAATGGTATCGAAGTCAGAAACGGTACCGAAATGCCGAGGACCGGGAGAAAGTTCGTGACATTGTAGAAAGCTCCATGGCTATGCCGGAGATGGCCGGCTTATTAGGTGTTCCCAGATCTACCGTATATGGTCTTCTGAATCAGTCAGAGATTCTGAAAACCATTGAGTTTGATGGTCGAAGACGAGTGACAAAGAAGAGTTTTTATGAATGGTATGGCAACCAGGATGATTATCATATCGTATCGGACGAAATGCCAGAGACAGTGAATGGTGAAGATAATAGCAGGATTGAAGCTTATAGAAGAGCGGTTCTAGAACGAGATGGTCATAGCAAGAATATAGGAAATGATGTTTATCTGATAGTAAATGAGGCAGCAGTTCTGGCAGGAGTGAATCCGGCAACCGTGCACAAATGGATTAAAAAAGGAAAAGTAGAAGCAGTACAAAGCAGCAAAACGATTCGAATTCCAAGGCAGGAGTTTGAGGGTTGGCTGCAAGGCAGAGAGAAAGTGGAGGTTTAACATGGCATCATTAGTAGAAAGAAATGGAAGATATTGTGTTGTTTACAGCTATAAGGATAAAACAGGAAAGCGCAGGCAGAAATGGGAAACCTATAAGACCATGCAGGAAGCGAAGAAGCGTAAAAAAGAAATCGAATATCGTGCAGATGTGGGGCAAATGGTTGTGCCTCATTGTAAGACCGTAAAGGAATTGATGGAGGAGTATATTACTTTATACGGAAAAGAGGCCTGGGCCTTGTCTACATATTCTTCAAATGTGAGCATGATCAATAATTATATCGTTCCGATCATTGGCGGGGATAAGCTTGAAAATATCAATACCAGGTTTATCGAAAAGTATTATCAGCGATTGCTCAGAACTCCGGCTGTGGTCAATCCGGCCACCGGAAAACGGCAGTCAGAGTATGTGTCACCGGCAACGATCCGGGATATCCATAAACTGCTTCGGAGCTGTTTTCAACAGGCGGTAAAATGGGAACTGATGCCGAAAAATCCGGCAATCTATGCAACTGTTCCAAAGTACAAGAGCGCAAAGCGTGAGATCTGGACAGCAGAAACGCTGATGCATGCACTGGAAGTTTGTGAGGATGAGCGCTTGAAGCTGGCACTAAATTTGGCATTTTCCTGTTCCATGCGTATGGGAGAAATGCTCGGACTCACCTGGGATTGCGTTGATATCTCTGATGAGGCGATTGAGGAAGGCCGTGCATTCATCTATATCGATAAGGAAGTACAAAGGGTAGATAAAGCAGCGATTCAGGAACTGCATGGAAAAGATGTGATTCTGGTATTTCCGGAGGAGAGCAGAAAGAACAAAACTGTACGTGTACTGAAACTTCCGAAGACAGAGAGCAGTATCCGTAAAGTATTTCTTCCAAAATCAGTAGCGGAAATGCTGGTAGAATGGAAGAAAGGCCAGGATAAGATCAAGGAAACACTGGGAGAGGAATATATGGATTATAACTTGGTGATGGCAACTCCGTTTGGTCTGCCAGTAGGGACTTCTTCTATTCGTAAGGCCCTGAATGATCTGATCAAAGAGCATAATCTTCCACCGGTTGTGTTTCACAGCCTTCGTCATACAAGTGTCACTTATAAGCTGAAGCTAAATGGCGGAGATATCAAGGCCGTGCAGGGAGACTCCGGTCATTCACAGATTAATATGGTTACGGATGTGTATTCTCATATTATTGATGACGACCGCAGGAAGAATGCAGAGCTCTTTGAAGAAGCTTTTTACGAGAAAAAAGATCTGGATCCGAGTATGCATGCCCATGCTGCCGGCAAGACTGTTGAGCTTCCAACGGATGTTGATGCGGAATTATTAGCCAAGGTCCTTTCAAATCCGGAAATGGCAGCACTTTTATCTACCCTGGCCAAATCCCTGGAGAAAAAATAGAGAGAACGAGTTTAATTGTTATATGTGGTGAAATGGTAGCCAAGTTGGCTACCATTATCACTAATTCTCGATGATGAGGGGACTGATAAGATAATGTAAATCAGAAAATTTCTGTCTAATTCCAATTTTTCAATTCACCAGACATAACAGAAAAAGAAATTACAATATGAAATATGAGATTATATCTCATAAAATCATTGCAAAAAACAAAAAATAGAATATAATAAGGATATAGGCAAGAAATTTTGAAAAATGGAGGTAAATAAGATGTTATGCCAATTTACAGTGAAAAATTTTAAAAGTATACGGGATGAGGTAACATTTGACATGCAGGCTGCCGCCATTTCTGAGCACGAAGACAGAATTATAAAAGATAAAGACGAGGAATTATATTTACCGGTATCGGCGGTATACGGACCGAATGGTGGAGGAAAATCTAACGTTCTTGAAGCGTTGCATAGCCTGGTTATGAAAGTGTTGCGACCATTATATGCTACAAGTAATAACGAAGAGACTGCAATGAAAATGAAAAAGCTTGTGATAGAGCCGTTTGCTTTTGACGAAGGAATAAGGAATGAACCAACAGAATTTGAATTGTTCTTCAGAACAGAATTAGCAGAGTATCGATATGAATTAACTGTTAAAAAAGAAGTGGTTGAATACGAAAGATTAGATCGTATAAAATTAGAAACAGGGCGGAAATCGGCACTTTTTGAACGCGATGAAAATGAAATTATTTTGAAAGGTGCATTTGCAAGATTGAAAACCAGTGATGAATTATCCGATACATTACCGCTGTTATCGTATCTTGGAATCACCTATAGCAAAAACGAAGTGGTGCAGGATGTACTTGATTGGTTTGCTGAGGAAATTGATTTCTTGAATTATGGAAATCCTATGCAGGAATTGCGAATGGCCGTTTCGAAGTCAGAGGACGTAAAAAGACTGATGCTTCAGATGATTCAGGAGATGGATTTAGATATCGTAGATTTCCGTGTAGAAGAAAAGGAAAATGATAGTATTGAAGTATTTACAAAACATGTAGTAGATGAATTTGAAGCAGAGCTGAATTTGTTTGATGAATCCAGTGGAACTAAGAAATTATTTGGCTTGCTTCCATTTATTGCAAAAAGTTTATTGAGAGGAACAACGCTTGTAATTGACGAATTAGATGCAAAGATACATCCGGTATTACTTAAATACCTTATTATGACGTTCAGTAATATGGAAAAGAATAAAAAGGGCGCACAGTTGATTTTTACATCACATGATCTGTCAACCATGAATAGTGAAGTGTTCAGAAGAGACGAAATCTGGTTTGTAGCAAAAGGAAACCGTCAGAACTCAAAATTATATTCTCTTGTAGAATTTAAAAATAAGAAAGGTGAATCTGTACGCAAGGATGCCAAGTACGATAAACAGTATCTGGAAGGGAAATATGGCGCAGATCCTTATCTCAGAAAGATTATAGATTGGGGGACGGTGAATGGCTAAAAGAGGCAGAAAAGAGAAAGACAATTGGAAAAAGAAACGTCGACAGGAATATCTGGAAAAGAAAGAATTCCGTTATTACATTTTCTGTGAGGGACAAGCAACGGAACCTAAGTATTTTGAAGGATTTAAACGGTATATCGAAGATAATCCTATTTATCGAGATATGGTTTTAATAGAAATTGAAGGTTGCCAGGCTGAGACAATGCGAGTAATCGGAAAAGCGGAAGAGTATGTGCGTAAGAATAAGATTGCAAAAGGGCAGATATGGTGTGTTTATGATAAAGACAGCTTTCCGGCCAGTGATGTCAATGGAGTAGTCCAGCGTGCAGAAGTATTAAATCAAAAGAATCCGGATGTTCAATACTATGCAGCATGGAGTAACGAGTGTATCGAATTTTGGTTCATGCTGCATTTTGCATATTACACAGCAAATAACCATCGGTCGGAGTATAAAAAATTTTTAAATGAAAAATTTCAAGAGCTAGGAATTGGGAAGTATGAGAAGAATATGGATAACATATTTGAAATTCTGATGAATGATGGAAATCCAAAGCTGGCAATTCGATATGCAAGACGGATTATAGAAAATGGGAGGGGAAAGACACCGGCAGAGATAGCACCTGGAACAAAGGTGCATGAGTTGGTAGAGGAACTAGCGAAATATTTGCCAGAGGAAGTACGAGTTTTATTTTGAGGAAAGGAATAGTAATTGGGAAATATAAAAGTTTATTTTTCAGATTTTTTTGAAATCGATGAAGACATTATCGAGGAATATGGTGCTATAAATATATCATTAATAAATGACTTACCATTATTTATAGATCCATTTTTGTTATTTAATAGTGAAAATCCGGATTTTCAAAAGATACACAAAGAAATGATTGATTATCTGTTATTTTTGCAAGATCAGGCTGAAAAAGCATCGAAATTTACATCTGGAATGAAAAAGGCATGGTTTTCATTTTCTGAAGTAAAACAAACTTGGCTTGGATTTAGCCTATCTGGCAATGATGGTTGTGGAATGGGGAATGATTTTGCGAACAGCTTATATGAGGGTTTGAATTCAATATTTAAAAATTTTGGTAAAGAAAAAATAACAAAAGGTCACCATATGGAGAAACTTTGTCTAATAAGTCCAAGAGTAGGTCGTGATAAAATTAGCGACTTTACAACTAATTTTGCAAAACAATATCTATTAGAATATACACAGAATTTCGCAAAAATGTATTTGAGACCGGAACAGTGCAAAGAATTTTCAGTAGGCAGAGTATGCTTTAATTGGGAAACTACTTCTTGGAAAGCACAGAAATATTATTTGCCATGCTATGCAGATGATTATGTGTTGCTGACACCAAAGACAATGCTTACAAGAGATGATACTTTTATAAATAGAATTGATATGATTCGAAATTTGCAAGAAATTGCACCGGCCATTTCTGACGATGCATTACGATTTGAACTTGAGACATATTTTCGAGAAGTTTTGCATAAGAAGAAAAAAGAATTAAGCCAGACAGAAAAAAATGATATTGCTACTAGGTTGATTAAACAATATCCAGAACTTATAGATTATTACATGAAATATAAGGAAGATAATGAAGCCGAAGCTACATCCATTAGTAAAGAAAAAGTAGAAGAAGTAGAGACGTTGTTTAATGATCAAATATCTCAATTAGTTTCATTATTGAATGAAAAAACAGAGTTTTATCATAGAATTCCTGATGCGCATGATGAAGCAAAGCTAAGAGTCGGTTATCTGAAGCATGTGATTGAAGAACAAGATGGATATAAATTATTTTACGCTAAAGGGAAACCAATTAAACGCGAAGCCGATTTGCAAGTGATATATCGATTGGTTTGGTATGGGTCGGCTTTAGACGTTAATAGGGAAGTTAATAATGGACGGGGGCCTGTTGATTATAAAATTTCATACGGAAAGAAAAATTCTACGTTAGTTGAGTTTAAACTGGCATCAAATTCGAAATTAAAACAGAACTTGGCTAAACAAGTGGAAGTTTATAAAGCAGCCTCAGAAACAGAGCGAGCAATTAAGGTAATAATGTTTTTCTCAGAAAAAGAATATGAAAAAATATGTGCAATATTAAATGAACTGGAATTGGTGTCATGCGAAGATATCATATTAATTGATGCGAGAGATGATAATAAAGAGTCTGCATCTAATGTAAAACTTTAATATAGCACTGTATCAGACTAAAAATAAGTTTGGTACTGATGCAGGCATTCGTTACTATGGTGAGGTTTTCAGAACAACTATTGTTCGCCGAAAGAATATCAGGGAAGTACCTTTAACACATGCAAATGGGGAAGAACCATATTATCGATTTACTGTTCGAAATTGGGAAACTCTTGATAAGACTATTGAACCGAAAGAGCATGGTTTTCCATGCGATTATACGAATATGTTCTTGCTGCAGCATAGCGAATTCGTTCCGGAACTTTTGATTGAATCGGAAGAGAAGTATCGATTCTATTCAGAGTTGAAGAGAAGTGTTAACTCTGCTGAGATAAATCAAAATAATGCTAATATCGGATTTGAATATGGCGATGTAAAGTATGTATTCAGTGACGGAAATATTTTAGCAATTAAAGGTGGAAAAATTGTTGAGAAGAAATCAATTGACGATTTTGCAAAAAGGCCTGCTGATACATATCGGAGACTGCAGGCGACAGTAGAAACTAAGAAGAATGCGGTTTCGTAAATATGAAAAAAGGAATAACTTTTTATGATTTATGCAGTTAAAAGAATTGACGAAGACCTGGACTTCGGATGTGAAGAACGAGCAGAAGATACACCTGTCATGGCGGTAGTCACACTTATGACTTCTTCAGGTGAAGAGGTGACAGTAAAAGCAGAAGATGCCATGCTCTATGAGCGCAATATCAACGAAGGTGACAAGGTCTACTTTGACGAAGAGAATAAATTAGAAAAAATATAAGAGAAGACTGACCTGGTTGGCTTTCGTGGGAATCGTTACCACTGAGCGAAAGGAAGTATGAAAATGGACCAGACAATTGATTACTACAACCTTAATGCAGAAAGTTTCATAGAGAATACACAGAATGTTGATATGCATCTGGCTCAGGATAAATTCCTTCATTTGTTGAATGAGGGAGCCTCTATCCTCGATTTCGGTTGCGGTTCCGGCCGTGACACGAAATATTTCCTGGATAAAGGATGCCGGGTTACAGCGACCGATGGTTCAGTTGAGCTTTGCAGACGAGCCAGTGTTTTTACCTTACCGGCATTGAAGTGCAAGAAATGTTGTTTCAGGAATTGGATGATATAGACACTTATGATGGCATATGGGCATGCTCCTCTATTTTGCATTTGCCAAAGAATGAGCTGCTTTTGGTGATTCGAAAAATGAGTGATGCGCTTAAAAGTATCGGCGTAATCTACACTTCCTTCAAATACAGTAATTTTGAAGGTGTGTGTAATGGCCGGTATTTTACAGATTTTACTGAGGATTCCTTTAAGGAATTCATAGCAGAGATTCCGGAACTTACGATAGAAGACTACTGGATTACTGACGATGTCAGACCAGGAAGGGGTGATGAGAAATGGCTCAATTTGATACTCCGCAAATCGGATATACGTTAAATATCAATGGAGAATACCATAACACCTTGGATATTGAGAGCTTTTCTCAGATGATGAAGGATCCTTCCTACTGTTATAAATTTTACTGGCTGGAAGCAATCGTGGATATTATTTCAAAGGGGATTCAGGATACTACCTTTGATGCAATCATTGATGAAATGATCTGCAATGCCTGGTATTCCGTAAGAGAATTTCATATTCACCTTAGCGGCATCCAGGCGGACGGCCTTGTGAGAGATGGTCTGGAACGTGCTGTTCTTAAACTGACAGAACTCAGTGACCTTCCGACAAATGCTTCTAAAGTAGAGATTAAGAATGCCATTAGAGAACACAATGCCGATCTGAAACTTGCTAAGGGACAGCTGACCAATATGGTTCCCGGTCGGGCATTGGCAGGTTTTTTCTCAAAAAGCTCAGAAGAAGTGCCGTGGGGAAGTATCCGCAGACTGACTGAATATATCCGAAGAATCGACAGCACTATGATTCGACTGCCGTATACCTTTGGAGACAGCAGCAAACTGAAAAAGGAAGTTCATTTCAATCCGGATTGGATGCGCATGATTCAGGATAATATGGTAAATATTTTGGGATGGATTCAATACGAAAAAGTAAAATGGCTGCAGAATAATAATCCGGAGGTTCCGGGCCTGATCTACAAGCTGGCTCCGATGGATGAGAAGATGCGAAAGCTGAATAACGTACGTAAACTTTGGGAAGGCATTCTGGAAGTAAGAGAAGTATGCGATGTCTTTACGGGTAAGCCGATTATCACAAAGCAGTATGATGTTGATCATTTTATACCATGGTCTTTTGTCATGAATGATGAGCTTTGGAATCTGATGCCGATGGATTCTTCTTTGAATTCGTCGAAGAGTAACAAGCTTCCAAAATGGGACCCGTTCTTTGCGGTGTTCGCAGAAAACCAGTACGGAATGTACAATCTGATCCACGAGCGAGCAGGCCTTCATAAGCTGTTTGAAGACTGCTATCGGGATAATCTGCACTCTATTTGGGCAGGACAGGAATTGTACAGACCGGGAAATTCAAAGGAAGAATTCTATCATATCCTGCAGAAAAACATGCAGCCGGTCTATGATTCGGCCAGACGACAGGGATATGAAATCTGGAATTTATGAGAATAAGTAAAACGATAGAATATATGAGGTGATGTGCTATGGCTTCTTTTGATCAGAAGCTCCGTACGTTATATCTGATGGAAATCCTGCTGGAACGTACCGATGATGAACATATGTTAAATGCATCGGAGTTGTGCACGATTCTGGATCAGGAATATGGCATCCGTACGGATCGAAGAACGATATATACAGAGATGGAGATCCTTGAGAAATTCGGACTGGATATTCAGCAGAAGAAGGGGAAAAATCCTGGCTATTATATCGGTGCCAGAGATTTTGAACTGCCGGAGTTAAAGCTCCTGGTGGATGCTGTACAGTCCTCCAAGTTTATCACGGAGAAGAAATCCAGGGAACTGATAACAAAATTAGAGAAGCTCTGCTGCAGGACGGATGCTGCAATGCTTTCCAAATATGTTTTCATCGTAAACCGTCCGAAGACGGAGAATGAAACTGTTTATTACAATGTGGATTACATTCATACTGCAATTTACGAGAATAAGGAAATTAAGTTCCATTATGCAGAATGGACTGTTAAGAAAGAACTGAAACTGAAGAAAGACGGTGCATTCTATGTTGTCAGCCCGTGGACACTGACCTGGGATGATGAGAATTATTATCTGGTAGCTTATGATGCAGCGGCTGGAATTATCAAGCATTATCGTGTAGATAAGATGCAGAATACGGAGATTCTGGAGACAGATCGTAAAGGGGAAGAGTCCTTTAAGAACTTTGATCTGGCTGCATTTGCCAAGAAGACCTTTGGAATGTACGGCGGTGTGGATGCAGAAGTAACACTGGAATGCAAGAATGAACTGGCCGGTGTTATCATCGATCGCTTTGGACATGATGTATGGTTGATTCCGCAGGGAGAGGATCACTTTAAAACCAGAGTTTTGGTATCAGTAAGTCCGCAGTTCTTTGGTTGGGTAACTGGTATTGGATCCGGAATGAAGATCACGGGACCGGATAATGTGAAGTCTGAATATAAGGCATATTTGCAGGATGTGCTTGAGAATTATTGATCGGTTATAGGTGAGATTATGGTTGAAGTATCAAAACGTGATTGGAAATCGTTCCGTGAGAAACTTCCTGGCTGGCAGGAAAGTTATATGGAACGTTTATGCAAGGAATATGTAGAGCTGCTGACCTGTGATAAGAAGGGTTCTGAACGATTCTGGGCACTGGAAGAGCGTATCAAAAAAGATCGCAAAGCGCCTGGCGTTATTTTATCTGTCAGCAAATCAGATATGCTGATCAATCTCGTTCGGTTGGTTCAGGATGAGGTGATTGGTCTTGAGGATCTGTCTGATTTTAGTGAGGACGTGCAGGAGAGAGTGAAATTCATGGTGCAGCGCTGGTAATGTGAATGTGGTAAAATATGCATTTTCTGGTCTTCATATAACCTGAAAATGCATTTCTTGTTTGACGACTAAAAGGTAAGGTTGACACATTAATTGATCTGACGTATACTGATATCATAAATAAAAGGTAGGCCACCTAAGATACATGAAGGAGGTCCTGATATATGGATGAGTTATATCAGCAGATTATTGATAGTTATAAAGAGACGGGTTCTGTAAAGAAGACAGCAGAAGAGCTTGGGACATATCCGATCAAAGTACGAAGAGTTCTGATTACTGAGGGACTGTGGCACAGCAAAACCAGTAATCAGGTTGCAGAGTTGTTTGCTCTGGGCAAAAGTGTAGCTGAAATAGCAGAGGAGCTTGTTATATCAGAGAAGAATGTTCAGTCTTATATGCCCTATTCCCGTGGCCAGTATGGCGGGGAAGACAGAAGCAACGAAGCGATTCGAAGCGAGGAATATAGAGAACGGATGCAGCAGGCAGCTAAAAATCAGGTTACCAATACAGAAGCACGTTCAAAAAAGAAAGAGGATGATATTCAGGAGCAGCGGCGCCTTCTTGAAGAATTAAACGCAGAAAAAGAGCGATTAATGAAAGAGAAAAAAGAATTCTGGGACATGATCGAAGCAGAGATGAAGCGGATTCCTATGGCAATGCAGCTTCATCTGGAATTGGATCTGGGATATTTCGCAGAGGAGCATAAGAAAGTTCTTAGAAGATACGGAAGAATGAAGGATGGAATTACCAGAGATTTTATTGTTCCGGGCAATATGACACTGCATGGTCTTCATTATGCAATCATGAAAGCTTTTGGATGGCAAAACAGCCACCTTCATAGCTATGTTCCATATGAGGATGAATTCAAAAAAATGACAGATGGGGGATTGGTAAAAGAGTGGACCCGTCAGGTTGGTATGTATTTTCGTTTTCCAAGTGAGAATTATGAAGATATATATTGGGACGATGATTATGAGGAAGGTGAAAGCTTTAAGACCTGGCTGAAATCCAAGTATTGTGGACCATACTCCTATGAAGGCGTGGGAGAGCATTACATTCCTGCACAGATTGAAGTAGACAGATTCCGAAAGGCTTGGCCTGCTATTCAGAAGAAAACAACAGATCAGAGAACGTGGAATGTCTACATGGAAGGTCAGTGTGAGGAAATGCTGGAACGCCCGATGCTTTGGACTGTACTAAAAACACCGGCTGAACAGGGAGATTGGGATTCATGGAAACAGGAGAAAGAGGCCGCCCTGAAACAAGTTGAGAAAAAACGTAAGGATATTATCAAAAAATACAGACAGCTGACAGCCCGTATGGACCAGATCGTTGAAGAGGCAGGAACGCATTTTGACAAAGAAGGAAATCCGACGATCGACATGGCTCCATATTTCCGGGAGATGGAGGAACTGGACCGTGAATTGGAAATGTTGTGTATTGAATATAATCCTGAACCAATCCCGGCATTATCTGCATTGTGTTATCGATATGACTATGGCGACAGGTGGGAGATTAAAATCACCTGCACCAATGCCTGGTACGACAAAACCGTTTATGCCAGGGATGAAGAAGGCGATATGCTTCATGATAAAAATGGATTCGTTCCCGAGAAAGTTTTGTTTGTAGATGCCTTTGGTCAGCAAATAGACGGAGAGTTCCTGGACAAGTTGAGAGAGATTCAGCGTAAGGAAAAACCAATCTGCATTGCCTGGGATGGAATGAGTCTTGTGGATGATGTTGGTGGTGTCGGAGGTTTTTGCGAATTCCTTGAGACGATTAACGGTGATGATCCGGAAGAGAAGAAAAGCTATAAAATATGGGCAAGGAGTCTGGGATGGACTGGACGCATGCCAAAACCGGAAAATATGCTGTAGCTGTCGGGATTTTTGTACATTGCTTTATGCTACATTTTAGGAGCAGACGGACTAAAAAATAGCGGGATGGTGATGTAGTGTGATGAAGTTCCAGACGAATTAAAAAAAGCTTCGTACTGAGGAGGGACTGACACAGGATCATCTGGCTTTGCTGGTGTAAACCAGTACGGACACGATTGGAAGAATTGAGCGAAAGCAGAAGACAGCATCTTATGAGGTGCTGTTTCGTATCGCCAGATATTTCCATAAGCCTGTGGAAGATGTGTTCTGGTATGAGTGAGAGAAAAAAGAGAAGGCTGATGCTGTCATGGATGTGATTTCCAGTGCCGGCACCAGCCTTACGTTTATTTTACGACCTTTCCGAAGGTTCGAAGTTCCATTTCAGGTTTGATCTGGATAGGAGCATATTTTTTGTTGAGAGATATCAGTTGAACATTATCTTTGTTCTTCTGATATTTTTTAATATAAGCGTTACCGTTCAGATAGAAGATTCCGATATTGCCATTTTCCAGCTGATCCTGCTGATGAACCCATACGATCTGTTTATTCACATAGATCGGTTCCATGCTGACGCCGGAAACGCGGATGCCGAAGTCTGAGGCTGCGGGGACATCATCACCGACTTCAAATTCTTCATACTGATCAGAGTCAAGAAAGAGGCCGGTACCGGCAGAAGCAGGTTCTGTAAATACTTTGCGTTCTGTTCGTGATGTAGACAGGTTTTTTCCAGACATACATTCCGCTTTTGATCAGCAGGCAGGCTTGTCCTGATGTGATCTTTGTGCCTCCTCGAATGGATTTGTATCTGAAGTTCTCTTCGATGCTTCGGGAAATCTACGGCGAGTATACGGATAAGATTGAACCGTATGGCTGTGATGAAGCATGGCTGGACGTTTCTGACAGTAGTTCCTTGAAAGGTGATGGCCGTAAGATTGCAAATGAGATCAGTGGCAGAGTCAAAAAGGAACTTGGTATTACGATCAGCGAGGGCATTTCCTGGAATAAGATTTATGCAAAGCTTGGCAGTGACTACAAGAAGCCGGATGCGATTACAGAATTCAATCGTGAGAATTATAAGAGTCTGATCTGGAAACTGCCTGTATCGGATCTTCTCTATGTCGGAAGATCTACCAACAGGACTTTGTCGAAGTATGGAATTCATACCATCGGTGATCTGGCATGTACGGATTCTGATTTCCTGATGAAGCAGCTTGGTAAGATGGGACTTGTGATCCATTCATTTGCAAATGGATGGGATGAGTCACCGGTAGCTCCGGAAAACTATTCGGCTCTAACTAAGTCTATTGGAAACAGCACGACTATATCTGGACATCGAAGAAAATATGCAGCAAAGCAATTAGGATATCGTAAGGTTCCAGTGATCATCCGAGTGTTGAAGGATGATGAAGCAGTCGTGGCAATGGTGGAATCGAACTTTCAGAGAGAATATATTTTACCGAGTGAAAAAGCCTTTGCTTATAAGATGAAATATGATGTGTTGCGAAGAGATAATAAGAAAACAATATGTGGCCAGGTTGACCACAATCATAAAGGAAAGAGAACGGTGCAGGTTTTAGCGGAAGAGTTTGGAGAATGTCCAAAACAGATTTAAAGGTATTTAAAGTTCACACAACTGATTACAGAATTATTGACGAAAATAGCCAAGAAATTTATCCGTTATCAGGAAGGTACACAACTTTACAGCATTGGATTGACAAAATTTCAGAAATTGGCAAAAGAGGATAAAGCAGTGTACAAGGTTGATAAAGTTGCTCTTGTAAATTGTGAAATCTTTTAAAAATATCTGGAGACTTTTCGGCACACAATCTGAGACACATTTTTTGCACAAGGCTTTGTGAAAGAGAAACTAACCTGAAACTAATCCTGTAGTGCTATAATAAAGTTGTAACAGTAGTGGCTAATAAGATATAATCATCTCAGAAAGAAAAGAGGAACTATTATGCCACAAACTTACACACCTGAATTTAAAAAGAAAATTGTCCGTCTCCATCTGGAAGAAGGACGTACTTACAAAAGCATCACCGCTGAGTATGGTGTATCAAAAGCCAGTATCTCTAAATGGTGTGCTGAATTTAGCGAAGAATGCCAGACAAAAGCCATTTTAAATCCAGAATCCCCAAATGAAGCTGAGTTGATGAAAGAGAATCTCCGTCTTCGGAAAGAGCTTGAAGAATCACGAAAGGAGAATCTTTTCTTAAAAAAAGCGGCGGCATTCTTTGCAAAAGAAATCGATTAGAGGCTTATCGGTTTATTGAAAAATACCATGACTATTTTGGCTTGCGCTGGCTGCTCAGGCGGCTTGACATCTGCCCAAATGCTTATTATAACTACCGGAAACACCGGAAGGCGGATTATGATACCCAAAAATCAGAGGTACAGGCAAAAATCCGGGAGATTTACCATGAGCACAGAGGTGTGGATGGATACCGGAGCATGACAGTTTATCTGGCACGCCAAGGATATCGCTACAGCCCAACAACCATTCATAAATACATGAATACAGAGATGAAATTATTTTCCATTGTACGTCCTAAAAAGCCGGTTTGCGGACATGCCAAACCGCATAAAGTGTTTGATAACATGCTTCATCAGGATTTTACTGCAGAAAAACCGAATCAAAAATGGTGTACGGATTTTACATATCTGTTTTTAAAGAACCATGAGGTGAGGTATAACTGCACGATCCTGGATCTTTATGACCGCAGCGTGATCGCGAGTATCACAGACCGGAATATCACCAGTGACCTTGCTGTCCGCACGCTGAAAAAGGCGTTAGGATCACAACCATCTATCAAAGAAGGGATAATCCTGCATTCTGATCAGGGAACACAATATACGTCGAAAGCATTTACCGAATTCTGTGAATCGGTAAATGTGACGCAAAGCATGAGCAAAGCAGGTTACCCATATGACAACGCACCGATGGAGCGTTATTTCAACACATTGAAAAATGAGTGCACAAACTTGTATGAATTCACTACGGAAGAAGCGCTTTATCAGACTGTCGAGGAATTCGCATATGTTGCCTACAATCATGTGCGTCCCCATAGTTTCAATGGTTATCGCACCCCTTTTGAAACACGGAATGCAGCATAATTGATTTATGATATTTTTTTAGCCACAAGTGTTACAAAAATGCTTGACCACAACAAACTCCGGTCCTCTTTATCCGGTGACAAACGTTCTGGATACTTACATATTCCGGGCACTGCAGACAAACGGAGAGATTGGTATGAGCTCGGCTGCGGCGCTGTTCCAGTCAACCGTAGGATTTGTACTGATCATGATCGCAAATAAGATCGTGTCCAAAGTGGACAGCGAAAATGCATTATTCTAAGAAAGGAGATAAGCAGGTATGTCAGTTTCAAAATTGAAACAGTACTGGATGGAGCGCAAACAGGAGAAGCTGCTCAGAAATATGGAAGACCAGCAGAGCGAGTACAATAAGATAAAAAAATCGACAAATGTATTGTTTAATGTGATTCTTACTATCTTATCTCTTTTGAGTGTGATACCGTTTATTTTTGTTATTATCATTTCGTTTACGGACGAAGAGGCTCTTGCCATGAACGGCTACCGGTTTATACCGGAAAAATGGAGTCTGTATGCTTATGAATACATTGTCAGTGCAGGAGAAAATATTCTGAGAAGCTATGGAGTTACCATTCTGGTAACAGTAGTGGGTACCCTTATAGGACTTCTGCTTACAGGAACCTACGCATATGCTCTTTCAAGAAAGACCTATGCTTTCCGTTCCTTCTTTACAAAGGTGATTACAGTTCCCATGCTGTTTTCCGGCGGTATGATCGCAAACTATCTTGTTATGACAAAGGTACTTATGCTGAAAAATACAATATGGGCGCTGATCCTGCCTCTATGTATGAACTCTTTTAACGTTATTGTGTTAAGAACATTTTTTAAGACCAGTATTCCTGATTCCGTGGTGGAATCGGCAAAGATCGACGGAGCCTCTGAATGGAAGCTGTTTTTCAGGATCGTAATCCCAATGGCTATGCCGGGACTGGCTACCATCGGACTTTTCCTGACACTGGGCTACTGGAACGACTGGTTTAATGCACTGATGTATATTGATAATAAGGACTGGATCCCTCTTCAGTTCCTTCTGATGCAGATTCAGAACTCTATTGACTGGCTGGCAAGCAACAAGTCCATGATGGGTGTGGATGGTATCCAGGCAGCGGCAAACCTGCCGAAGGAAACTATAAAAATGGCAATTGTAGTAATTTCTACTCTGCCAATTATCTTTGCTTATCCGTTCTTCCAGAGATATTTTGTCAATGGACTTACAATCGGAGCTGTAAAAGAGTAATAAAAAACAGGAGAAAAAAATGAAACGTGGATATATAAAAAAGGCGGCAGCCCTTGGAACAGCAGCAGTTCTTACTGCAGGAATGCTGACAGGCTGCGGAGACAAAGCAGAAACAAATAAAAACGGCGAAGAGATCGTTGAGCTTACCTGGTATCAGGTGGGAGACGCTCAGGCAGATGACAACATGGTATTTGATGAAGTAAATAAATATCTGGCTGACAAAATCGGTGTAAAATTAAATGTAGTAAAAGTAGGCTGGGGAGACTACAACCAGAAAATGCAGGTTGTAATCAATACAGGCGACCAGTGGGATCTGTGCTTTACCTGCTCCTGGGCAAACGATTACCTCCAGAACGCACAGAAGGGCGCTTTCCTGGAACTGGATGATCTTCTGAAAGAAGAAGGCAAGGAAATGTATGACAGCATTGATCCGCGCTTCTGGGAGGCTGCAAAGGTAGGAGGAAAGACCTACGGTGTTCCAAGTGAAAAGGAAATCGGAAACTGCCCGATGTGGGTATTTACAAAAGAATATGTAGACAAGTATGACATTCCATATGAGGATATCCATACTCTTGAGGACCTGGAACCATACCTGAAGCTTATCCAGGAAAACGAGCCGGATGTAGTGCCGCTGTATCTGACAAAGGACTATACAGCTCCTACTTATATGGACAAGATCCAGGATCCTATCGGAATTGAATACGGTGATGACACACTGACTGTAAAGAATGTATTTGAGACAGAGAGAATGAAGTCTACCTTAAAGACCATGCGCGAGTATTATCTTGCAGGATATATTAACAAGGATGCGGCAACAGCTTCTGATGACAAATCCATCAAACGTTTTGTAACAAAAGGTGACGGACAGCCATATGCAGAGCTTACCTGGGGAAAAGACCTTGGCTATGAGGTAGTTGCATCTCAGATCATGGATACTCAGATCACCAATGCTTCTGCCCGTGGAGCTCTGACAGCCATCAACAAAAACTCCGAGCATCCGGAAAAGGCAATGGAGCTTCTGAACCTGATCAATACAGACCAGGAACTGAGAAACATGCTGAACTATGGTATTGAGGGAACTCACTGGGAAAAGGTTGAAGTTTCTGAAGAGGAAAAGGCTGCAGCAGAAGGCAAAGATTATATCTATGACTACAAGGCAAAACTGATTCCGGAAAAACAGAAAGATTACTCTGCTCCTTACTGGGTACAGGGAGGTCTGTTCAACACTTATGTAATGGACAATGAACCTCTTGACAAATGGGCAACCTTTAAGGAGTTTAATGACGAATCTGTGGAGGCGCCATCCTTTGGATTTGACTTTAATCTGGAGCCTGTGGCAACAGAGGTAGCCGGATTCAGAAACGTTCTGGATGAGTTTGGAAAATCTCTGTACACAGGAAGCGTAGATCCGGATGAATATCTTCCGAAGCTGCTTGATAAGCTTGATGCAACAGGTGTAGACAAGGTTATTGAGGAAATGCAGTCTCAGATTGACGAGTGGAAGGCAAGTAAATAATAACATATAAAAATAAAAAGTTAATTGAAAGAGGAGCGCAGACAATGAAAAAACAGGATATACTCCGACACGTAGGCCATATGAGCCAGATTGCAGAAATAAGAGAAATATCCTATCAGGAAGGCAGAGCAAAAGGAATGAACGGCTGGCAGATTAAAAATGGCCCTTTAAGCTTTACGGTTATGAAAGATAAAGGGCTGGATATCAGCGAGCTTTCCTATAAGGGAATCAATATGAGCTTTCTTTCCAAGCCGGGGCTTCAGGGAAGAAACCACTATGATACTAACGGGCAGGAAGCCCAGAGAAGCATCATGGGAGGAATGATTTTTACCTGCGGACTGGAAAACATCTGCGCTCCTTACATCGGAGACAGGGAATATCCCATGCACGGAAGAATCCGTACAACTCCGGCAGAGCATACCGGCGAAAAGGTATGCTGGGAGGGAGATGAATACCATCTTTCCGTATGCGGAGAGATGCGGGAGGCAGAGCTTTTCGGAGAAAATCTGGTGCTGAAAAGAAAGATTTCCACCATTTTTCCGGGAAAGCAGATCATTATTGAGGATGAAATAGAAAATCAGGGCTTCCGGGAAGAACCCGCGATGCTTTTGTATCATTTTAATGTTGGCTATCCGCTTCTGGAAGAAGGAACAAAAATTATTCTTCCAACAAAAAAGATAACACCAAGAGACGAAGCAGCAGCCCCTTTTACAGAAAAATATTGTATAATGGAAGCACCGAAGGATCAGGAGCCGGAGTATGTATTTCTTCATGAGCTGGCAGAAGATGGAGAAGGAAATACTTTTGCTGCTGTGATCAACGAAAAAACCGGATTTGGAATCCGGCTGGATTTCAACAGAAAAAATCTTCCGTATTTTATGGAATGGAAATCTCTGGCGTCCGGAGACTATGTAGTAGGTCTGGAGCCTGCAAATTCCAGCGTATATGGAAGAGCGTATCATGAAGAAAAATGCGATCTTCACACAATCAAACCATTTGCCAGAGAAAACAACAGGCTTGTTATCACAATTCTTGAGGGAGAAGAGCTTGCCCGTACACAGGAAGAGGCACAGGCTCTGGCAGGAAAAAAGGAGTAATAGGACATGAAAAGAAGTAAGATTAATGCAGTGATTAAAGATATGGAAAAGCTGATAAAGGATCATGGATTTCAGCTTCCTCCTTTTTGCAGTTGGACACCGGAGGACTGGAAAGAAAAAGGTCATGAGTATGATGAGATCAGAGACAATATGCTGGGCTGGGATATCACAGATTATGGTCTTGGAAAATTTGACGAGGTAGGATTTGCGCTTATCACTTTAAGAAACGGAAATCTGAAAATGGATAAGTATACAAAGACTTATGCAGAAAAGCTTCTGATGGTAAACGAGGGACAGATGGCTCCGATGCATTTCCACTGGAACAAAATGGAAGACATCATTAACCGTGGAGGCGGAAATGTTCTGATCACTGTTTACAATTCAACAGAGGACGGACAGTTTGCGGACACAGATGTTACAGTAAACTGTGACGGAAGAGAATTTACAGTAAAGGCAGGAACACAGATCCGTCTGACACCGGGAGAGAGCATTACAGTTTATCCTTATATGTATCATGATTTCCATGTGGAAGAAGGAACAGGAGCAGTGCTTCTCGGAGAGGTTTCCATGTGCAATGATGACGAAAACGACAATCGTTTCTATGAGCCTATCGGAAGATTTCCGGAAATTGAAGAGGATGAGCCCGCATATCGTCTTCTTCGCAACGAATATCCGAAAGCAGAATAAAAAGAACCAGAGGGCATTATGAAAGCAAGAGAATTAAACCAGAATTGGACCATGCGCTGTGTGGAAGACTTACAGTGGCAGGAGGCCATAGTTCCCGGTACCGTGTATACAGATCTTCTGAGAAACGGGAACATGGAAAATCCTTACTGGAAGGATAATGAGGATGCCATCTGCAGCCTTATGGAAAAGGATTATGAATATCAGTGTACTTTTCAGGGAGAGGAAACATCAGAGCTTTCCAGCGTATTTCTGAGATTTGAGGGACTGGATACCGTTGCGGACATTTATCTGAATAATGTGCATCTTGGAAATGCGGAAAGCATGCACCGCATATGGGAATATTCTGTAAAGGACATTCTTTTGTCCGGGGAAAATACTCTGAAGGTAGTATTCCATTCTCCTTTGAAATTTATTGCAGAGGCCTACAAAAAATATGGAAATATCGGAAATGACGATACATATGAAGGGTTCATGCATCTTCGAAAGGCCCATTACATGTTTGGCTGGGACTGGGGAGCGCATCTTCCGGATGCCGGAATTTTCCGTCCGGTTTTTCTGTGCAGCGTTTCTCATGGAAGAATTGACAGTGTTTATATCAGACAGTGTCATGAAGAAAATAAATGTACTCTGAAATTTGAGGGAGACTATATCAGGGAAGTTCCGGGAGAGTACCAGTGGAGAGTTCTGGTAACAGCCCCGGACGGACAGAAATATGAAACAGTTCTTTCTCCTCAGGGAGAGGGTCAGCTGGTTATTGAAAATCCGCAGCTGTGGTGGCCTAACGGACTTGGAGATCAGCCTCTTTATCAGGTACAGGTGCAGCTTTTGTATGAAGGAAAAGCGGAAGATACCTGGGAAAAACGAATTGGTCTTAGGACTATGACTATGCAGCGCCAAAAGGACCAGTATGGGGAAAGCTTTGCCCATGAGGTCAATGGAAAAGCTTTTTTTGCCATGGGAGCTGATTATATTCCGGAGGAGCATCTTCTGGGAAGAAGATGTGAAGAAAAGACCAGAAGACTTCTGGAAGACTGCAGGCTTGCCAATTTTAATGTGATCCGCGTATGGGGCGGAGGCTTTTATCCGGACGACTGGTTTTTTGATATTTGTGATGAACTGGGCCTGGTAGTATGGCAGGACTTTATGTTTGCCTGCTCTGTATATGAGCTTACGCCGGAATTTGAGGCAAATATCCGAAAAGAATTTGCAGATAATATAAAAAGACTTCGTCACCATGCATCTCTTGGCCTGTGGTGCGGAAATAATGAAATGGAAATGTTTGTGGACGAACGGTGCTGGGTCACAAAGGCTTCAGAGGTCCGGGACTATCTTTTTATGTATGAGAGGATTATTCCCGAGGTTTTAGGAGAATATGATCCGGAAACCTTTTACTGGCCGGCAAGCCCGTCCTCCGGAGGTTCCTTTGACAATCCCAATGATCCGGACAGAGGCGATGTTCATTACTGGAAGGTATGGCATGGAAACCGTCCGTTTTCTGAGTACAGGAAGCACTTTTTCCGCTATGCATCCGAGTTTGGTTTTCAGGCTCTTCCTTCCAAAAAGACTATTGAGACATTTAGCGATGATCCGGATGACTGGAATCTGTTTTCCTATATTATGGAAAAGCATCAGAGGAATTACGGCGCAAACGGAAAGATCATGAATTACATGCAGCAGACCTACCGTTATCCCGGAGATTTCGATACGGTGATCTATGCTTCTCAGCTTCTTCAGGCAGACGCCATCCGTTATGGAGTGGAGCATTTCAGAAGAAACAGAGGAAGATGTATGGGAGCTGTGTACTGGCAGCTAAACGACTGCTGGCCTGTAATTTCCTGGTCATCCATTGATTATACAGGCCGCTGGAAAGCGCTTCATTATTACGCAAAAAGATTTTTTGCACCGGTAATGATCTCCTGTCAGGAAGAGAGCTGGCTGACCCAGGAGGCGAATATGAACCGTCAGCATTTTCAGTTTGAAAAGTCCATTCATCTGAACGTCACCAATGAAACCTTAGGAGATAAAGAAATTCTGGTGAAGTGGTATGTGAGAAATGCGGCGTCGGAGATTCTAAGAGAAGAGCAGGCAATGATTCAGGTTCCGGCTCTGGAAAGTGTATGGCTTCCTAAAGAGGAGCTGCCGGAAATTGATGTATTTACTCAGTATGTAAGCTTTGAAGCCTGGGAAAATGGAAAGTGTATTTCAGAAGGAACTGTGATTTTTTCCTATCCGAAATATTTCCGGTATGAAAATCCTGAGCTTAGCTGCAAGGTGGAGGGAAATCAGATTACGGTATCTTCGCCGGTATATGCAAAAAGCGTGGAAATCCTCAATGAACAGGAGGATCTGGTACTGTCAGATAATTACTTTGATCTGAACGGAGACAGCAGAACAGTAGAGATCCTTCGTGGAAAACCGGAAGGCCTGAAGCTCAGAAGTGTGTGGGATATCCGGTAAAACAGAATACAGACATAAATTTAAAGGGGTGGATCATACCCCTTTAAATTTTTTTATATATTCCTGCGCATGCTTTTGGATTTCCTGCATCTGACGGGAAGTGACAGGATTGGCATACGGGATTCTGTGAACCAGTTTTTCAATAACAAAATCACTGTGTCTGGCAATGACAGTACGAATGATTTTACCACACTATAAGTGTGGACAAAATAAACAGTAATTTTACAGACAGGATGTTGGCATATGAATGTACCATCAGATTGACTTCACGGTAGAAAAAGCATGACAATATTGATATAATCAGGAGGACAGATATGAATTCAACAAAAAGGAGAGGTTATAATACTTATAAAGATAATGTGGAAGAGACTACGAAATATACTTCCATATAACTGAAAAAAGGAAGGGAAAATAGTGAAGGCTATAATCTGTGATGATGAAAAAAGTACATGTTCCGAGCTGGAAGAGATCATATTAAAATATGCGAAAGAGAAAAGAGTTCCCCTTGTGACAGAGGTTTTTTATTCAGGGGACATTTTGCTGGATTATTTGAAAAGAGAGAAAATAAATATTCTTTTTCTGGATATAGAGCTGCCAGGGAAAGATGGAGTTATGGTTGGCAAATATATAAGAGAGGTTCTTGAAGAAGAGAATATATTTTTGGTGTATATCTCTTCAAAAGAGAATTATGCATTACAGCTTTTTCAAAATCGTCCATTTGATTTTTTGGTAAAGCCCATAGAACAGGCGAAGATATACCATGTTTTGGACAACATCTGTCGTATATCGGGAAAAAACAGTGCGGAATTTAAGTTTCAAGTTCAAAACAGCACATATTGCATTTTGTATAAAGATATTTTGTATTTTCAAAGTGATGGAAGAAAAATTAATATTGTAATGAAAAAAGAGGTCAGGACATTTTATGGGAAATTAAATGAAATAGAAGAAAAACTTCCGGAAAATCTTTTTCTGAGAATACATAAATCGTATTTAGTGAATAAAAGTTATGTAAAGGGATTTACATACGAGTGGGTAAAAATGTTGAATGGAGACGTACTGAATATAAGTAAAATTAATCGTGCAGATGTACGGAGAAAGATTTTGGAGAGTGCTGCTGATGAGTTTGAAAATATTTAATAGTATTATAGCGTTGCTGGCAAATGCACTGCGTTTTTACGCGTTGAAATATTTTGTTGGTATTTTTGTGCAAAAAGAGGAGAGCAAGTGGAATCATATTTTTATTTTATACATTATAGGCTGGGCATGGACAAGTGTGATAAGCTTGATTTTTTTCTCTCCGGCTATGAATATCCTGTCAAACATAGCAAGCCTTTTTTTAATCTTTTTACCATACCGTATAAAGAAAACAAAAAAATGTCTGGCTGTATTTGTCATATACGTGATTAATGCTTTGGTTGACAGTATTGTCATTTTATCTTTGACAAAATACATGCCAGGACAGCCGGTAAATCAGGTGTATGAATGTATCACAAGCTTTATCCTATTATTGATTGCGATTATTATCCAGAGGACAACAAAATCAGAACAAGAAATTACATTACCGACATTAAATATGATTGCGCTTTTAATGGTTCCTGTTATCAGTATTGTATACATATATTATCTGGTTATTACTGTACATGAAATAAAAGGAATTGTTATTTTTGCAGCACTGGCACTTCTTTTTATTAATATTCTCATTTTTTATCTGTATCATTCATTGCTTAAATTTTATTCTGCACGTATGAATGAGCAGGTATTTAAACAGATGCTGGAAGTTTATTCTTATCAGTTAGATGTAGCCAGAGAATCAGAAGAGCGGGTGAAAGCATTGAGACATGATATCAAACATCATATCATTGAATTATCTGCAATGGCTAAAAAAAATAATAATAACGACATGATAAAATATTTAAGCAGTATGAAGGAATTTATGCTAAATCCAAAAGAATATTCAACTACAGGAAACCGGGAAATAGACGGAGTATTGAATTACATGCTACAGAAAGCAAACAGTACGCTGAATCAGGTAGATGTTCAGATAAATATTCCGGAAGATCTATATTTCAATAATTTTAATATTTGTGTTATTTTGGGAAACCTAGTAGACAATGCAGTAAGAGAAGCCAGTAAGTCGGAGGAAAAGTTGTTGACCATAAAAATGCAAATAAAACAGGAGGTGTTATTAATCTTTATAGAAAACAGCTATTCAGGAAAAATCCTTGAAAAGAAAAATGGACTGCAGACAACTCAGACAGAACTTGCAATACATGGTATCGGATTAGAAAATGTAAAAAAAGTGGTTCTTGCCAATGGAGGAGAAATTAAAACAGATTATACATCTGATAGATTTTGCGTTCAGGTTCTTTTGTATATGTCGCAGATCAAAAACTAAGAGACTTATGATGAGTCTCTTTTTTTGTATATAAAAAGCAGAGGCTGATTTTGACAAAAACATGGGCGAATTTTGACAATCATGTAAAAAGTCAATAATTGTATGTTACAATTCAATCACTTTAAAGGGAGGAGTAAGCCAATGGATAAGAGAACTTCTACAAATGGGAACAAGGTATTGAGGTACATAGCAAAGAGGATAGCCGTAAGAGATGCCAATACAACCTGTCCTTTCTTGGGATATCAGCCTGAACTTCCACAGACAGTAAAACAATTAAATAAAATGAATGAAAGGGGCAAGGACGAATGATGAAAAAGTTATTATGTGCAGCGGTTTTAGCTACAACGTTGATTTGTAGTAGTTCCACAGTTCATGCAGGAACAATACCGTTTACCGTTACGGTTGGTGGAACCGGGTCTCAGGATCCATTGTCAAAGAGAGAGAGGAAAACAGATGATGGAGATACATTTGCCTATTTTAGAGGCCAGGAATTTAGTGCTGATAAAGCAGGGATTTATGTAAGATCGTATAATTTGGACAAAGAGTATATTTATTCGGGACAAAAGTTTTTGGTAAGTACTACAGCAGGAATACGTCAGAGTGCTCAATATAATATGACAGCTCCTGGAGGAGAATATTATTATATGAAATCAGAGGCTCAGAGTAAGCGTGTGACTGTAAAAGGATATTATTGTCCGTAATCCGTTCAATGGCAGAAAAAGGAGGAATATATCCTCCTTTTTTTAACAAGGGAGGTTGTGCAATGAATTATAAAAAAATTTTTATGGCTGTTCTTTATGTGTGTTTGTTTATGCCATTAATATCACAAAATATGGTTATGGCATCTGAGAATATTTTTCCAGAAAAATATATAAATAAACAGAATGGTGTGACATTTGAAACAAATATTGAAGTCCCAGAGAAACTTGATTTTTCAAAAATAAAAACAGGAACTGCCAAATTGCAGTATCCAAAATCTGAACAGGCTATATCGGAAATTGCTGCTGATATTGCAATAGTTGATCAAGATATATCAAGTATTGAGTGGAAAGGGAAAACAGTAGATATCAGTTATTATACGCTTGAAGATGGAAGTACCTTGAACCTGGATACGATACTAACTTATACAACTCCGTTTTTTGATGATATTTTGAATGTATTTCGTGTTGAAAAAACAGACGTTTTTAACGCAGACAATTATAGTCAAGAAAATAATTTTAGTTATATCAGTTCGGAGGATGCTTTTCAGTACATTGTTGATATGATCAATAGATGCGGGTATGAATTAGGAGAAACAAATTATAAATATTATGCCCTGGATGCAGAGACTATGCAGCAACAGGAAATTATAGCAGACAAGGCAGGCGATAATTCTATAAGTGAACCACGGGAATGGAATAAAGAAGACGACTGTTATTATTTTTTTGCAGAACAGGTATATGAAGGGCTGCCAATTTATTATGGAAATCAGACGTTTCCAGATGATGGAGTTACAAACAGACCTGTTCAGGCGGTGTATTCTTCCAGAGGAGTGGAGGGATTATATGTAAATAAGGTATATAGTATTACTGAATCGGGGGGAAAAGTGAGTTTGCTGGAATTTGATAAATTAGCAGAAAAGATATCGGATAAATATGGGAATCTACTGACATCTGCATCTTATTATGTAAACCGTGCGAAGTTATATTATATGCCTGTCGCAATAGGTGTGGAAGATTATGAATTACGTCCGGTATGGTTATTTGAAATTCACGAAAAAGGTACAGATAGTGAAACAGAAAATGAGTACGAAACCACACTATATACATTTCTGGATGCGCAGACAGGAGAGGAAGTGGTTGTTTGATAAAATCAAACCGAGGCAGAGGATATTTTTTAACAGATATAGGAAGAGTATTTATAAAGAAAGAAACCTACATGGGGATAATAGGGGTAACGGTTGCATTATTTTTTTCAATCAGTGGAAATATACAGACAACAGTTATTTCTAATTTTTTATATGGGACATATGGGGTAGGATTCTTACTTGCGTTTGTATTTTGTGCGTTTTCCTATGGAACAGTTTATAGTGATGAATTGGAAAACGGGTATATTCGTTATTCTGTAATACGCGGTGGATTGAAACATTATGTAATTTCTAAAGCAGCAACAATATTTTTATCCTCAGTAGTGGTTATGGCAGCAGGATGTGGAGTGTTTGGCATTCTTTGTTCTTTGCATATGCCATGGGCGGACGTTCAGATTTGTAAAGAGTTGGCAGCATCAGGGGGATATGCCTGGCTGATTAAAGAAAACAGATATGTATTATGGCTTGTCTCGTACGGATTACAATGGGGGATGCTGGCAGGAAGCCTTTCACAAGCAGCAGCATTTGCTTCTTTATACATAACCAATCGTTTACTGGTTCTGTCCGTTCCTGTATTTTGTTACCAGGCAATTACTGAGTTTTCTGCAAAACTTACAGAAAAAAACAGTATGTGGAGTATTCAAAGCGTTTTTGATGCCAGGTATCAAATGTTTGGAGACGATAGAAAAATGTTTCTGTGGGCGCTGGGGCTGAGTCTTTGTACGACTATGGCTCTATGTGGAATAAGTTATATCAGATTAAAGAAAAGGATATAAAAGCATGAAACAACTACATTATTCAATTCAAATTTTTTTACAGAAACTCCGGCAGAGCAGAATGTATACACTTTTGATTTTAGAAACTTATATCCTTTATATTTATGTTCAGCCAGTGATTAAATTTTCGCAGGACGTGAAATATCCATCAACACCATGGCTGTTGCCATTTCTGTTTTCTAATATATATTTTATTTTTTTATTTATGCTAGGGGTAGTATACATGTTTTCAGACGTACCTTTTATGCAACATTATTACATGTATCAAATAGTGCGTATAGGGAGAAAAAGATGGGCAATCGGGCAGATTGTATCAATTATTTTTCAGTCATTATTTTTGATGTTTTTTCATTTATCTGTCAGTATACTGTGGATCATCAGACATTGTGAATGGAAACTGGAATGGGGAAAACTGTTGCATACCGTTGCTTTGACAAATGCATCTGCACATTATGGTTTTTTATTTGAAGTGCCATATTCCGCTATACAAAAGTATTCACCACAGGAACTGACTATTTTGACATTGTTTATTGGTACTTTCGTAATTGCATTTACAGGTGTTTTTATGTTCGCAATTTGTTTAATATTGAATCGCTACTGGGCAATAGCAGCGGCGGTAGCAATGATCAGTATGGTTTATCTTGTTCATAATGCAAATCCTGCAATGATTCAAAAGATATCTGCATTTGCTCCGGTCAGCTGGATACAAACAACTAATATAGGGACAAAAATGTATAATTATTATACACGACCTTCACTGACTTATATTGTATGCGCATTATGTATTGGGATTTTAATATTCAGCATATTGATAATATGGCGTGTAAATAATGTGGAGTTTTTATTTAGCAAAGAAGACTGAATTTTTATTATTATAACTTGTACAGAGGAAAATATATGGACAGACAGAATTATGCGATCGAAGTATCTCATGTAAGTAAAAGTTTTAAAGATAACAAAGTTTTGAGGGATGTTTCTCTTTCCTGTCAGAGTGGCAAAATTTATGGACTTGTTGGACATAATGGTTCTGGAAAGACTGTTTTGTTTAAATCTATTTGTGGTTTTCTTTCCTGCGATGAAGGAACCATAACTGTCAATGGTAAGGTTATGGGGAAAGATAAGGATATGCTGACCGATGCGGGGATTATTATTGAGGAACCGGCTTTTTTGCGGACATGGAGTGGATATCATAATCTGGAATTTCTTTATACTTTGCGCAACAAAAAGAACAAAGAATATCTTTATTCTGTTCTCAGAAAAGTCGGTTTGGATCCCACATTGAAGCGTCCTGTTGGAAAATATTCACTGGGCATGCGCCAGAGACTTGCCATTGCGCAGGCCATTATGGAAGATCCGGGAATTTTGATTCTGGATGAACCTATGAATGGCTTGGATAAAAATGGAGTGAGAGAGATCAGGGAGCTTCTGTTAAAAATGAAAGAAGAAAATAAACTGATTATCCTGGCTAGCCATAACCGGGAGGATATAGAGGTTCTTTGCGACGAGGTATATGAGATGGAGGGAGGTGTGATCAGTAAAGTAAAAGATGAAACAAATTAAAAGTTAAAGATGGCAGCAAAAATGCAGAGAAAAGGAGAAGATTATGATGAAGATGAACAGAAAAAAATGGTTATGTGGAGTAGCAGCATGTTTATGTTTGACAGGAAGCACTGTTCCGGTATTTGCAGATACAGTTACATTTAACATTACTATACCGGGTGATATTATTTCTAAAAGATCGGTGAAAGCTGATGATGAGCAGAAGTTTTATGTGACAGGTACTAAGTTCAGTGGTTCAGGAAAATTATATTGTAAATCCAGTAGACTGCATGCGACAACAACATCTAATACTGCAACGATTTCAAAAAATACTCCAAGTGCAAGTGCTTCCTATACGAGCTACGCGCTGCCCAGGTACGAATATTTTATGCATTGTACAGCAAGTGTAGGCAGTTTACATGTAGAAGGACGTTATACACCGTGATTTGTAAGTGAGAGCAGAAAAATGAGAAAAGACATAATGATTTCAGGTATATGTGCGTTATCGCTTATTATGCTGACTCAAAATGCGTATGCGCAGACGTATGAAAAGGAATCCGAATCCGGTAAAGTTAGGTTTCAGTGTGAGTTAGAAGTTCCGGAGAATTGGAACGGAAAAGAGATTCCCAAATTTATTTTGGAAAGTGTGCATTTTGTGGATAGTGAAAAGACATATGCAAATTTTGTAGAAGGAAAAGAAATTCTCGAGCATTATAATACTCCTGCTAGTGATCTATATCCGGAAGAAAACTATTATGTTTTAGCGGATGGTACAAATGTAGGGATTGGAATGGAGTTTGGAGTATCAACGGAAAAATCGGCTTATTATGCTCAAATAGGGGTGACTAATACGGAGAATATGGAGAAGTTTACTTCTGCGACAGAATCTATTGTAAACGATCAGGATGCTGTACAAAAAGTAAAAGAAACTCTTGAAAATGCCGGATATGCAGTAGAAAATTTAGTTTTTCAGACTTCTTCTTTGAGCGCGGATATACTTCGGGAAATTGAAAACCAATATGTTGCTGAAGGATTGCTGGAAGAGAGTAAACGAAAGCCTGAGTGGACAAACGAGGATGATGTATGTATCGTATATGCAAGGCAGACAGTAAGTGGGATTCCTGTGTATCCTGAATTATCGGTTATGGCACAGGCGCTTGCATATGATACGCCAGAGTCCAGTCCAGTGGTTGCTGTTTGTTCTACACGGGGGATAGAAAGCCTGCGTGTGTATGGTCTTTATGATTTCCAGGAAGATGGGGAAAATGTACCGTTAAAAGGTTTTGACGAAATCGCAGCAACGGTAGAAACAAAGTATGAAAACTTATTAGATGAATCTACTTATACAGTGACTCGGGCAAAATTTTATGAGCGTGCATACATAAATGAAGATCAGCAATATACGGCAGAACCAATCTGGTATTTGGAGATAAATGATAATAATTCTCAAAAATACGTCATGCTGGTTAATGCTGAAACAGGTAAAGAGATATATTTAATGTAGGGTTAATATGATTAAAGAGAGAGATTCTGTAGGAGAAAATTGAATGATAGGTGAGTGGAGCAGGAAAATATCAAACCAAATATGTGAAAATCAGAACGAAAAGGAAATTATTCAATATGGTTTAAATCAGCTTTTTTGGATACTATTAAATTTTTTTGCAATTGCAATATCAGGTGTTTTGTGGCACGAATTTTGTTTTAGTATCTTGGTCTTTTTAGAAATATATTTTTTGCGCCCATATGCAGGCGGTTATCATGCTGATACAGAAATAAAATGCTGTATGATTTCTGTAGGAATCGTGAATATTGCAATGCTAGTAAGAAAGATCAATGTATTTTCACCAGATAGTATACTTGTGATTTATATATGCTTCATTTGTGTGATCGCCTTGTTTTCTCCTGCAGATAATCCGATACATCCTCTATTAAAGGCAGACAGCAGGTATTACAGAAAAAGGTCAAGACAATTAGTTTTTGGGTACAGCAGCTTACTTGCGGTGAGTATGGCTCTGCGAATTACAGTTTTAGGAGATTCAATTATATACACAATTTTGATAGTAGGAGTATCTGTTTTGGCAGGAAAATGGAAGTATAAGAAGTAGACATTTCTTTTCGGAAGATTCCCGGAAATTGGGGAAGACGAGCCGACATACTGTCTCTTTTGTAATAAATATCCGAAAGCAGAATAAAAACAGAAAGTATTATCAGAATGACAGGAATTTTAAAGGGGTGTTTACACCCCTTTAAATTTTTTTATATATTCCTGCGCATGCTTTTGGATTTCCTGCATCTGACGGGCAGTGACAGGATTGGTATACGGGATTCTGTGAACCAGTTTTTCAATATAATTGTTTTCCGCAACAATGTCCATGCTTTCCTTAAAGTTCAGGTCAAAGATATGAACCAGATAGGATACCCAGTAATCCATTTTTGTGATCCGGTCAGCGGACAGAATGGTGCTGCTGCGGAATACTGTTTCATAAACCTTTGGGGAGATTTCAAGGGCTCCAATCTCTTCGCCGGGCATTCCCATAAAGGTGAGCAGATCATCTTCAAGCTTTACCCGGAAGTTGTCCAGTTTATCTGCGTCGCGGATAAGCCGGGCATGGAAAAGCGCACAGGGATCAGAAACTCCTTCCAGAACAAAATCACTGTGTTTTGCAATGGCAGTGCGAATGATTTCATCCCAGCGATCATCCGGCATAAAACGACGGATCATTCCTTCCTCAAATAAAATCTGCACGCCATAGGCGGCATGATCCATGGTTGTTGGCTCAAAACTGTCAAATTGTTTTAACTGCTCAAACCGTCCGATATCATGGAGAAGAGCAATGATTTTGGCAAGGGATACAGTTTCTTCATCCAGATTTCTCCGGCGGCATACCTCTTCCGCCTGCTTTACCACACCATAAGTATGGACGATCTTCAGACGGACTTTATCATTATTCTGATCATAATCTTTTAAATATTCCTGAAAAACGTGAGCTGCTTTTGTAAAATCCATAGCCTGACTCCTTATTGGTTTTATTAGGTTTATTGTATCATTTCCCGGCGTATAACACCACTGTAAAAACAGGAGAATATTATTTATTGTCCACGGGATATTATTCTGCCAGGTGTTCGGGCATATATGCAAAAAAACGGGATATACAGGATAAAATGACATAGCCGAAGATGAATGGAAAGGGATTCTGACCAGATTTCCGGGAACGGAGTAAGCAGCATTTTTATATAACGGCACATGAATGTATAATCAGTTGGGTTTCCCGGTAGAAAAAGTATGACAATGCTGATATAATCAGGATAGCAGGCAGGGATTCAATAAAAAGGTGAATTTATAGCTTTCGTAAAAATAATGCTGAAAGTACAGTGATAAATTGCATCAGAGACAAAGAAATACGGAAGTACAGTAAGAGTCTGTGTGAATAGAACAGATATTTTCGGATCATCTGATTTGGGACAGGAAGAATGAGGTGAAAGGGGACACGGAAATATTTCTGTACTAAATAAAAAATTATCATAAATGAAAAACAGGAGGAAAGAGAGTATGAGAAAGAAAACAGCAGGACTGGCAGCACTTATCTGCGCCGCAGGGCTGATATCTGTAACACAGACAGATACGGTACTGGCAGATGGAGGATTTTCCTATGAGGATGTGGCAAATCGGGAGTTTTTGTTTTGCAGTGGGGCCGGTGCGTGGTCAACAGTTCTGACAATCAATGAGGATGGAACTTTTGAGGGGTATTATCATGACACAGATATGGGAAGTCGTGGGGAAGAATACCCTAGCGGAACACGATATGTCTGTAATTTTTCAGGACAGTTTACAGAGCCGGTTCAGGTAAATGAGTATACATATTCAGCTCAGCTTCAGACTCTTCAGTGTGAACAGGAACCGGGTACAGAGGAAATTATTGAGGGAATAAAAAATATGTACAGCGAACCTTATGGTTTGGATAATGCAGAGAATATACTGTTTTACATGGAGGGAGCGCCCATAGCGGAGCTTCCCGAAGGATACCGAAGCTGGGTTGGATATTTGGATCTGGCAAATCTTCAGGAAACTTCATTGCCATTTATCGGACTTTATAATGAGGCTGCCCAGCAGGGATTTTCCAGTGCAGTAAAAGAAGGCTCGGCTCCGGTGACTGAGGAGACTTCAGATATTGATGCAGAGCTGACAGAAACAGAATCAAAGGCAGCAGAGCTTCAGAGCAGGATAGACAGCGCTCTGGCGCAGGCAGATATCAATATATTGTCAGGTGAGCTTTATAAGCTCTGGGATGATGAGCTGAATTCTATCTGGGGAAGATTAAAGACTATTCTTCCAGCAGATACAATGGAGCAGCTTACAGATGAAGAGATTGCCTGGATTGAAGAAAAGGAGGCAGCTGTGGCAGCGGCAGGCCGTGAGGCAGCAGGCGGAAGCATGCAGCCTATGCTGGAAAATTTAAAGGGATCGGAACTGACAAAAGCCAGAGTTTATGTACTGGCAGAATATCTGAGATAATCATTGATACAGCAGCGACAAAGAGACATTTCGTAATTGAGATGTCTCTTTTGTTTTTATGAGATGCATAGCCAGAGTTTAAGGCTTTTTGGTATCCGCATATCAAAGATTCCATTGTGAAAATTTTGTATTTGCTCAGTTATGGTTAGCAATATAAAAGTTGTTGACAACTTACAGTTAGTTGTGGTATACATATTTGAGTTAGATTAGACTTACTAAATAATGATTGAAAACAGCCGGGACAACTGTAAAAAAATGCAGTATGAAAGACAGAGGGATTGTCTTGTAGGAGAACAGCTGCACTGTGTACAGAAAAGCGGCGGAAAGGTCTGGTATATGAAGAAATCAATAAAAATATTCTGGATAATGGCAGGTTTTTTATGTTTGGGACTGGGAACCGCAGGAGTTTTGCTACCTTTTCTGCCAACTGTGCCTTTTTATAGGGCAACTGTTTTCTGTTTTGCAAAAAGCTCCAGGAAGCTTCATGGCTGGTTTATCGGAACCACTCTGTATAAAAAGAATCTGGACAGTTTTGTCAGAGAAAGGGCTATGACTATGAGAACAAAACTAAGGATCATGGGAATGGTTTCCGGAATTATGGCAATTGGCTTTCTTATGATGAAGGATGTGCCTGCAGGAAGAATCTGTCTGGCAGCAGTGTGGATATTTCATGTTTTTTACTTTTTTATGAGGATCAGAACGATTCCCACAGAGACAAAGCAGTAAAAAACAGGCTTTGAAGAAAGTAAAAGACTGAAGAGCACAGAGCATTTTTGATAATAGAAAAAGGAGACATACAGAATGATCGACACAAGGCTTACAGGACTTTTGTCCCATGCAAAAAAGTATATTGTATACAACATATTCTGGCAGTGGATTTCACTTCTTGCACAGATAGGAGCAGTTTTTTCCATTGCAGGACTTCTGGGGCAGGCAGCAATTCTTCTGGAAAGTAAAAAAGAAGAAATGTTTTTTATACAGGGACAGAATACAAATGGCCTTTATATGGGCCAGACACTTATTGTGCTGACAATCTGTGTGGCAGTCCGTTTTATCTGCGAAAAACTGGCAGCCCGGGCATCCTGTCAGGCAAGCGTGGATGTAAAGCAGGTTCTTCGCAAAAGGATTTACCGGAAAATGCTCAGTCTGGGAGCTTCCTATCATGAACAGGTTTCAACCTCAGAGGTGATGCAGGTGTGTACAGAGGGAGTGGAACAGCTTGAAATTTATTTTGGAAAGTATCTGCCTCAGCTTTTTTACAGCCTCCTGGCGCCTCTGACACTATTTTTTGTGCTGATGCACATAAGCCTTCGGGCAAGCGCGGTACTTTTGATCTGTGTGCCTCTGATTCCGGTTTCTATTGTGGCAGTACAAAAGCTTGCAAAAAGACTTTTGAACCGATATTGGAGTATTTATACAGGACTTGGAGATTCGTTTCTGGAAAATCTTCAGGGAATGACCACTCTTAAAATTTATCAGGCAGATGAGATGAAAGCAAAAGAAATGGATAAAGAGGCTCAGATATTTCGCAGGATTACTATGAAGGTTCTGACTATGCAGCTAAATTCCACAAGTGTGATGGATATCGTGGCCTACGGAGGCGCTGCGGCTGGAATGATCGTGGCAGCATCTGAATTTCTGGCAGGCACATTAAGCTTTGCCGGAGCCCTGACAATTATTCTTCTGGCATCAGAATTTTTTATTCCTCTGAGACTTCTGGGGTCATTTTTCCACATTGCAATGAACGGAATGGCTGCCAGCGATAAGATTTTTGCTATTCTGGATATTCCGGAAACAAAGATCAGCCAGAATTCAGGAGATAAAGCTGAAGGTCAGAAAAGGAATGCGAACTTTCGATTAAAGGAAGAAAGCTTACATGCTTCAGAAGCTATAAAAGATGTAAACCAGGAAGAAATAACAGGTAAAAAGATGAAAATACAGTTCCGGAACGTGCATTTTTCTTATGAAAAGGACAGGGAAATCCTGGCAGGGATTGATCTTGATATGCCGGCAGGAGCGTTTATATCCCTTGTGGGAGAATCCGGATGTGGAAAAAGTACTATCGCAGGTATTCTGGCAGGGAGAAATCGGGGATTTTCCGGTTCTGTTACTGTGAATGGAACTGCCCTGGAAGAGATTTCCGAGGAAGCTCTGATGAAAAATGTTACTCTGATCCGCCATAACAGTTATCTTTTTAAGGGAACTGTAGAGGAAAATCTCCGTATGGCAAAACCGGATGCCAAGGAATCGGAGATGAGGGAGGTTCTTGCCAGAGTAAATCTTCTGGGATTTCTGGACGGACAAAAGGGAGTGAAAACAGAGCTTCTGGAGCAGGCGGAGAACCTTTCCGGAGGCCAGCGTCAGAGACTGGCTCTTGCCAGAGCGTTGCTTCATGACTCGCCGGTGTATGTTTTTGACGAAGCGACCAGCAATATTGATGCAGAAAGTGAAGAGCTTATTATGAAAGTAATACGCCAGCTTTCACAGACAAAAACAGTTCTCCTGATTTCCCACAGGCTTGCAAATGTAGTGGATTCAGACTGTATCTATATGATGAAGGACGGAAAAATATGTGAACAGGGAAAACATAAAGAGCTTCTGGCTCTTGACGGAACTTATGGGAAACTTTATAAGGGACAGATGGAGCTTGAAAATTACAGTAATCCCAGGAGAGGAAATTCTGAAGTAATGGGCGCAGACCGGAAAGAGAAACAATTCTTTACCAAAGAATCAAAGGATAAAAATTAAAAGTGAAGGGATAAAGAAGGTTTTATGACCTTGTTGAGTCCTTTTGCAGAAAGGCAGATGATAGAAAAGAGTATGAATACTGGCTATGATATATCAGAAAAAAGGGTCCTGCCGGACAGGCGCAGAAGCGCACTGAAGATTATGGGAAGCCTGATCGGTCTGGTAAAGCCTCTGATCCACATTATGATTCTGGCAGTCCTTCTGGGAACTGCCGGGTATCTTTGCGCGATTTTTCTTACAATACTTGCAGGGCAGATACTTATTCAGGGGCTAGGCCATGCAGCAGGCACTCAGGGAGCAATGAGCCAGGGGCTTTTTGCGGGAATGACGCCACAGAATCTTTTTGTTTTAATGATTGTTCTGGCTGTTGCCCGTGGAATCCTTCATTATGCGGAACAGTACTGCAATCATTTTATTGCATTTAAGCTGCTGGCAATTATCCGTCATAAAGTATTTGCGGCACTGCGAAGGCTTTGTCCGGCAAAGCTTGAAGGACGGGATAAGGGAAATCTGATTTCTATTATTACCACAGATATTGAGCTTCTGGAAGTCTTTTATGCTCATACCATTTCACCTGCAGCCATTGCAGCTCTTACCTCTTTTATGATGGTATTTTTTATGGGAAGCTATCATGTGGGAGCAGGGATTTTTGCGCTGTGCGCTTATCTGATTGTGGGTATTTTTATTCCTCTGTGGAACGGGAGCAGAGGGGGAAATACCGGAATGGAGTTCCGCGCGAAATTCGGTGAGCTGAACAGCTATGTGCTGGATTCTCTCAGAGGACTGGATGAGACAATACAGTATGGTCAGGGTAAAAATCGTGAAAGGCAGATGGAAGAAAAGTCTGCGGAGCTGATTAAAAAACAGAAAAAACTAAGCCGCATGGAGGGTGGGCAGAGATCTGTCACAAATCTGGTGATTCTTCTGGCATCCTTTGGAATGTTGTTTTTTATGTTGTATCTTTATGGAAAACAGACGGTAGATCTTGACGGAGTGGTTATCTGTACCATAGCCATGATGGGCTCCTTTGGCCCGGTGATAGCGCTTTCAAACCTGTCCAATAATCTGAATCAGACGCTGGCAAGTGGAGAACGGGTACTGTCCGTTCTGGAAGAAAAACCTCAGGTAGAAGAAATTTATGAGGGAGAAAAGGACCTTCATGAATTGGGGAAAGAACAGGAAAACACTTTCCATAAGGGCTCTGCACAGATGCTATTTGCCGGGGCAGAAGCATCCCATGTAACCTTTTCCTATGAGGAAGAAGAAATTCTCAGGAATTATTCTGTTAAAATTCCGGCCGGTAAAATTGTGGGAATACATGGAGCCAGTGGAAGTGGTAAATCTACACTTCTGAAGCTTCTGATGAGGTTCTGGGATGCAGATTCAGGTGAGGTTTCTGTAAACGGAGCCAATGTGCGCAGGATTCCTACACGCAGCCTGAGAGATACGGAAAGCTATGTAACACAGGAAACACATTTATTTCATGATTCCATAGCAAACAATATTGCAGTGGGAAAACCCGGCGCCTCCAGACAGGAAATTATGGAAGCTGCAAAAAAAGCGTCGGTTCATGATTTTATTATGAGCCTTCCCAAAGGCTATGATACAGAGGTGGGAGAGCTGGGCGACACACTTTCCGGAGGAGAAAAACAGAGGATAGGAATAGCCAGAGCCTTTCTCCATGACGCGCCTTTTATCCTTATGGACGAGCCAACCTCAAAACTGGATTCACTGAATGAAGGCATTATATTAAAATCACTTCGTGAAGAGGCAGATAAAAAGACTGTTGTTCTTGTTTCACACAGGAAATCTACCATGAATGTGGCGGATGTAATGTATGAAATGGAAAATGGGAGAGTGTCGTAGAAGATAGAAATACAAAGAGGAAAAAGAGTTGTTTTTACGTAACTGTTTACACGGTTTGCTGCTGTGTGGACAGTTACGTTTTTGCTTTATAAATTCCCATGATTCGTTTATAATAAAAGGGTAATAATCAATCCTGTGATATGATAAAGGAGGGAGGCCGGTTGCCAACGGTTGAGCTGGTCATCCGGATCGCAGATTATGTGTTCAGAGACAAAGAAAAAGTAAGGAAAGGATTTGGTGATGTGATGGGCGGAAAGGTATTGGAACTGGAATCAGATAAGCTGATTCAGCGGGGAATTGAACAGGGCATTGCCATGGAACGAAAGAAAACAGAAGCAGCCGAAGCGGAAATTCAGCGTTTAAAAAAGCTTTTGGAGGAAAAGAATAACAAACAGTGAGTTTGTGGAAGAATAACCCCTATCCGGAATGGATAGGGGTTATTGTATTATACTGTAAAAATATTTATATCATGTGCCTGATCATAAATCAGCAGGTACGCAGTCTCCTCAGATGCACATAGCTGGGAACGCAAAGGTATGGAGTGGTGATTTGGTTGGGATATTCCTGTTGTGTCGGTTATTGAAAAGAGATACTTGAAATATATAAATGTGATGTCATATAGTGTCAGTTTTCATATAAAGAAAAAGCTTTTACATTTTAAATAAGCTATTATAAAATAAAGGAGAGACACTGGCCTGGAAATCAGACTTTATCAGAAGGGGGAGCACATGGAACTCAGTTTATTATTGATGCAGCAAATTATAAAATTATTCATTATGATTTTTATGGGATATATGATTGTGAAGGTGGGTATTTTAAAATCAGAAGACAGCAGGGTATTTTCTGCCATGGTTCTCTATTTGATCGTTCCCTGCGTTATTATGAATGCATTTCAGGTAGAATATTCTCCCGAAAAGGCCAGCGGACTTTTTCTTGCATTTGTAACATCTCTGCTGCTTATGCTTGTAACGCTTCCTGCAGTAAATTTATTGGGGAGACTTCTGAAACTGAATGAAGTGGAAAGGATGTCTGTTTATTATTCCAACGCCGGCAATTTAATTATTCCACTGGTGACGTTTATTTTGGGAGAGGAATGGGTCCTATATGCCTGCGTATATATGAGTATTCAAATTGTTTTTTTCTGGACACACTGCAAAAAAGAATTAAGCAGGGAAAAAAGAATTGATTTAAAAAAGATTTTTACAAACATCAATATTATTGTAGTTATGATTGCGGTTATTCTGTTTTTTATGAATATTCATCTTCCGAAATTACTGACAGAAACCTTTGAATCAGTATCTGGTATGGTAGGCCCGGCAAGCATGTTTGTAATTGGAATGCTGATGGCAGGCGCTGATCTGAAAAAAATATTTACGAATCAGAGAGCCTATCTGGTAACAGGCCTGAGACTGATTGCTGTACCGGTATTTTCTCTTTTGATTCTGAAGATCAGCAGGCTGGTTGGAACTCATGCAGAAGGGCGGCAGATTCTGTTGATAGTATTTCTTGCAGTAACAACACCGGCAGCATCTACGGTGACACAGATGAGCCAGATTTATGGGAATGATTCGGAGTATGCAAGTGCAATCGGTGTGATGACGACTCTGGCGGCAGTACTTACAATGCCTCTGATGGTATTGCTGTTTCAGTTGGTTATTTAAAAATATTGTATTATTATAAAAGCCTCCTGATACATCCTGAAACCAATGGTGACATTATCACAGACAGGATATTTCCAAAAGAGTATGATACAGACATAAACAACAGGGAGGTATCCTATATGAGGTTAAAAGATAAAGTAGCAATTATCACAGGCGGAAGCAGAGGAATCGGATATGCCACAGCAGATGCATTTCTGAGAGAGGGAGCGACAGTCATTCTGGCGGCAAGTTCTCAGGAGTCAGCAGATAAAGCAGTGGAAAGTCTGAAGGAAAAATATCCGGACAGGACTGTGGCAGGCATCAGCCCTGATCTCAGCAGTCTGGAAAGTGTGAGAAACGAATTCAGGGAAGCAACTGCGAAATATGGATGTGTAGATATTCTTGTGAATAATGCAGGAGTATCAGAGAGCACTCCTTTTGTGGAGTATACAGAGGAAGCCTTTGACAAAGTAATGGATCTGAATGTAAAAGGTGTGTTTAATGCCACCAGAGCTGCTTCTGAGTGTATGATTGCAAGAGGCAGCGGTGTAATTCTGAGTACTTCATCTATGGTCAGTCTTTACGGACAGCCAAGCGGGATCGCTTATCCGGCTTCTAAATTTGCAGTGAACGGACTGACGGTTTCTCTGGCAAGGGAGCTTGGTCCAAAGGGAATTCGCGTCAATGCAGTGGCGCCGGGAATTACGGAAACAGATATGATGAAGGCTGTGCCAAAGAGCGTGATCGAGCCTATGATCGCACAGATTCCCCTTCGAAGGCTGGGACAGCCGGAAGATATTGCCAATGCATTTGTGTTTCTTGCATCGGATGAGGCCTCTTATATTACAGGCGTAGTGTTAAGCGTGGATGGAATGGCGCGAACCTGACCGGAGCAATATAAGAGTAAAAACGTATCAGTATAAACAGATGAGCAGGCTGAAAGGCAGATCAGATAAATTATTGCAGGAAAGATGGAGGAAACAGAATGGGATTATTTGATTTCTTTAAAGGACCGGATTTTAATGAAGGAATTGAGACTTACAAAAACACAAAGGATGCGGTTCTTCTTGATGTAAGAACTCAGGAGGAATATCTGGAGGGAAGAGTTCCGGGAAGCTGGAATATTCCTCTTCAGGAAATTCAGAAGGTGGAAAGATAAAATGAAGGTTGTTATCATCGGAGGCGTTGCAGGAGGAGCCACTGCAGCAGCAAGAATCAGAAGGCTGGACGAAAAGGCAGAGATTATTGTTTTTGAGAAGTCAGGTTATGTTTCCTATGCAAACTGCGGACTTCCCTACTATATTGGCGGTGTGATCCAGAATAAGGAAGAACTGACTCTTCAGACTCCGGAAAGTTTCTGGAAGCGCTTCCAGATCACCATGAAGGTGCGGCATGAGGTGACAGGGATTTTTCCTGAGAGAAAAACAGTTGCAGTAAAAAATCTGAATACAGGGGAAAGCTTTGAGGAGGTCTATGATAAACTTCTCATTTCCACTGGAGCAAAACCGGTATGGCCGAAGCTTCCCGGAACAGATCTGGACAATCTTTTTACCCTTCGTACAGTAGAAGATACTCTGAAAATCCGGGAGTTTGTGGAGAAAAATCAGCCAAAGTCGGCAGTGCTTGCCGGAGGCGGATATATTGGCCTGGAGCTTGCGGAAAATCTTCGGGAGCTGGGACTGGACGTTACCATAGTTCAGAGACCAAAGCAGCTTATGAATCCTCTTGACGGAGATATGGCAGCTTTTGTACATGCAAAAATGAGAAGCAGGGGTGTGAAGCTGATGCTTGGACATACGGTGGAAGGCTTTGAAAAGGGCGAGAAAGGAACCCGCGTGCTTCTGAAGGACGAGCAGCCTCTGGAGGCAGATATGGTAATCCTTGCGATCGGCGTTGCGCCGGATTCTCACCTTGCAAAAGAGGCGGGACTGGAGCTTGGTATCAAAGGAAGCATTGTGGTAAACGATCGTATGGAAACCTCAGCGCCGGATATTTTTGCAGCAGGCGATGCTGTGGAAGTAAGGCATTACATTACAGGAGAAAAAGCTCTGATATCCCTTGCAGGTCCGGCAAATAAGCAGGGCCGCATTGCAGCAGACAATATCTGTGGAGGAGACAGCCGCTATCCCGGTTCACTGGGATCTTCAGTGATCAAAGTTTTTGACATGACCGCAGCTTCCGCCGGAATTAACGAGCGCACTGCCAAACAGACAGGAATTGACTATGATAAGGTTTATCTGTCCCCTGCCAGCCATGCCTCCTACTATCCGGGCGGAAAAGTCATGACCATGAAGGTGATTTTTGAGAAGAAAACATATAAGCTGCTGGGTGCGCAGATCATAGGCTATGACGGTGTGGATAAGAGGATTGATGTGCTTGCAACTGCCATGTATGCAGGCATCACAGCTCTTCAGCTGAAGGAACTGGATCTGTCTTACGCGCCTCCGTATTCTTCCGCGAAAGATCCTGTAAACATGGCAGGCTTTATGATCGAGAATATTGCAGAGGGAAGACTGAAGCAGTTTTTTACAGAGGATGTGGAAAATCTTCCAAGGGACGGAAGCGTGATTCTTCTGGATGCAAGAACCCCGGGAGAGTATGCAAGAGGACATATTGAAGGATTTATCAATATTCCGGTAGATGAGCTTCGTGACAGGATTTCTGAGCTGGATAAAAAGAAAAAAGTATACATTATCTGCCAGAGCGGCCTGAGAAGCTATATTGCATACCGGATTCTGGCTCAGGAAGGCTTTGACTGCAGGAATTTTTCCGGCGGGTTCCGGCTGTATGAGACAGTTACAGGAGACCGCATGGCAGCTGGGGAGGCGCTGCCCTGTGGGATGGAAATAAACAGATAGGAAATTGATATAGTTAAAACAGCTATTATTTTTTGAGATAGCTGTTTTGACTTTCTTTTTTGTAAGTCATTTTTAGAGTTTATTCCATATTCATCTTTGATTTTGGACAATTTTAAATTAAAATATATTTGTTATTATTATATAATATCTGAAAATAAATAGAAATCAAATGAAATCAGATAAAAATATTGGACAATGGCTATTGACAAACCAAATAATAAGTGCAATAATATATAACATCACAGAAGGAATTTTTTTGCAATAATTAATAACACCATAGAAGAAATAAAATAATGAATGGAGGGAAAGAGTTGGAAAAATATGTGGGTGTGGATGTTGGGGGTACAAATTTAAAATTTGGCATTTTTTTATCGGATGGGCAGTTAATCAAAAAATGGTCAATTGTTACAGACTATAGTGATCATGGGATTCATATGTGGAAACAGATTTGCGAAGAAATTAATAAGAACATTGAAAAGAAGGATTTAAGAGGAATTGGGATAGGAATACCGGGTCCTGTTCTTGAAAATGGATTTGTGGAGGTTTGTGTAAATCTGGATCTGCACAACTTTAATCCTGCGTCTGTTTTAAAAGAATATTTTCCGGATGTAGAGATTGCTGTGGTGAACGATGCCAATGCCGCCGCACTGGGAGAACAATGGAAAGGCAGCGGACAGGGATATCGAAGTATTGGAATGGTAACGCTTGGCACAGGAGTTGGAGGAGCAATTATTATTGACGGAAAGTTATGCTGCGGAGCTAACGGATTAAGCGGTGAAATCGGACATATAAGAGTAAATTCAGATGAAAAAGAAGAATGTACATGTGGAGGAGTCGGGTGTGTCGATCAGATTGCATCGGCAACAGGCATCGTGCGTTACGCAAAGAAACTGCTTATGGAAAACGATGCAGAATCTTCTTTAAGAATGAAAGAAGAGTTTACAGCCGAAGATGTTATTAATGCGGCTAAGGCTGGTGATAATGTGGCAGAACATATTATTAATCACTGTATGAAATACCTTGCAAAAGCGCTGGCGGCAGCAGCCTATATAGCAGACCCGGAAGTGTTTATTATAGGGGGAGGCGTATCAAATGCAGGGCAGTATCTGATAGACATTATACAGGAATCGTTTAATACATATATTACGCTATCGAAAAAAAAGGCGCTTATTATAAAAGCATCATTAGGCAATGATGCAGGAATATATGGGGCCGCAAAGACTGTAATAGGATGAGGGAGGACAAAATGGAAATATTGTTTGGTAAAGTGCCGGATCCTCCGGTGACAGCAGCGCCGGAACCTGTAGATTTGACAGATGATACTATGCAGGAACATAAGAATAAGGTTCTTATGGCAATGGAAAAAAGAAATCTGGACATTCTGGTTGTATATGCAGACCGGGAACACGGCACGAATTATGGATATCTTACAGGATTTGAACCTCGATTTGAAGAAAGCGTTCTGGTTCTGCATAAAGATGGAACAGCATTTTTAATGCTGGGAAATGAGAGTAAAAAGATGGCGCTGTATTCCAGAATTAAAGCGAAACTTGTTCATGTGCCATATTTTTCGCTTCCAAATCAACCTATGGAATCCTCTTATACATGGACTCAATTATTAAGACATACAGGTATCAAAGAGGGGAAGAAGGTTGGTATTACAGGATGGAAATTATTTACGCCAAAAAACGAGGATACTTCACAGTTTTATGATGTTCCTTCTTTTATAGTGGATGGAGTAAAAAGGATTTGCGGTCAGGATGCTGTATGTAATGCAACGGATCTTTTCATTCATCCCTTATATGGAGTGAGAATACAGGTGAACGCCAATGAAATTGCACATTATGAATATGGTTCATCGCTGGCTTCATTTTGTATTTATCAGGTAATGAACAATATAGAACCGGGAAAAACGGAACTGGAACTGGCAGACAGGCTGTCAGCGTATGGACAGCCTCTGTCTGTGCAGACGATATGTGCAGCCGGAGAGAGATTTTCCAATGCAGTAGTATCGCCAAGAAACAGAGAAATATGCAGAGGAGACAGAGTTACATTTACGATGGGATTAAGGGGCGGCCTGTCTCATAGATGTGGATATGCTGTTGAGAATAAGAATCAGCTAAAGGAGGAAGAACAGAATTACCTGGAAGCAGTGGCAATACCGTATTATAAAGCTCTGGCAAGCTGGTATTCCAGTATTGGAGCAGGAGTGGAGGCTGCTGAAATATATAAAAAAACAGAAGAAATTTTACCAAAAAATATTTACAGATGGGAACTGAATCCCGGACATTATACGGCCGGAGAGGAGTGGATGTCATCTCCTTTTTATCCTGATTCCCGGATTGTTTTAAGAAGTGGAATGATGCTGCAGATGGATATTATTATAAACGTTCAGGGCTATGGAGGCGCTAATGCAGAGGACGGTATAGTATTGGCTGATATCGGGCTCAGAAAGCAGGTTATGGAAGAATATCCGCAGCTGTGGAAACGATTTGAAAAAAGAAGGGAGTATATGAAAAATATTCTTCATATTGATATAAAAGATGAGGTTCTCCCAATGTCTATGATCTGTGGATTATTCAGACCTTATCTTTTGAATAAAGAAAGTGCACTTTATGTAAAAAAATAAAAAGAATGGCGGATGGGAAAGGAGGAGAGTTTAATCCGCAATAAATGGGACATGGCAAATTTATAAAATGCAGGAGGATTATATGATGAACAAAAGAAAAGCAATTGCAATGGTATTGGCATTCGCTATGACAGCAAATGTAACTGCTGTAAATGTGTTTGCAGAGGAAGAGGCAGCAGACGGATATTATTTTGAGTGGGCAGGAGAACAGTGGGGGCTGTCATCCGAAGAAATTGAAAAAGTAAAGGAAATGGATTTAAGCTTTGCTATTGAAACGCCTACAGAGTCAGAATTTGGATACGGTCAGATGCGTGGATTTGAAGATGCATGTAAAGCGCTGGGGATTAAAGTGGCAGGAGAAGCGTCCTGTGAACTGGATCCGGCTACGCAGCAGGCAAATATGGAAAATTTTATTTCCATGGGTGTAGATGGAATCGTATGTCAGCCTCAGGATGCAGATACAGCCGCATCAAGGTTTGACTCTGTTGTGGATGCGGGAATCAAGCTTGCATTTACAGGATCAAAACCGAAAGATTATGAGGCTGGAAAACAGTATGTAACAATGGTAACAGATGAATTTGCGGAAGAAGGCGTTCTGGCTGCGGATTATCTGGCAGAATCAATCGGAGGAGAAGGAGAGATTCTCGCGATTACTATTTCCAGTGTAAATGAAGTATCTAATACCCGTGACGGAGCATTTGTAGATGCTGTTAAAGAAAAGTACCCGGATATTGAACTTGTGGAAGAAGGCGGAATTGAATCAGCCAGCGACGCAGGTTCAGTAGCCAGCGGTTTATTGGCACGATATCCTGAGGCAGATGGAATGTTTGTGACATTCTCAACTCCTGCGCTGGAAGTTCTGGATATTGTAAAGAGTCTGGGTATGAAAGATTTTAAAATCGTAACGATTGATCTTGATACGGTTTGCTGCCTTGATATGATTAACGAAGGAAATATTGCCGGTATTGTCTGTGATTCTGCATATTATTATGCAGCGGCAGCAGTTGTCGGACTTGCAAAGGATTTTCTGGGACAGGATGTTCCGGACGAATTATCAGGACCTGGCAAACAGGTAACAGTGGACAATATGCGGGAAATGTGGCAGTGGTCATTTGGTACAGACGTACCGGAGAGCCTGGATGAAGCCCTGAAGGCAGTTGGAAAGTGATCATGGTAAGAATATAAAAGTTATTATGCAATGTGTCAGAAAAGTGTTGTTCGCTACACTTCTCTGACACATTCTAAATCAGCCACACTGGGATTAGGAGAGGTGAGCATGAAAGAAAAAGCGTTGAATATGGAAAAAATCTGTATTGGGTTTAATGGGATACCGGTATTAAAAGATATAGATTTTTCTCTGGATAAGGGTGAGGTTTGCGGACTTGTAGGAAAGAACGGGGCAGGAAAAAGCACATTATTAAAAATCATACAGGGTTTATATCATGCCGGCTCAGGAAAGGTTGAAATATTTGGAGCTGATACAACAAAGGAAATTTCAGATAAATCCTATGGTTTGGTGGGAATGATTTTTCAGGAGCTGAGTCTGATTCCTGAAATGTCAGTGTTGGAAAATCTGTTTTTAAACAATGAAATGAAAGCCAGGGGAATGATTAATGTCCGGGAAGAAAAACGGAAAGCAGCAGAATTTATGCAGAAATATGGCGTTCATATTTCAGTTGATGAGAAAGTAAAGAATCTGGGATCGGCAGATAAGCAAATGGTTGAAATATGTAAAGCCATCCTTAAACAAAAGAAGATTCTGCTGATGGATGAACCGACTGCTTCTCTGGATAATGAACAGGCAGATAAATTTTACAGAATGGTAAAGCAATTAAAGGAAGAGGGTATTTCTATTATACTGATTACCCATCATTTACAGGAAATTATGGATAATTGCGACAGTATAGCAGTTATCCGTGACGGAATTATGACTCTTCATGATAAAACGGCAAATGTTTCTATGAAAAAGATGATAGAGGCAATGCTTGGCGGGGAAGAGACAGATCTTGCATTTTCCCGAAGTATATCAGAGATAAAACATGAGCAGCCGATTTTGGAAGTGAAAAATATTACTACAAAATATATAAAAGATCCCCTGTCTTTTAAAATATATTCCGGCGAAGTAGTTGGAATGGCAGGATTAAAGGGATGCGGCAGAACAGAAGTGTTCAGGGCTGTTTTTGGACTGGATAAACTGATGTCCGGAGAAATATATATAGATGGAAAAAAAGTTGAAATAAAGTCGACAACAGATGCAGTGAATGCAGGAATTTACCTGATTCCGGAAAGCAGGAGATTTCAGGGACTTAGTGTGGAGCATTCTATAAAATTTAATATAGAGCTGCCTTTGTTAGGAAAACTTACAAAACATCTTTTTATTGATGATGCAAAGAGCAGCAGGATAGTAGATGACTATATAGAGAAGATTCATATAAAATCGAACAGCAGAAATGATCTGGTAAAAAATTTGTCAGGTGGAAATCAGCAGAAAGTGGTCATTTCCAAAGCGCTGGCAACGAATCCCAAAGTGCTGCTTATGGATGATCCTACTTATGGTGTGGATGTTGGAGCCAAGACAGAAATTATGAAAATAATCAACGAATTTAAAATGAACGGCGGAGCAGTCATTCTTGCCTCGTCAGAAATTGAAGAGGTTAATCAGAACTGCAACCGTATCTTTATATTAAAAGGCAGAAAATTAACAGGCGAATTATCAAATGAGGATTATATGACAGTAACGCAGGATAAGCTTGCAGAAGAAATACAGTAAAGGGAGGATTAAAATGAAAAAAAGAATTGATATTCAAAAATCAATTATTTATATTGCATTCGTCGTGCTGTTTCTTGTTTTTTCAATTACATTGAGAGATGTAGGAAGCGGATTTGCATCCGTCAGCAATATTATGAACATTCTAAGACAGACATGCCTTGTGGCGATTATGGCTGTCGGTATGACCTTTGTACTGGGCGCGGCATTAATAGATTTATCAACAGGTCCCGTAGTCGCCTGCACATCTTTAATTTGCGGTATTTTTTTACAGGAATATGGATTATGGGCCGGAGTGTTCGCAGGACTTCTGTTTGGAGTATTAGCCGGTATGCTGAACGGATTTTTAGTTGCATATTTAAAAATGCCTCCATTTATTGCAACACTGGGGACACAAACTGTTTTTACAGGACTTGCAAGGACAATCACGAATCTTCAGTCAGTACCTATTACAGATAAAACGTTTATTAATGTATTCGGAGGAGGCAATATTGGCGCGGTGCCTTCTGTACTGATCTGGATGCTGATTATATTTGTACTGGGCGCTTTGCTTATGTATAAAATGCCGTTTGGAAGAAAGGTAATTGCCATTGGGGGAAATCTTACATCTGCAAAATATTCCGGAATCAATATAGCCAGAATTCAGATGCTGGTTATGACTTTAATGGGAGCGCTGTGTGCGCTGGCCGGTATTCTGTGGGCGGGACGTTTTGGCGGAGGAAGATATACGTTGGGTGAAGACTCAGGTACGTCTGTGATTGCGGCGTCTGTTCTGGGAGGAACCTCTATGATGGGAGGAAAGGTTTCCGTATATGGTGCGATTGTAGGCGCCCTGATGATGGGAATGCTTGACAATGCTCTGGTAATGTATGGACTTAGCGTGTACCAGCAGACAATTGTCAGAGGAATTGTCATTATTATTGCAGTTGCAGTCAGTACAGTGAGAGAGGATAATTAAGGAGGATAAGAGAATGAATATGCAGGCAGTAGAAGAATACATTGAAAAAAATAAAGGGGATCTGATCGGGCTTTTGCAGAAATGTATTCAATCAAGACCAGTTAATCCCTTATATGCCGGGGATCATGGATATGATGAGGCAGAATGTGAAAAGATTCTTATTTCAAGACTGCAAGAATCAGGCGTTGAAATATATACCTTTGATGTTGAGCTGGATCAGCTGGAAGAATACAGAGGAATGCCCGGATTTATTACAGGCTATACAGACAAAATTAATTTTAAAAACCGTCCCAATATTGTGGCAAAGCTGCCGGGAACGGATCCGGAGCATGGAAAATCTATCTTATTGATCGGGCATTGCGATGTTGTGGCAGCCGATGATATTGATCGGTGGAAACACCATCCGTTTGCAGCAGAGATTGAAGATGGAGTATTGTATGGACGCGGTTGTGTGGATGAACTGGGCGGACTGATCAGTCAGCTGATTGCAATAGAAGCCATTATAAAAACAGGTAATCGGCCTAAGGGAGATATATGGTTTTCCAGTGTAGTATGTGAAGAATCCGGTGGAACCGGAGTACTGGCAGTGGCTGACTGGCTGAAAAGACGGGGAGTTCAGATAGATGCCGGAATCATGGGAGAGCCGACGGATTTGGATGTGAGCCTTTTATGCCGCAATATTACATGGGGAGATATTATAATAACCGGAAGAACAGGGCATCTGGAGGAATGGCAGCCTCACTGGACTCAGGGCGGTCCCGTGGATGCAATAAAGAAAGCACGCTATATTATGGACCAGATTGACTACCTGAATGAGGAATGGGAAAAACGGCCTGACAAAAATCATCCGTTGGAAAAACTTCCCTGCCAGGTAAAAGTTGCGATGATAAAAGGCGGTCATCACAGATCCAGTTATCCGGCAGAATGCGAACTTTCATTTAATATTCAAATTCTTCCGCAGGAGACAGATATATTTGGGCTGGGACCGAATGTAAAGGAAGAATTTGAAGAATTTATTCAGAAGGTCAGCGAGGCAGATCCATGGTTAAAGGAAAATCCTCCGGTTGTAAACTGGGTTTGCGAAGCGGACTGTTCAGAGGTTTCTCAGGATCATCCTTTTGTATCAGTTTTTGAAAAAAATGCAAGAAAAACACACAGTACAAGTAAATTAATTGGATCCGGTTTTCATACAGACACAGGCTGGCTGATGCGGGTTCCGAAGATTCCGGTGGTAAATTACGGACCGGGAAATCCGGCTCTGGCACACAGCACAAATGAAAGATGTAAGACAGAAGATGTTGTAACATGCTGTAAAACAGTTGCCTTCACATGCCTTGAATGGTGCAATATGGATAAAAAATAAATATGGGAAAACATGCCGGAATATCTATATGTATTTTGGCATGTTTTCTTTCATATGCAAATTGTATCAATTTTGGAAGTATATGCAGGGGAAAGGGAAAATTGAGTAGATATAAGATGGTATAATATGGTAAAATTAATCTGTAAAAATATTTAATTTGCTTTTTGATAGAAGAAGGAGACCAGAAGTTATGAAAATTAAAGTTCAGAATCAGCAAAATTTAAAAAATAATAACGAAAAAATGGTTCTTGAAATTATCAGGGCAAATAAAAATGAGGATATATCACAGGCAAAGATTGCAAAGCTTACCCATATGAGCCCTACGAGTATTTCAAGAATTGTCGAAAATTTAATATTAAAAGGGCTGGTCAGAAAAGATGATTCTATAGATACAGATAATGTCGGCCGGAAAGGAATAAAACTTAAATTAGTACCAGACAGTATTATAACCATAGGTGTTTCCATAGATTCTGATAATTTATGGGTATGTGTTATGGATTTTTTTGACAGAATACTCGTGACGAAAACTCTGGAACTTCAGGATAGAAGTTATACGCCCGAAGAAATTATACAGTTAATTCAGAAAATGATAATAAATATCTATGAAACAACCCCGTATACAGAGGAAAAAATTCAGGCTGTTGGCATTTCCTGTATCGGAAATGTAGATTATAAAAAAGGCGATATTTATTTTGCCCCACAATTTGGATGGAACCATACAGAATTTGGGAAGATGGCCCAGGCAATGCTTGGAAAAACCGTTTATATGGAAAACGATATGAAAGCGGCAATTACCAGCGTGGTCCATCAGGACAAAAAATTGCTGAGTCAGGATGTTACATATTTATCCATAGGAATGGGCGTTGGTTCAGCTGTAATGTTTCACGGGGAGATTATCAGGGGAAGTGATAATGCGTTTGGAGAAGTCGGTCATGTAATTATCCATCCTGATGGAAGAAAATGCGACTGTGGGCAGAGAGGCTGTGTACAGACAACATTGACACATAACAGCCTGATTGAAGAATGTCAGGAAATGGGTGTGGATATCAGCCGGGTAGAGCAGATTTTTAAAGCATACAGATGTCAGGAAAAATGGGCGTTGGAATTTGTTCATAAAACTGCGGCAGATTTATCGATTTTATTACGGAATCTGGTTTACATGTACAATACAAATTATATTCTGGTGGGGGGCGCAATGATTCTCGACTATCCGGAACTTTTAGAACTGGCTCAGAAGAAGCTGGAAAATCTGATACATTCAAATTTGTATTCAAATCTTAAAATCATACCTGTTAAAACAAGAAATAATAGTATGGCGGGCGCTGCTTTTATTGCACAGGAAAACTGCATGAAAAACATTGTGGAAAGCGATTTGGAGAATAGTATATGAAAAATAACGAATAGAAAAAGAGTTTATCAGTGTGCTATGAAACAAAATGCAAATAATAGAGAGGTAAATGGATGACAACACGGGAAGAAATTTTAAAATATGGAATGACATTTCCCGAGGTGTATCAGGATGCGCCATTTCATGATCCTAACTGGATACTTGTAAGGTATAAGAAAAATAAAAAAGCTTTTCTCTGGACGTACGAGTACCAGGGGCAGATGCGGATCAATGTCAAGGTGGATCCAGAATGGAGAGATTTCTGGAGAAATACTTACAATTCCGTGATTCCCGGATATCATCAGAATAAAGAACATTGGAATACTGTGATCCTGGACGGAAGTATTCCGGATCAGGACATAAAACGAATGATTGCAGAAAGTTATGATCTGATTATCGGGAAATAACAAAATATCTGAAATTTTATAATTGAGAATGGGTGGCCAGGCTTATTGTTTATGCGACATGATTTCCGGCGCTGCTCATTCTTTTTTCTTGTCAGAACCCTTGATTTTATGGTAAAATATCCATGTTTTACGCACAATAAAAAACAGGAGGTACTGACAATTGTTTTCAGGAATTGTTGAGGCGTATGGGAAAGTTATAGGTACATTGAGCAACTGGATGTACAGCTATATTCTTATTATCCTGCTTGTAGGCGCCGGGATCTATTTCACCGTCAAAACAAAAGGCGTCCAGTTCAGAGCGCTGAAAGAAGCCATTAAGGTGGTTATGGAGCCAAAGGATGATGAAAAATCAATTTCTTCTTTTCAGGCTCTGATGGTTTCTACTGCGTCCAGGGTGGGAACCGGGAATATTGCCGGAATTTCCACAGCTCTTTGCATTGGCGGAGCAGGAGCTATGTTCTGGATGTGGCTGATCGCGCTTCTGGGAAGCGCATCTGCGTTCATTGAGAGTACACTGGCGCAGATCTATAAAAGAAAAGCTGCTGACGGAAGCTCTTACGGAGGCCCTGCATACTATATTCAGGCTGTGCTGAAAAAAAGATGGCTGGGAGTTTTGTTTGCGGCAGTTCTTATTGTAACTTATATGGGCGGCTTCAACATGGTTGCTGCTTTTAACATTTCAGATTCTTTCCGCAGATATGATTTCTATCAGCCAGGAACAACACCACTTGTTATAGGTCTGATTCTTGCAGTTATTTTTGGCATTTGTATTTTTGGCGGCAGCAAACGCATATCCAAAATTACAGAGGTTATTGTCCCGGTAATGGGAATCTTTTATATAGCGGTTTCTCTGTTTATTGTGATCACACATCTGAATCTTCTTCCGGGAGTGATCGTATCAATTTTTAAAGGCGCGTTTGATATTTCTGCAATTTTCGGCGGATTTGCAGGTTCAGCCCTCATGCAGGGAGTAAAAAGAGGTCTGTTTTCCAACGAGGCCGGTGTGGGCTCTGCTCCAAATGCCGCAGCTTCTGCGGGTGTGTCTCATCCTGTAAAGCAGGGACTTGTTCAGATGCTTTCTGTTTATATTGATACAATTGTGATCTGCAGTGCTACAGGATTTATGCTTCTGTGTTCCGGAGTAGTACCGGAAGAGGGAATTGCCGGAATGCCTTATGTGCAGGAGGCTGTTGCAGGTTCTCTGGGAGGTTTTGGTTCTGTATTTATTACCGTTGCTCTGTTTTTATTTGCATTTACCACACTGATCGGAAACTTTTATTATGCGGAAATGGGGCTTCGCTACATTTGTGACAAAACACCGAAAAAAATGATCATGAACATATTCCGTATCGCAGCAGCTCTGATCGTATGTATGGGAGCAACTATGGATTTCAGCGTAGTGTGGGACACAGCAGATGTACTTATGGGCCTGATGGCGCTTATTAATCTGCCGGTAATTGTGCTTCTTGCGAAACCGGCGCTTCGATGTATGCAGGATTATTTCAAACAGAAAAAATCAGGGAAAAATCCTGTATTTAAAGCAAAGGATATTAATCTGGAAACAAAGACAGATTTTTGGAACTGATATTTTAAGGAATATGTTAAAAACAGGATCGTGACAGTGCACAGTGTGGAACAATCCGAAGGTATCGGTCAATTGAAAAAGTAAATTCTACTTTGCAAGATTAAATTCCGCAGGTATCGTATAATGCAGAATCAAAAAGTGCTTGCAATAGGGAATGAACTATGGTAATATAACCCAGTTTGATTTGGTTAAAATTGGAAACGCACATCCTCCGGATGATAACGAACAACACAAAGAATCAAAAGTGTTTACGTTATTATAAGGAGGTTTTTTTTATGCCAAAAAACAAATTTGAAGATGTGATTTTTACTGCTGTTATGGCTATTGTCATGGTGTATGGAATGATCGTATACAATGTTGCGCTGAATACCGGTGGAACTGTAAGTGGTTTTACATTCCTTGCCGCTGTTCATGAGCTGGTATTCATGGCTCCGATTGCTTTTGTGCTGGAGTTTTTTGTTGTCAGTAAGCTGGCTGGCATGTTGGCGTTTAAGATCATGAAGCCAACAGACAGACCGCAGTTTATTACTTATGCGATTTCCATCTGCATCTGCTGTATTATGTGCCCGGTCATGAGTCTGATTGCTACTGTATTATTTAAGGAGCCCTCTTTTGGAACATGGATCCGTACCTGGGCCATGAATTTTCCGATGGCAATCTGTTATCAGATGTTTTATTGTGGGCCATTTGTGAGGCTGATCTTCCGTCTGATTTTCCGTCGCGGGGAGGAGAAATAATGAAGTCAGGGTCAAAAGTTCAATAACATTTTATGGTTCTGGCCCCAACATCAAAATATACAAATAATATAAAAAGCATTGTAAAATCCGGGGATTTTCAGGCATTTAAAGGTGTCTGAGAGCCCCGGATTGTACTTTATGGAAAACATGTGTTAAATAATTGACAGAGCTGTCAAAGCGGTATAAACTGTCGGTGTGAACAGCAGAAGTTCACATGAAATAACTAACGAAACAGTTCTGTTGGCTGTACAAAAAAGCTTCAGGACATGATACCTGTATTTACAAGAAAGAGGTGCTGATCATGAAAGAATTTTCACAGTGGGAAGGTTTTAACGGTAAACGCTGGAAAGAAAAAATTGACGTACGTAACTTTATTAAAATGAATTATACACCATATGACGGAGATGCTTCTTTCCTGGAAGGGCCTACAGAGGCAACAAATAAACTCTGGGGCAAGCTTCAGGAGCTTCAGAAAGAAGAGCGCGCAAAGGGCGGAGTTCTGGATATGGAGACAGAGGTTGTAACATCTCTTACCGCGTATGGTCCCGGATATATTGACGAGGATCTGAAAGATCTGGAAACTGTTGTAGGTCTTCAGACAGACAAACCTCTGAAACGTGCCTTTATGCCATACGGCGGTATTAAAATGGCAGAAAAAGCATGTGAAACTTACGGCTATGAAGTAAGCGACAAAATTAAAGATATTTTTAATAACTATGAGTTTAAAACACACAACCAGGGTGTGTTTGACATTTATACACCGGAAATGAAGGCTGCCCGTCACAGCAAAATTCTGACAGGTCTTCCGGATACCTATGGCCGCGGACGTATTGTAGGCGATTACAGACGTGTGGCTCTTTACGGAATCGATGCTCTGATCGAGGGCAAACAGAAGGATTTTGCAGCAAGCGACCGTCAGGGTATGAGACGCTATGACTTCCAGCTTCGTGAGGAGATCGCTGACCAGATCCGCGCTCTTCAGGGAATGAAAGCTATGGCTCAGGCCTACGGCTTTGATATTTCTCAGCCTGCAAAGGATGCAAGAGAAGCATTCCAGTGGCTGTATTTCGGATACCTTGCAGCTATCAAGACTCAGAACGGAGCTGCAATGAGTGTTGGACGTATCTCCACTTTCCTTGATATTTATATTGAGAGAGACCTTCAGAGAGGAATCCTTACAGAGAAAGAGGCTCAGGAGCTTGTTGACCATATGGTTATGAAATTCCGTATGGTAAAATTTGCCCGTATTCCTTCTTACAACCAGCTGTTTTCCGGAGACCCGGTATGGGCAACCCTGGAAGTGGCAGGTATGGGTATTGACGGACGCCATATGGTAACAAAGAGTGATTTCCGTTTCCTTCATACACTGGAGGATATGGGACCGGCTCCGGAACCGAACCTTACTGTTCTTTATTCCTCCAGACTGCCTGAGAACTTTAAGAAATATGCTGCAAATATTTCTGTTACAACAAGTTCCATTCAGTATGAGAATGACGATGTAATGCGTCCGGTATGGGGCGATGACTACAGCATCTGCTGCTGTGTATCTGCTACAGAGACAGGTAAAGAGATCCAGTTCTTCGGCGCTCGTGCAAACCTTGCGAAATGTCTTCTTTATGCCATCAACGGCGGTGTTGACGAGAAGACAAAACAGCAGGTAGGACCTCAGTATCAGCCGATCACTTCTGAGTATCTTGACTATGACGAGGTAGTTCAGAAATACGATCAGATGATGGACTGGCTGGCTCATCTGTATGTTGGAACACTGAACATGATCCACTATATGCATGACAAATACTACTATGAAGCAGCAGAGATGGCTCTGATCGATACAAAGGTTGACCGTTCCTTTGCAACCGGTATCGCAGGTTTCTCTCATGTAGTAGATTCCCTGTCTGCAATTAAATATGCAAAGGTAAAAGCAATCCGTGATGAGGACGGAATTACAACAGACTTTATTGTTGAGGGAGATTTCCCACGCTATGGTAACGATGACGACAGAGCAGACGAGATCGCAACAAATCTTCTGTCTACTTTCCTCGGAAAGCTGAAACACATTCATACCTACCGTGATTCCAAACCTACCACATCCATCCTTACCATTACATCCAATGTTGTTTATGGTAAAGCTACAGGATCTCTTCCGGACGGAAGAAAAGCAGGCGAGCCTCTGGCTCCTGGCGCTAACCCGTCCTACGGAGCAGAGCAGAACGGACTTCTTGCTTCTCTGAACTCTGTTGCAAAGCTTGACTATGAAGATGCTCTTGACGGTATTTCCAATACTCAGACTATCAATCCGGATGCTCTGGGACACAATGATGAAGAACGTACAGACAACCTTGTTCACGTACTTGACGGATACTTTGATCAGGGCGCTCATCACCTGAACGTAAACGTATTTGGAAAAGAGAAGCTGATCGACGCTATGGAACACCCGGAAAAAGAAGAGTACGCAAACTTTACAATCCGTGTTTCCGGTTATGCAGTTAAATTTATCGACCTTACAAGAGAGCAGCAGATGGACGTTATTGCCAGAACCTGCCATGCAGAAATGTAAGAATGGATAAAAAAGAGATCAAAGGATATGTTCACTCACTGGAAAGCTTCGGGTCGGTTGACGGCCCGGGCGTCCGGTATGTGATCTTTTTAAGCGGCTGCGCCATGCGCTGTCAGTTCTGCCATAATCCGGATACCTGGAAGATGGGAGAAGGACAGGCATACACCCCTTCGGAGCTTTTAAAAAAAGCGCTGCGGTATAAAAATTACTGGGGAGATAAAGGCGGGATCACAGTCAGCGGAGGGGAACCTCTTCTGCAGATCGATTTCCTTACAGAATTTTTCCGTCTGGCAAAGGAAGCCGGCGTGCATACCACACTGGATACCAGCGCCAACCCTTATACGGAAAAAGAGCCTTTTTATTCCAAATGGCAGGAGCTGATGAAGTATACAGATCTTGTTCTTCTGGATATCAAGCAGATTGATGAGGAAGAGCATGTGAAGCTTACCGGCTGCACCAACACAAATATCCTTGCCATGGCAGAAAAGCTTTCGGAGATGGACAAGCCTGTATGGATCCGCCATGTGCTTGTGCCGGGCGGAAGTGATAACGACACATATCTTCACAGACTGGCCGATTTTATCAGAACCCTTAAAAATGTGGAGAGAGTAGAGGTTCTTCCCTATCATACTCTGGGAACCTTTAAGTGGGAGAAGCTGGGTATTCCCTATCCGTTGGAAGGAGTGAAGCCTCCAACAGAGGAACGTATCCGCAATGCCCGGGAGATTCTGGGAGCGATGTAACTGCCTGGAAATTCTTTCATAATTAAAAAATATAAGGATGAGGACTGCTGCAAGCAACCTGTAGTTCCGGAGCAAAATCTGCCGGAAGAGGGAAGCCTGCAGCAGTTTTTGTTTGTGGCAGAAGTTAAGAACTGCTGTTTGCAAGGTATTCCGACCGGAGTGCTGTGAACGGAGAAGTTAAGAAATTTTTTACTTGGCAGTATTGTAAGCGTCTGCTACAATGAAAGAAACAAATATATATAAGTGGTGGTACGCATGGAGAAAACCAGTATAAAAACACATACCACTACAAAAGGTAAAACAGGATTTACCTCGGCAGAGCTTGAGGAAAAATTGCTGAAAATTGCAAAACACACAACCAAGGACCGTGTATTCAGGGACCTTTTTAGTAATAAAAAGTATCTGCATGGAGCTGTATCAGGTTCTTCATTCTGAGGATACCGGGATAACAGAGGATGATCTCAGTATTGTAATAATAAAAAATATACTGCCGGATCAGATCTGAAACAGGCGAAGCCTGGATACAGGAGGGGAATACAGCCGGGGAAAAAACAGAAGTCTGCAGTAAATAACTGTAGTAAAACAAAAATAAATGAGAAATCCTTCGGCTCTGTGGAGACAGAACCGGAGGATTTTGTATATAAAGCTGTAAAAACAGACAGTGACACTACTGGCAACAGGAATTGGCGGTTATAAGCAAGGAGGCTATATGAAAATTTTTCATTTGTCAGATTTACATATTGGTTTAAAACTGATGAACCGGGATTTGAGAGAGGATCAGGAATATATTTTCCGGCAGATTGTAGACAGGGTAAAGGAGCAGAAACCGGATGCACTGGTCATTGCCGGGGATATTTATGATAAGGCAGTCCCGGCCGCGGAGGCGGTACAGGTATTTGATTCTTTTATGGGACAGCTGACTGAGGCAGCGCCGGAAATGACTGTTATGGCTGTCAGTGGAAACCATGACAGCGGTCCGAGAGTGGACTGTTTCCGCAGTGTGCTTTCCAGGCAGAAGGTGCATATGATCGGGCTTCCTCCGCAGCGTGAGGGAGAATATATTGAAAAGGTTGTACTGTGGGATTCCTATGGTAAAGTGAATTTTTATCTTCTTCCTTTTGTGAAACCTTCCATGGTAAAAATGATCGTGGGGACAGATAAAAACGGCAATAATTTTTCATATGACGAGACGGTTCATAAGCTCATCCAAAGAGAAGCTATAAATAAAAAAGAGAGAAATATTCTGGTAAGCCATCAGTTTTATCTTCCTGTGGGAAAAGCGGCGGATGATGTGGAAAGAATGGAGTCAGAGATACGAACTGTGGGGAATATTGACCAGATTTCCGCAGATATTCTGGAACAGTTTGATTATGCGGCGCTGGGGCATATCCATAAGCCCATGAAGGTGGGAGAGGAAATTTTCCGATACTGTGGAACACCTCTGGCTTGTTCCGTAAGTGAGGCAGGACAGCAGAAAGGGATCCTAATGGTGGAAATAAAAGAGAAAGAAAAAGCGCCGGAGATTACTGTTCTTCCTCTTATGCCCTTACGCCAGGTTCGGGTGATAAAAGGAAGTCTTGAAGAGGTTCTGGAACAGAAGAGCCAGGATTATGTGACAATAATTCTTACAGATAAGGCAGATCTTGATGTTATTGACATGCAGGACAGACTGAGGCTTGCTTTTCCGTATCTTCTGGAGATCCGCCGGGAAAACCAGAGAAAAGCAGACTACAGCAGAAAAAAGAATGCCCGGGAATTACTGGATCCTTTTGAACTGTGCTGTGGATTTCTGAAGGATATGGATGAGGAAGAAAAAGACATTCTCAGAGACGTACTGAACACAGTACAGGAGGTGAAGTAGAATGAGACCGCAGAAACTTACCATGCAGGCATTTGGATCCTACGGACAGAAAACAATCATAGATTTTACAAAAACAGACCAGAATCTTTTTCTGGTTACAGGCGATACGGGAGCCGGAAAAACAACGATTTTTGATGCGATCGTTTTTGCTCTGTACGGGGAAGCCAGCTCAGTATCCAATAAAAAAGAAGGCGTTGTGCTGCAGAGCCAGTATGCAGGACTGGAGCTTGAGCCATATGTGGAACTGGAATTTACAGACGGGCAGGAGCAGGATATTTATACAGTACGCCGGGTGCCCAGACATCTGAAAAAGATCACCAGAGGAGCTGCAAAGGGTGTCGGAACCAGAGAGATTACAGGTTCTGTATCTCTGATCATGCCAGACGGTACAGAATATCCTCAGAAGGAATCCAATGGGAAGCTCCAGGAGATTATCGGACTTACCAAAAATCAGTTTATGCAGGTAGCCATGATCGCACAGGGAGAGTTTATGGAGCTTCTCAGGGCAAAATCTGATGATAAGAAAAAAATATTCCGCAGGCTTTTTAATACAGAAATGTACGAGGATATTGCTGTGGAGCTGGGGAACAGAAAAAGGGCAAAAGAAAAGGATATTGCTGATATCAGAACCCGGTGTCAGAGTGAAGCGGCCAGAGTAAAACTTCTGTCAGACAGTGCGGAAAACCAGGGACAGGATGAGTTTGGGCAGCAGACAGAGGTTCTGGAAGAGAGCCTGGATAAGCTAAAAAAGCAGATTGCAGACGGGGAGATCGTTGTAATAGGAGAATTTCTGGAAACACTATTCCAGTATTGCAGAGTTCTGGATAAGAAGCTGCAAACAGCAGAAAAAGACTGTAGTGAAGCGGCAGAAAACAGGGATAAAAAAAGAGATGAGTATACAGAAGCCCAGCAACTTCAAGGACTTTTTTTACAGCTGGATCAGGCGGAAGAGGAGCTTGCTCAATGCAGAGAACTGACCTCTGAAATGGAGAAAAAAGAACAGCTGGCAGGTCAGATCCAGGCGGCCTGGGAAGTAAAAGCATCCAGTGATCAGCTGGAAGAAAAAAGAAAGGAGGCAGAGAGTACAGAAACTGCTTTAAGAGAACTGCAAAGCCAACTTCCGGAGCTTCTGAAAATACAAAAGGAGGCAGAGAAGGAAGAAGAAAGAGCGGAGAAGGAACAGCGTCAGGCTCAGGAGGAGTTCAGCCGCATATCTGAAAAGGCAGAAAAGGCTCTGGAACTATTCCGTCAGATAGGAGAATGCCGCAAAAAAGTGCAGAAGCTGGAAAAGAATCTTCTGCAGATTCAAAAGCAGAAAAAAGAAGCAAAAGATGCTTTTGAGGCATCAGAAATTCGGGAAAAAGAATATCGGAAGCAGGCAGAAGCATTTTCTGACGCAGGAGAAAAGCTTGCTGTATGTCAGTCCAAAATGCGTGAGATCGGAACGATGATGGATGATATCAAAGGGCTGTCAATTATTTATAAGGAAATAAAAAGCTATAATGAGACTGCAGAAGAGTTAAAACAAAAATATGCGGATATCCGGGATAAATATGAGAAAAAACAGCAGGAATATGAAACCCTGAGACGCGCTTTTCTGGATGCTCAGGCAGGATTTCTGGCAGCAGAGCTGAAGCCCGGGAACCCCTGTCCTGTCTGCGGAGCAACAGAGCATCCCAGTCCCTGCATTCCAAAAGAAGAGCACAGAGAGCTTTCTCAGGATAAGATAGACCAAATTGGAAATGATGCGGAGAGCCTACGCAAAGAACAGGAAACACTTTCCGGAGAAGTAAAGTCTAATACTAATCTGAGAGATGCCAGAGACCGGGATTTCAGAGAGAATTTTGAGAAATTACAGGATAAAATGCGCAGGAGTATTCCGAAGCTTCCGGAAAGCTTTTCTCCGGGACAGGCGCAGGAACTGATAAAGCAGTGGAAGCAGCAGGTTCAGACAGAGGAGTTTGCGTATCAGAAACAGGCTGAGACATTAAGAGAAATCCGGGAAAAACTGGAGGAACTGGAAAAACGTAAGCCTTCTTTAAAAGAAAATATGGAAACTTTTCAGGAACAGGAAAAAAATGTACAGGCGGCGCTGGAAGGAGCCAGATCAGAGCTTGCAGGTTATTCGTCATCCTCTGATTTTTCTTCTGAGGAAGAGGCAAAAAACGCCAGAAATATGGCAGAAAACAGGAAGAACCAGACAGAAGAAGTTCTGAAAGAAGCCAGAAATAAAGCAGAATGTACCAGACAGAAAAAAACAGAAGCAGAAACCCTTATCCGTCGGTATGAGAAAGAGCTGCCCGCACGAAAAAAAGAAAAAGACAGGCAGAAAAAAATCTACGAAACACTTTTGCAGGAGAAAAATCTTACAGAAGAACAGTGGAAAAATCTTACTGACATATATGAAAAATATGCTGCTGAAGAGTTCAGAAATGATGTAAATTCATTCCGCAACAGACAGACAGCGGCAAAAAGCAGCACACGGTCTATGAGAGCTGCAATCGGAGAAAGACAGCGTCCTGTGCTGGAAGAAAAACGTAGTCAGGCAGAGGAAGCAGAGAAAATCTTTGAGGCTTCGGGACGCATCAGGGACGGGATAAAGTCTGTATATCAGGAGAATCAGGCTGTCTATGATACCCTTGCTCCAATACTTACCGATAGGAAGCGTCTGGTGGAGGAACACGCAAAGCTTGATAATCTTTACCGCCTTGTTTCCGGCAATGTCAGCGGTTCCAGAATGGATCTGGAAACCTATGTGCAGCGTTATTATCTGGAAAAGATTCTGGACGCGGCCAACCGCAGATTTCAGGATATGTCTGCAGGCCAGTTTGAGCTTCGTATGTATGATCTGGAAAAGGCAGGAGAAGGTAAAAACAGAGGTCTTGATCTGATGGTGTATTCCACTGTTACCGGAAAAGAGCGGGAGATCCGGACGCTTTCCGGAGGAGAATCCTTTATGGCAGCGCTTTCTCTTGCCCTTGGAATGGCAGATGAGATCCAGGAAAGCTCTGCGGCCATCAGTCTGGATATTATGTTTATTGACGAGGGCTTTGGCTCTTTGGATGAACATTCCAGAAATCAGGCTGTAAAGGTATTGCTGGAAATGGCGGAAGGCTCGAAGCTGATTGGAATTATTTCCCATGTGACAGAGCTGAAGCAGGAGATTGAGGATCAGCTGATTGTCACCAAGGATGAGGCCGGAAGCCACGTAAGATGGCAGATCAGCTGAACGAAACAGACTGATATTATGGTACATAGACGGAGATAAGAGGCATGAAAAATCCCAGGAAATATCCCCGGGATTTTTCTAATATGCCATCCAATTAAAGAAATTTTTCTGCATTTTTCATTTTATTCAGTTCTCTCTGAGCAAAGACGACTGCAAGGATAAAGGCAGCCGTATCGGCAATAGGTCCTGCGTACATAACTCCGTCAATTCCCATAAATAACGGGAAAATAACGATCAGCGGAAGAAGGAAGACAAGCTGCCTTGTAAGGGACATGATCACGCCCAGCTTTGCTTTTCCGATAGAGGTAAAAAATCCCGCAGACATGGGCTGGATTCCGTTGGCAAAGGTAAGCAGCATAAATATTTTCAGATAGCGCTCCGCAAACTGGAAATAAAGCTCGCTTCCGGTTCCGAAAAGTCCCACGATCTGGTGTGGAAACAGCTGAAAACACACAAAAAATACAGTGGCGATTACCGTGCAGGCAGTAACAGAGCAACGGTAGGTTTTACGTACCCGGTCATATCTGGAAGCTCCGTAATTAAAGCCCCAGATAGGCTGACAGCCCTGGGAAATGCCAATACAGATAGAAAGAAATACCTGATTTACTTTGGAAATAATCCCGACACAGGCAATGGGAATGTCAGTACCGTAAACAGAATCTGCTCCGTAGTGACGAAGGATATTGTTCATGGAGATCTGTACAACGGCAATGGCGATCTGATTCATGCAGGAAGCCATTCCAAGGGAGGCGATCATTTTCAGATATTCCATACGGGGACGGAACATATGGGAGGTCAGGCGCATTTTTCGGAACTTTGCAAAATAAATAATCACAAGAACACCGGAAACTGCCTGTCCGATCACAGTAGCCCGGGCGCCGCCTTTGATCCCCCATCCGAATACAAAAATAAAAAGAGGGTCAAGAATGGTATTGATCACTGCCCCGGTGAGCATACATACCATGGAATAGGTTGGACTTCTGTCCGCGCGGATCAGATGATTTCCGCCTGTAGTCAGTACAAAAAATGGAAGTCCGACAGCTGTAATGCTCAGATAATCCTGCGCATAAGGCATAACCTCAGGCGTTCCGCCGAACAGATGCAAAAGCGGATTTAAAAACAGCAGAACCACAGCGCACAGGCCTGCTCCGCAGATTACCAGCATGGAAAGTCCGGTACCGGCAATTCCGCTGGCGCGTTCCTCGTGACCGGCGCCCGTTTCAAGATTATAGTTGGATGCGCTGCCGATTCCCAGAAGCAGCGCGGTGGCAGTGGAAAAAATCGTTACGGGAAAGGCAACATTTGTGGCTGCATTTCCAAGCATTCCCACTCCCTGGCCAATAAAAATCTGGTCAACAATATTATAAAGAGCGCTGACCAGCATACTGATAATGGCCGGAATTGCAAATTTGGCAATCAGCTTTCCGACAGGAGCCGTACCCAGTGGATTTTGTACGGCGGTATTATTATTTTCCAATATTGAAAGCTCCTTTCTGTAAGTAAATGAAATCAGATGCCGGCCTGTCTCAGAAAAAATCCAGGAAACGGCAGAGAATGTATTTATGAGACAAGTATAACATTTTTAAGGGAAAGAGAAAAGAAAATAAAAGCAACAGCATTGATAAGATAAATTCGGGAAATGATTGTCATACAAAACTGATGATGATATGATGGAAACGTAAAAATGAGATAAACAGAGAGGACAACGTATTGATATCAAAGACAATGCGCGCAATTTTACATGCGCTATCATACAGTAATGTTGAAGTGGAGGCAGCCAGACGTCTGGCGGATCTCAAAAAACTGGATGCAATGAGGATTTTTGTAAAAAAACTGGATACAAAGGTGTATAACGGAGAATATGAGGTTCCCGTGCGCGTTTATTTTCCGTCAGAGGATGTTATGACAATGGACACAGCAGAGAGACGTTCCTGTCCGATCCTGTTGTTTTTTCATGGCGGAGGCTGGGTGACGGACAGCGTGGAAAATTACGACCGGGTATGTTCCCGAATGGCTCAGGATACAGAGCATATTGTGGTTTCAGTAGAATACAGGCTGGCTCCGGAATATCGTTTCCCGACAGGGCTGGAGGACTGCTATGCTGCGGCCAGAGAACTGTATACAGACCATGACCTGAATATAGATCCGGATAAAATTACGATCATGGGAGACAGCGCAGGAGGAAATCTGGCAGCAGCGGTGTGCCTGATGGCAAGGGACAGAGGAGAATTTATGCCAAAAAGGCAGATTCTTATTTATCCGGCTCTGGGCAACTGCTATACAGAGCAGTCTCCCTATGAGTCGGTTCACAGGAACGGAACAGACTATCTGCTGACCTCTGAGAGAATGGAAAATTATCTGAAGCTTTATGAGAGCAGCCCGCAGGATCGGGAGAATCCCTATTTTTCACCGCTAATGGAAAAGGATTTATCTGATATGCCGGATACTCTGATACTGACAGCAGAGTTTGATCCGTTAAGAGATGAAGGAGAAGAATACGGAAACAGACTGGAACAGGCAGGAAATTATGTGGAGGTACACAGAATTTCCAATGCGCTCCATGGATATTTTGCACTGGGGATCCGGTTTTTTCATGTGCAGGAAAGCTTTCGGCATATGAATGAGTTTTTGAAAAAAAGAGAGGTCTGATTCTTGCCCATTTCCATAAAAAGATTGTTTTATATTTTAACAGAAAAATTTGTGGATAGTGGGGAAAAGTCTGCTCAAATCCTTTCTTGCCTGTTCATTAAGACTATGATATATTTGAACTATTATAGGAGAGAAGGCGGAAAACGTGAAATCAGGATATTCAAACTGGCGGAAACTGGATAATGCGGCGCTGGCATTTCCGCCCGCAACGGATAAGAATGATACCAGAGTTTTCCGGATGTACTGTGAGCTGAAAGAGACAGTAGATCCGGAAATACTGCAGACAGCCCTGGATCATACAATGGAAAAATATCCCCTTTTTCAAGTGGTTTTGAGAAAGGGGTTATTCTGGTTCTATCTGGAAAGAAGAGATATCAGAGCTGTTGCAAAGAAGGAAGTAAAACCTCCGTGCAGCAGGCTTTATATTCCGGATAAGAAAGCTCTTTTGTTTGAGGTTTCCTATTATGAAAACCGTATTAATTTTGAAGTATATCATGCACTTACCGACGGTACGGGAGCCAGGAATTTTCTTCAGGAGCTGGTGCAGAATTATCTGAAACTGCAGCATCCGGAGACTCGGTTTCCGGAAACGGAGACACGGCAGAGGGCAACGTTCCGGGATCATGAGGAGGACAGCTTTTCCCAGTATTATTCCTCGGAAACTCCGAAAAACAAAGAAAAAAATCCTCGCGCAGTGAGGCTGAAGGGAGAAATGCTGGGACATGACGATATGCAGATTCTGGAGATTTCCATTCCCGTAAAGGAAATTCTGGATAAGGCGCGCTCCTACGGCGCTTCCATTACAGCATATCTGTCGGCAATTTTTATCTGTTCCATTCATGAGGAGATTCCCAGAAACCGTCAGAAGCGTCCTGTTACCCTGATGGTTCCGGTAAACCTGAGAAACTTTTTTCCTTCGGAATCCATGGCAAATTTTTTCGGGTGGATCGAGGTGGGCTATACATTTACAGAGACGACCACCTTTCAGGATGTGCTGGAGGATGTAAAAAAGCAATTTGAGACAGAGCTTGTAAAAGAAAAGATTGCCATGCACATGAACGGCTATGTACGTCTGGAAAAGAATCCGGTGATCCGGGCCGTACCCCTTGAAGTAAAAAAGTATTTTCTCATGGTAGGCGCGGCTCTGGGAAGCAGGAGAATCACAACCGTATATTCCAATATAGGAGTGGTGCGGTTTCCGGAGGAATATGAACAATATATTGAACGCTTTGGATTTTTTACCTGTACAGAGGCGCTGCAGCTTTGCTCCTGTTCCTACGGGGACGAGCTTCTTCTGGGATTTACCTCAAAAATACCCGGGGAAAGCATTCAGAGAAATTTTCTTGAATATCTGAAAAAAGATGAAATTTCATTTACAGAGGAGCGAAATGATTTTCCCGGATGTGGGGAAGAGCAGAAAAAAGAGGGCAGAAAAGCATATCAGACCTTTACGTTTCTTTGTCTGGCAGCGGCGGTGCTGTGCGGAATGATCAATTATATGACTGCGCAGACTCTGAACTGGTTCTGGTTTGCGGCAGCAGGAAGCTTTTGCGCGTGGCTAGTAGTTTCTGTGGGATATACCAAGCGGAGAAACATACTGAAAAATGAAATGTGGCAGCTTTTGATCATAACGGCTATTGCTGTTTTGTGGGATGTATTTACAGGCTGGCACAGATGGTCGGTGGACTTTGTACTTCCCTTTGGGGCAATGGCTGTGCTTGGTTCCATTCCTGTAATTGCCAAGGTAAATCATCTGGAGCCGGAGGAATATCTTTTTTATCTTGTGCAGGCGGGAATTGCGGGATGTATTCCCATTATCCTGGTGTGGGCCGGAATCGTAAGGTTTACGTATCCTTCTGTGATCTGTGCGGGAATCAGCTTTCTGGTGCTGGCAGGACTTTTTATTTTTCAGAAGAAGAATACAGTGGGTGAGTTCCACAAAAAGCTAAGAATGTAGATTTATTCAAAAATATAAAAGGCTGCTGTAAGCTTTGAAATTGCCGGGAATAAAAACCCGGCGGTGAGAGGCTTCAGCAGTCTTTTTCTGTTCGGAAACTGCCTCTCTGTTGTTCTGGTTCAGGTATACGATTTTCTGTCATTTAGTACATGATTTTTGTCTTTTGTGTATACTGTATTTACAACTTCAGGTATAATGATTATAGTAAAAACAACAGGAGAGAGTGGCAGGAATGTACAGAATTGCAGTTTGTGATGATGATAAAAATATTCGTGAGCAGGTCAGAAAAATGATTCTGGAATGGAAGTCTCAGGTGGAGGTAAGGGTGTTTTCTTCCGGGAGGGAGCTGATGGAAAATTACCAGCCTTACGACGCGGTTTTTCTTGATATTGACATGCAGGGAATGAATGGCATAGAAACAGGAAAGGCTATCCGCTCTGTAGATACTGATGTAAAAATTGTTTATCTGACAGCTTACCGGGATTATGTGGCAGGAGCTTTTGGAGTTCATGCATTTCAGTATCTGCTGAAGCCTGTGAACAGACAGGAGATTATAAATGTTCTGGAAGAGATATTCCGGTATATGGAAGCCTCGGATAAAAAGATCATCCTTGATTTTCGCACGGTGGATGGAATTGTCTGCCTTCCTGTAGAGTCCATTTATTTTTTTGAGTATGAGAACAGAAGGATACGGATTGTGACAGATGAAGATGAATATTATATGGTGGAGCGCATTGGAAATGTGGCAAAACGTATGGAGGATTTTGGCTTTTCCATGCCTCATCAGAGCTTTTCCGTAAATATGCTTCATGTGAAAAATGTAAAAGGACAGCACATTTATCTGGACAATGGAATGGAAATTCCTCTTTCCCAGAAAAAACAGAAAACATGGAAACAGGGGCTGACTGTCTGGCTGTCGGCACGGCTGGAGCACCGGAGAGGATGATGGAAATGAATTATGTATTATATTGCTTTTTTCAGATCATTGAACTGGTTATCCATACAGGAAGCTTTATCTGGTTTCTGTATTCCATGCCAAGAGAGGTGGAGTCGAAACCATGGGTAAGATGCTGTGTCTGGGGGATTTTTGTTGTACTGACCTTTTTGATTCCGACATTATGGTGGAATGATATTATTACAATGTCCGTGCTTACAGTATATTACATTGCAGTCTGCTGGTTTCTCTATCACAGAAGCAGAACCTGGATTTTGTATTCTCTGATCTACGGAATGGCAAATTATGGCGCTCAGGTGATAGGTATTTATTTTACCGTATATATCAGTAAAAAGTTTGGTTTTTACCAGGATATACTCTCCTATTATACACTTGTGCTGGCAAAAATGATCTGTATGTTTTCCGTGACTTATCTTATGAGGCGGATTGTCAGAAAACGCCTGGTAAAGGATCAGAGAGAACTGCATATCAGAGGAATGGTTCTTGTGCCGCTGTTTAGTATGGTTCTTATATATCTGTACTGCATTTCCGGGGAAAGCTTTTTTCTGGAGCATGGATTCTGGGGTGTGATCCTCTGTATGATCCTTTTGCTGGTTATTAATATTTACTGTCTGTATGTATGGTATGATCTGGCAGAAAACAGGGAGTTGAAGCATAAGGTAGAGCTGATGAAGCAGCAGAATGAGCTGACTCATCAGTACTATGAGGATATGGAAAATAATTATAATCGCTCCAGAAGAATCATACATGATATCAGAAATCATCTGAATATGCTGGAACAGTCAGCAAAAACAGATGCGGCCGGTTATTTTGAGGACGTTCACGGAATGCTGAATTCTCTGGGACTGAAATTTTATTCAGATAACAGAATGTTGAACATGATTCTGAACGACAAATTAAAAAAGCTGGAACCGGGGCAGGCAGAATGTAATATGGGCGGTATCAGCCTGGATTTCCTGGCGGATATGGATGTGACAACCATTTTTGCAAACCTTCTGGATAATGCCATAGAGGCAGGCGAAAATAAAAAGAATTTCTGGATAAAAATAAGAGGGGAACAGATACAGGATTTTACAGTAGTAAAAATATGGAATCCCTATTCTGAAGTCTACGCCCCGGGACGCTCAGGAAAACAGGGGCATGAAGGAATTGGCCTGGAAAATGTGCGCCATACAGTAGAAAAATATCACGGCGCGCTGAATATAGAGACAAAAGACGGGATTTTTTCCGTAACAGCAGTATTTCCGGGAGAATAAGGAGGAGAATTATGAAATTTACGCAGACAGAGAAAAAACAGCTTATGATCTATGTGATCATAGCATACGGAATCACCTATGTGCTGGGGCTTCTGATGTGGTATGGATACGGAAAGGGAATTGATCTCAGCACTTTTCCTAATGCGCAGATGCTGTATCCGGCAGCAGGCGTTATGATGGCTTATTTAATCACCAGGAAGGGAGATAAAAAGCTTCCCAAAGTTTTTTACATATTTTTTGTGGCGCTGACGGCAGCGATGGTTGTATGTACGGCAGCCTCTGTTCTGGCTCCTGTGAATATAGACATTATGGGTACACCGTTTTCTCAGTGGATGCTGATTCTGCAGTATGTCATGATAGGAGGAAGTATTGTTTTCTGGATCCTTCTTCTGGTATCCGGCAAAGAAAAGCGCAGAGCTTACGGACTGAACAGTAATCAGTGGAGTACTTCGGTTCTTATGATCCTGCTGTTTATTGGACTGTACCTTCTCAGACTTGTAATTGCCAGCGCTTTTGGCGGCCAGCTTTCTGAATTTGGAAAAATAATGGCAAATCCAACCACCTGGATCATGTTTTTTACTGTTTTGCTAAACTTTTTCCTGGCAGTAGTGGCGTTTTTCGGCGAGGAATACGGATGGAGATATTATCTTCAGCCCCTTCTTCAGAAGCGTTTCGGACTGAAAGGCGGCGTGATCCTTCTGGGCTGTGTGTGGGCTGTATGGCATCTGCCAATTGACTTTTTCTATTATACCACTCCGGATATGGGACTGGCGGCTCTGGCAAGTCAGTTTATTACCTGTATTACAATCGGACTTTTTATGGCATATGCATATATGAAAACACAGAATATCTGGGTTCCGGTGATCATCCATTTTCTGAATAACAATATGGCTGTAGTCTTTTCCGGAACATATTCTACGGAAGTGCTTCAGAACCAGCAGATCCACTGGGCGGATATACCGGCTGCTCTTGTACTGAATTTGCTGATCTTTGGATGGGTGATCTTTATGAAGCCGTTTAAGGAGAAAAAGAAGGAAAATATGTAAATTCCAGGAAACAGGAAAATACAGGAGGGATGGATGATGATTCCAGCTTTCCTGTATTTTTTGTGGTGTTAAAGATTATGAATCATAACAGGAAAATGAATATATTGTTTGGGATAACATGTTTTTTAGAAAATTTATACATAAAATTTCTCTGAAATTGTTTTATGTGGCAAAGACACTTGTTTTTTTCTAAATAATTTAGTATGATTAAGTGAAAGGAGGGATGAAAATGGCATTAAGAGCGAAAGATATTGCAGAAATGCTTGGAGTTTCTACAGCGACAGTTTCACTTGTGTTAAATAATAAACCAGGGGTGGGTGATCAAAAGCGTCAGGAAATTATTGAAAAAATCAGAGAATTAGGATGTGATTATCTTCTTAAAGACATTCCTGTTACGAATGGAAATATTGGATTTGTAGTATATAAGACAATAGGAAAAATTGTGGATGAATCTCCGTTTTTTAATTATATATTGGAGGGACTAAACAGTAGTCTCACTGACTATGGCTATAATCTGAGCTTTGTATATATGAATAGAAGTACTCCTCTTGAAGTACAGGAAATGCAATTACGATCTTCGGATTGTAAAGGATTTCTTATATTTGGAGTTGAGATGCAGCGAGAAGATCTTCAGGTATTTATTGATACAGGACTTCCTTTTGTGGTATTGGATAATTCATTTCAGGACAGTGATGTAGATTCTGTTTCTATTAATAATTTTCAGGGAATCAGCAAAGCAATGCAATATGCATATGATATGGGACATAGAGAAATCGGATATATACGATGCCGAGAGCGTATCACCAGTTTTTCAGAAAGATATCAGGCTTATAAAAATTGTATGAAAAAATTTGGCCTGAAGATAAAGGAAAGCTATATCTGGGATGTAAATTATTCGGAAAAGACTATTAGAGAAGAGGTAGGAAAATACCTTTCAGAAAATAATGAGAATCCCACTATATTTATTGCGGAAAACGATTTTATTGCATGTCATGCCATTCATGGAATGCAGGATAATGGTTACAGGGTACCAGAGGATATTTCTGTAATTGGATTTGACGACAGACCTGTATGTCAAATGATAGTTCCTTCTGTGACCACTGTAAATGTTCCTAAAAATGCATTTGGATCCGCAGCAGTTGAGCTTTTAATGGAAAAAATGCAGAATCCCAGAGATTATTCTATGAAAACTGAAATAGGCACAAAATTAATTATTAGAAAAAGTGTTAATCAATTGAAATAAACTTAATTTTTCTAAATATATAATTGATATAAAAACATTGATTTATGGAAAATACTATAGATCAGTGTTTTTTTTATGTTGAAATACAGAAAAATAAGTCGAGGATGATAAATATTTATCAAATATAACTAAAATAAGGTAAAAATAATTTAAAAAACTATTGACATTTACACATGGGGGGGGGG
>OHDQ01000059.1_pt1 | contig 61885 bp, 58 predicted proteins | sample 1606421 | NCBI WGS metagenome assembly OHDQ01 (sample SAMEA3879589, study PRJEB24766) | human gut metagenome | biome: human-associated habitat; feature: feces | place: USA | collected 1985/1987
TTTTTGAAATTCTTTCGAAATTCCTAAATTGCATTACGAGGTAATTATACTTCCTATAAGGTAAATTATCGGAAGTAGATAATAAGGCGTTTGGGAATCCGCCGTTGCAGGATGGGTGGGAAAATGTTATACTGTAAAAGTGATTCAAAAATCAAAAAAAACGAGAAAGAAAAATAAAACGGAGGCATTTGCGATGGCAAAAACAGAGAACAGGAGAGTGGAGGACAGCTTTGTTACCACCTGCTCATCTATTATCAGCGGCACAATCACGTTTTTCCTTTTTATGCTGGTGACCATATTTCCGTTGATTTATCACAGAGGTTATGCCGATATTCTGGAAACAAAATACTGGACCTACTGTGTAATTGCAATCGGTATGGCAGCGGTTGTGGGGGTATTGGCGCTCATTATGCTGCTGATTGATAAAAAAGAAAACAGCGGGATTTATTCCGGCGAGCTTTTTTCAGCATTAAAGCCCCGGAACTGGAAGAAAACATTCTCTCTGGCAGATGCAGGGGTGATAGTTTTCTGGGTATTTGCCGGGATTTCCACACTTCAGTCAGAATGGCTGTATGAGGCATTCTGGGGAAATGAGGGAAGATATTCAGGCTTTTTCCTGATTACAATTTATGTAGTGTTTTATTTCATAGTCAGCCGGTACTGGAATGTGAAAAACTGGATTCTGGAAACTTTTCTGGTAAGCGGGATGATTCTTTGTCTGATCGGGATTACAGATTATTTTCAGCTGGATGTACTGAATTTCAGAGGAAATATGAGGCCTGAACAGTCTACAATTTTCACCTCAACAATCGGAAATATTAATACTTACACAGCATATGTGGCAGTTGTGATGGGGGTTGCGGCCGGAGGTTTTGCTGCAGCAAAAGGGAAAATTCAGACGATTTGGTATTATGTATGCATGACCGTGGCTTTTTTTGCGATTATTATGGGCTGCAGTGATAATGCGTACCTGGCTTTGGGAGCTATGTTTGCCTTCCTGCCCTTTGTCATGTTTTCTACTAAAAAGGGGATTCTGCGGTATGGAGTTATGGCAGCTACCTTTGTTACGGTCATTCAGTGCATAGACTGGATGAATCAGGCTTTTGCAGATATGGTGATAGGCCTGGACAGTCTGTTTGGGATTCTTGCCGGTTTTTCCGGGCTTCCTGTTGCAGTTTGCGGGCTCTGGGTGATTGTGGGAGCTGTGTATCTTTGGTGCCGCCGGGAAACAAAGAACGAGGAAAAGATCTGCGGCTATCTGGTGAAGGCCTGGGGGATTATTGTAGCCGCTGCAATTCTGGCTGTTTTCGGAATGGTATTTGATGCCAATGTAAACGGAAACGGTGCAAGATATGGCGCTCTGGAAAAATATCTGGTATTCAGCGACAGTTGGGGAACAGACCGGGGATATATTTGGAGAAAGTCTCTGGAAGTGTATCAGGAGTTCCCGATTCTTCATAAGCTGTTCGGTTATGGACCGGATACCTTTGGTATTCTGGCAACCAGAGGGTTTATGGGAGATATGCTGGAAAAGACAGGGCTTGTTTTCGATACGGCACATAACGAATACATTCAATATCTGCTGACGATCGGGCCGATTGCGTTGCTGGGATATCTGGTTTTCCTGATTGGATCCTGCAACTCGATGGTAAAGGTTTATCGAAAGAATCCGTATATTCTGGCCTGTGCGACAGCAGTGCTGTGTTACGGGGTACAGGCAATTGTAAACCTGAATCTTCCAATTGTTACACCGATGATGTGGTTTTGGCTGAGCGTGGGCATTAGCCTGGTTAGAAGAAACAGGGAGTGCCAGAGATAAAATATAGAAAAATAAGCTTCGGGGCATTTGGCAGTCAGCCAGAGAAAACCCCGGAGCTTTTTTCAGCTCTTTATCAAGAGTTGGGGCAAACCCGTTTTTCAGCCGCAAAAAATGGGAAAATTCTCCTTTATTAATAAATAATTAAAGGATTTCCAAATGTTTTCGTCCATTGTAAAGTTGCGAAAAAAGGTATTAAATGTTATACTGTACTGGGATTTTATATGATTTTATGTAGGAAATAAGCGAAGAATCCTGCAGCTGCAGGGTTCTTTTCTATAGAAAGACAGATGTTCAGAACGCATAAATTCTCTGATGGAAGATTTGTTTAAGAGAAGGGCTGATGAACTGCTGCAGAGATATAAGGAATTGAGTGAACATAGATGAAGAGAGACAGAAAAACAAGAGAGCGGTATAAGCGGCTGATTAAGCTGAGTTTTGCTGCTGTGATGCTGCTGGGACTTTGTATGCTGTATGCGATAGCATGGAGCGGTTATTATAATAAAGCGATTTTGCAAATGCCGTTCTATCGCCGTGGTAACTGGATGATGATTTTGATATACGGAATTCTCCTGGCCTTTTTTATGAATACATACGGCGGATTTAAGATTGGATATCTGAAAAATGGAAATCTGATCTATTCACAGATTATGGCGGTGCTGTTTACCAATCTGGTGACGTATCTGCAGGTCGCAGTGATTGACCGAAGACTGGTGAATCCGGTGTATTTGCTTCCTGTGACAGGGCTGGAGCTTGTATTTATTGTGGTCTGGACGATGATATTCCAGGTTGTTTACCGGAATATGTTTCCGCCCCGGAGAATGCTTTTTATTGAAGGGGATCGGAAGGATTACCATTTAAAGGATAAAATCAATGCGCGGGAAGATAAATATCAGATCTGCGAGGTTGTTTCCTATAAAAAAGATTTGGAAATAATTAAAAAGAAGATGGAACTGTACGATGCAGTGGTGATTGGCGATATGCCTTCTCATGAGAGAAATATTCTGCTGAAATATTGCTATATTTCGGGAATCCGCAGCTACAGCGTACCCAAAATATCTGATGTGCTGCTGCGCAGCTCAGATGAGCTGAATCTTTTTGATACGCCGCTGCTGCTGTCGAGAAATATGGGACTCAGCGTGGATCAGGAGTGGATGAAGCGGGCGGAGGATTTGCTTATTGCTACATTGATGCTTCTTGTATTTTCTCCTATATTTGTGCTGGCAGCTGTCGGAATTAAATGTACAGATGGGGGACCGGTTTTTTATAAGCAAGAACGTCTGACAAAAGACGGAAAGCATTTTATGATTTATAAGTTTCGCACTATGGTTGTAGATGCAGAAAAGATGTCAGGACCAGTCCTAGCATCAGAACGAGATCCGAGAATTTTTCCAGTGGGAAAAATATTACGGGCAACTCGTATGGATGAATTACCTCAAATATTAAATATTTTGAGGGGAGAGATGTCATTAGTGGGTCCCAGACCGGAACGTCCGGAGTTAGCAGCAGAAATAGAACGTGAGGTTCCTGAGTTTCGATATCGATTAAAAGTAAAGGCAGGACTTACGGGCTTTGCTCAGGTTTATGGAAAATATAACACAAATTCTTATGATAAATTGAAATTGGATTTGATGTATATTAGAAAATATTCATTAATGCTGGATTTGAAGCTGATTCTTATGACACCGAAAATAATGTTTTTAAAAGAAAGTACGGAAGGTGTGAGTATTGAATCGGAATTTTCAGATAGGAATCAGTATGATAGAAGAAAAAATGGATAAAAAAAGAAAAATTGCTCATGTATTGAAATCATCGATTTATTCTGGCGCTGAAAACGTAGCTTTGACTATTATAAAGGGACTTCAAGAGGAGTACGAGTTTGTATATATTGCTACAGAAGGACCAATTAGAGAAAAACTGGAGGAGGAGAACATCCCCTTTGTATTATTGGAAAAATTTAACAGAAAAAACTTGAAAAATGTGTTAAATAGGGTTCAACCCGATATAATACATGCTCATGATTTTTCGGCGACAGTAATGAGTTTATTATGTGGACACCATCGTGTGATTTCTCACCTGCATTATGATCCGCCATGGGCTAGAAAGTGGAATTTAAAAACAATTATTTTTGTTGTTTTAGGAAAAAGGATTGCAAAAATTTTAGCAGTATCTCGGCGAGCCTATCAGAATCTTGTGTTTTCTGATATTTTAAAAAGTAAAATGCAGATGATAGGAAATCCTATAGATAAGGACTATATTTTGTCTATGGGGAAAGATGAGAAAATAAAAAAATATGATATTTTATTTGTGGGGAGATTGGCAGAGCAAAAGTCCCCGCAAACATTTATTGAGATTGTATGTAAACTAACGGAGTCAGGCAGAACTGTTCAATGTGCTATGGCAGGAGCCGGGGAGTTAGAGGAAGAGTGCAGGAATCTGATTAAGAAGAACAATTTACAGGATAATATAGAACTTCTCGGGTTTCAGAAAAATCCCTATCAGCTCATGAAAAAGTCAAAGATTTTATGTGTTACATCTTTATGGGAAGGATATGGATTAGTTGCAGCAGAAGCCAATATTTTGGGAGTTCCGGTTCTTTCGACAAGAACAGGAGGTGTTACAGAAATATTTGGAGAAAATGCAATAGAATTATGTACGGATGCAATGGATTTTGTCAAGAAAATTTTGATTCTTTTGAATGATGGACAGGAATATCAAAAGTGGCAGGAAAGAGCTTTGGAAAGAGCGAGGGGATTTATAACTCCAGAAGATTATATTAAGCAACTACGAGTAATTTATCAAGAGGAAATAGAAAGCAGATGAATACGTTAAAGGGTTTAAAGATAAGATTAGATGTGTTTTTTCAGTATAAGGACTTGCTGTACAATTTAGTATCCAGAGATATTAAGGTAAGATATAGAAAGTCTTTTTTAGGAATGCTTTGGACGGTATTGAATCCGTTATTAATGATGATGGTCATGACAATTGTTTTTTCTACTCTGTTTAAGTCAACGATTGAAAATTTCCCCATTTATTTTTTAGCAGGAAATCTGATTTTTACTTTGAATTCTGAGATTACCAATAACTGCACATATGCAATTATCGGTAATGCACCGTTGTTAAAGAAAGTATATATTCCTAAATACTTATTTCCGTTATCCAAGGCGGGGTCGGCATTAGTGAACCTAATATTTTCACTGATAGCAATGTTTTTAGTTATGATCATATTACGAGTACCATTTTTACCGACATTGCTTTTGCTGCCGATTCCAATTGCCTATGCATTTTTATTTTCTGTCGGTTTGGGATTGTTGCTGTCCGCAGTGACTGTTTATTTCAGGGATATCGCATATTTTTATTCTGTATTGTTAATTGCATGGAACTATTTTACTCCTGTATTTTATCCCATTGATATTTTGCCGGATTTTGCAAGAAAATTAATGCAGCTGAATCCATTATATCATTATATTGATTATATGAGAAATCTGATTTTACATGGAACTTTTCCAGGTTTAAAGGAAAATCTGGTTTGCTTAATGATGGGCGTTGCAATGGTGATAATTGGAATGTTTGTTTTTTATAAAAAACAGGATAACTTTATTTTATATATCTAAGAGGAACTGTGATGGAGAATACGGTTGTAAAAGTAGAAGATGTATCAATGATGTTTAATATGAGTCAGGAAAAGGTTGACAATATTAAAGAATATATCATAAAAATGTTAAAACATGAACTGATGTTTCATGAATTTTGGGCTTTGAAAAATGTATCGTTTGAATTAAAAAGAGGAGATTCATTAGGAATTGTCGGATTGAATGGATCAGGTAAGAGTACTCTTTTAAAAGTAATTGCGGGGGTATTAAAGCCTACAAAAGGTCATGTAACAACCATGGGAAGTATAGCTCCGTTAATTGAGCTTGGTGCTGGCTTTGATGATGATTTATCAGCAGAAGAAAATATTTTATTAAATGGTTCTATTTTGGGATATTCAAAAGAATATATGATGTCCAGATATGATGATATTATTAAATTTGCAGAGCTGGAAGGTTTTACAAATACGGCTTTAAAAAATTTTTCATCAGGAATGAAGGCACGATTGGGATTTGCAATTGCAACAATGAATATTCCAGATATCCTTATATTGGATGAGGTATTAGCGGTAGGTGATTTTAAGTTTCAGGAAAAAAGTTTTGCCAGAACGAAAGAGATCATCAATTCGGGAACGACGGTATTGTTTGTTTCCCATTCTGTGAACCAGGTGAGAGATATCTGTAATAAGGTATTATGGCTGGATCATGGTGAAGTAGTAATGTTTGGAGATACTGAGACGGTATGCTCTGCATATGAAAAGATATAAGAGAGTATAAATGAAAAAGAAAATTTTGTTTGTAATTACACAGTTTTATAAAGGTGGAGCAGAAACATCTTTACTGAATCTGTTTCATTGTCTGGAACCAAAAAAATATGAAGTGGATTTTTTGGTTTTAAATCAAATAGAATACCAGGATGCAACGTCTTTAATGGGAGAAATACCAAACTGGATCAATGTTTTTGATGCAGTAAAGAATCAGAGAAGCGGATTAAAGTTTGAACAGCTGGCCGGAAAAGTGTATCGCCGTCTCTTTCATACAGAAACCTATGTTAAATCAGCAGTCGATTTTGTTAAACGACGGGATTATGATGTGGCAATCTCTTTTGGAGAATGGTTATCGCCGGCTTTTTTAGCGAAAAAGGTAAATGCTGTAAAAAAATATGTATGGATTCATATTGATTTAGATAAGGCAGATTTTGTAAACAAAGAAGAATTAGTAAAATATGATTCAAAGATTACGGGATATATTTTTGCTTCTGAGAAATCGAGAAGGAGTTCGATTCAGCGTTGTCCGCAGATGGCGGAAAAATCTACAGTTATACATAATATTTTGAATAAAGAAAATATTTTATGCCGAGCTGCGGAAGAGATTACTTTACCTCAGGCAAGAGGCTCTTTTTTATTAAGTGTTGGTAATCTGAGAATAGAGAAGAATTATCCGAGACAAATAGAAGTTATGAGGATTTTGAAGGAGAAAAAAATTCCGATTAAATGGATCTGCGTTGGCTCTACGGTAGATAAAAATGTATATGGAGAAGTATCTGAGCTTTTGGAAAAGTATCAGTTGAAGGATGATTTTATTTTGTGCGGTGCAGATGATAATCCATATAAATATATGAAGCGGGCAAAGGCTGTTATGGTTCTGTCTGATCATGAGTCGTGGTCCCTTGTTATATCTGAGGCTAAATTACTGGGAGTTCCGGTGGTTGCAACGAATACTTCTGGTGCACAGGAACAGATTATCAATGGAGAAACAGGAATCATTACATCATTTCAAGCTGAGGAAATTGCAGATAGAATTGAGGGATTTCTAAACGATTTGGAACTTCAAAATAAGATTAAGAAAAATTTGATATCAAATGATACTCAAAATTTGGGAATAGTGGAGTTTGAAGATCTGTTGGAGAGATAAGTATATGAAGAAAATACTATATATTATGGATGATATCAATTATAATAGCGGTGCAAAAGCTGTTACGCTGCTGCAGATGAAACAGCTGCAGCAGGAGTATGATATCTATCTGTTGTCATTGGCTGAGCCAAAGGAGTCCTTGGATTTTTTGGGGGAGGATCATGTTTTGGAGCCTTACATCTGGGAAATCACAGAAATTTATGCAGCTTCGTTCAAACAGGCATTACAAAATAAAAAGTATTCTGTTTTGCAAAAAATTTCTCGTATATTGTATGCAATCAGTCTTCGCTGTGGTTTTGGGGATGTTTATTTTGAGTGGCAGATTAAGAAAAGTCTGAAACCGATTATGGGGCAGTTTGATACAGTTATAGTTGTCAGTGAGGCTTCAAAATTACGGAGCTTGGTGTCAGAACTGAGTCATCCAAAGAAAATCCAATGGATTCACACTGATTATGCCCGATGGAGCCAGTTTTCTGAATGGAGTAGGGCAGTTACTAAAAATGATTCTTCTATTTATTCTAAATTTGACTATCTTGTGGTTTTGTCTGAACATTGCAGAATAGGGATGGCAGAAAAGCTTCCTGAAGTAGCAAATAAGATAGTAGTTATTCCCAATTTGATTGATGGAGATAGGATCATCAAACTGGCTGCAGAAACCTGCCCGGTGATGATAAAACCAGAAAATCTTAATCTGGTGACTGTAGCTAGAATTGATAGAGAAAAACGAATAGACAAGGTGTTGGAATTAGCAAGCCAGTTAAAGAAAAGAAATACGTTGTTTAAGTGGTATATTATTGGAGATGGCCCTCAGCGAATGGAAATGGAAAAGAAATGCCGGGAACTGGACGTGGAGAATCAGGTTCAGTTTTTGGGGCATTTAGATAATCCATATCCAGTGATGTCTAGATGTGATACACTTGTATTGGTTTCTAAGTATGAAGGAACACCGGTTACGATAGATGAGGCTATGGTATTGGGAATTGGAGTGATTGCACCGAGAGTCGGCGGGATAGAGGAGCAAATAAGTAGATATGAGAATAGTGAATTATATTCGCCGTTAAACCTTCCGGATTTGGAAGTATTACAAAAGACCAACAAAAAACAGTTTGGAATGGAATATAAAACTCATAATCTTGAATTATTAGGGGAAATTGAAAAATTGATTAGATAGCATAGATAGGAAGATGGTGAATTAATGAGACAACTAAAATCTATTGTGAATATTTTTATAGTTATGTTTCTTGCTTTTTATGGAGCAGAAATATTTTTGGTAAATAATTATATTGCGGGAAAAGGGCAATTTCTATTTGTGTTTTTATATTTTATTTTTATGTTGTCAATTATTATTCATTTTATTTTTAGAATGAAAAAAACATACAGTATTGGCATGATAATATTGCTGATTTTTGTATCTGGTTGTATATCTTGGATTTGTAAAGACAGTATGTTAATAACATTCCCGCAAGATGAAATTACTATTCATATCACTGCTACAGGAGAGAAAAATGAGAACTCACAGGGAACAGAAATCTGGATTTCGGAAATAACCGCAGATAATGAAAATGTGGATTTAAGTACAGTCTGGCATGATGATGTGTGGACTTATGATAAGAACACGGAATATTTATATGCAGTTCCAAAAGACAGAGAGTCAATTTTGGAGTTTTCTTTTAGAAAAGCGAGTGTTATACAAATTGGATTTATCAAACATGAGTGGTCTGGACTAGTTAGTGTCGATAGTACTAATGGTGTTAATGAGACTATAGATTTGTATGATAAAGATGGTGATAATGTAGTGTATTCTATAGAAGTTCCTAGAACTACTAATATTAGTTGGCAAATAATATCATTTGGAGCAGCATGGTTACTTATATACGGTATATTGTATATTGGTATTAGTATTATAGATAAACTATACAATAAGAAAAATTCCCGATAGAAAATGAAAGGTAGGAGGGAAAATGAAAAAAGTACTGATTGTAATGGATGATATTAATTACAGGGGCGGTGCACATTTTGTTACATTTAATATAGCAAATACTTGGTGTGAAAATAATATAAAAGTGTCAATTTTTTCTCCTGTAAAAGTAAATAAAGAGACATTAAAGTATTTGAATAAAAGGGTAGAAATTCTTGAAAAAGAAGATTATAAAGCATTTGACTATGTAATAGTACCATTTGAAAATTCTCAGTTTAAAGAAAAGGTATCCCAGTTAACAAAGATTAAAAAAATACAGTGGATTCATATTGATTATAAGTATTGGGCAGAGAAAGTTGATCTTGATCTGGAAAAGGAAAGGGAAATATATAAAAATTTTGACCGGTTTGTATTTGTTTCTGAGGGGGCAAAAGATGGTTTTGTTGACATATTTCCGGAGTATGAAAAAAAATGTAAAACCGTATATAATCTGGTAGAAGAAAAAGAGATAAAAGAAAAATCATTAGAAAATATAGACGAAGAAATATTTAATAAAAACCCGGATGAATTAAATGTATTGTTAGTTGGGAGATTGGAACCACAAAAGGCATACAATAGAGCAATTGATATAGCAAAGATTTTAAAAGAGAAAGAAAAAATAAATTGGTTCTTTTTAGGAAAAGGCTATCAGTATGAAGAATTAAAAGAGCGTTGTAAGAAGTATCATCTTGATAATGTGAAATTTTTAGGCTATAGAGAAAATCCATATGCATATATGAGACATGCAGATATTGTAGGCCTTTTGTCAGAATATGAGGGATTTGGTCTGACGGTAATTGAGGGAATGTTATCAGGAACTCCGGTATTAGCAACAAAATCTACAGGGGTAGATGAGATTTTTGATACACAGGGTGGCTGGATAATTGATAATAATATTTTTGCTATTATAAATCAACTGGAAGAAATTATAGAGAATTCATCTGAGTATGAACAGAAAAAAGAGTATTTAAAAAATTATAAATATGATAACGACAGTGTAAGGAAACAGCTGATTGAGTTGTTTGATGAGTCGGAGGAGATGGACGAAAAACAAATGCAGCCTAATATTTATGAAGAAAATCCTAAAGTGTCTATAGTAGTTCCAGTATATAATATGGAAGAGTACTTGACAGAATGTCTTGACACATTGGTTGAACAATCATTAGAGGATATAGAAATTATTATTGTTAATGATGGTTCTACAGATCGCTCCCAAGAGATTATTGATGATTATGTATATAGGTTTTCTGATAAGATTCGAGCATTTTCAATACCGAATTCAGGTCTTGGAATGGCTAGAAATTATGGTATACAGAAAGCGAGAGGAAGATATGTAGGATTTGTAGATTCTGATGATCTTGTCGATTTGAAAATGTTTGAAAAGTTATATAAATTTGCTTTGAAAGAAAAAGCGGATTGTGTTATCTGTGACTATATTGCATTTTGGGAAGATGGAAGAAAAGAATACGTTCACAGTTTGCCTAAAAAGAGTGATAGATTTGAAATTATTAAGCAGTCAACAAAATATGGTGTTGTGAATGCGGTCACGAAACTTTTTGATATAGAGTTAATTAAAAAAATTCAGTTTCCTGAGGGATTTTACGAAGATTTGGCAACAATTCCAATTTGGTTAACAAATGCAAATAAGATAGCATATTTAAATCAAGGATTATATTATTACAGGCAAAGAAGCGGTTCTATTACTTCTATTAAGTCAGGGGATGAGAGATTAAAGGGGGTATATGACTGCTGGAACAGAATTTTAAATGAAACAAATCCTCTATTAAAAAAAGAAATTCAATATGCGGTATATTGGAGTCTTGATTTCTTTAGTACTAATTTTTTGGATGGATTTACTAAATATAGCCAGGACTATTATCTGTTGCATAAAAGTGAATTTGAAAACAATGATTATATAGAAGAAGCTATTAAGAATGGAGATTTATTAAATTTTGAAAAACTGGATAAGATTCCTAAGATAATACACTATTGCTGGTTTGGAAAAGGCCCCAAAAGTGACTTGATCTTAATGTGTATAGAATCGTGGAAAAAGTATGCGCCTGATTTCGAGATCATTGAATGGAATGAAGATAATTGTGATATTAATGAAAACAAGTATGTAAAAAAAGCATATGAGGATAAAAAGTGGGCATTTGTATCTGATTATTTTCGTTTAAAAGTATTATATGAAATGGGAGGGGTTTATTTAGATACGGACATGGAATTAATGAAACCACTGGAACCATGTTTATATCAAAATGCTTTTTTTGCATTTGAAACGCCTATTTTCATTCATGCTGGAATTATTGGAGCTGTACCACATCATAATCTTATATATAAAATAATGACTAGTTACCAAAATGATGAGTTTTGCGTTGAAGTAAAGAATATACCCAAAACCATACCCATGAGAATTACTGAAATACTAAGTAAAGAAACAAATTTGGTGAAAAATGGAAAAATGCAGATTTTGGATGGAAATATTAAAATATACAGTGCCAATATGATGACAGTGAATTTTTCTGATGGAATGTGTATCGCAAATCATCACTACGATGGAAACTGGTTGGATAAAGATAAGTCGTCTTATAATTACAGATATGAAGTACTCAAACATTATTTTACATGGGATTTATTAGAAAGACTGAGGAAAGTAAATGCATGTATATCCGATGAGGAGGGTAGTGATCTAAATAGTTTTGAACAGGCAAGATTTAAACAATTATATTATGAACTGGTATCTTCAACTAGTTGGAAAATGACAAAGCCTTTACGCAAAATTTTGGATTGCTTAAAGGGAAAAAAGAGTACAAAAATTGATCCTAAAGGTATTTATGATTATAAGCAATTATATGAACAGGCAATATCTTCAACTAGCTGGAAACTAACGAAACCATTACGAAATATGAAAGATAGTGTAATGGAAAAGAACAAATATGAGACAGAATAATTAGCTTATATGGGAGTATAATAAGAAGTACTTTACTTTGTCAGAAGTGTCTTTTGATGCTTCTGACAAAGTTAAAGATGAGAAAGGTTTAATTTGTGAAAAAATATATTCTGGAAATAATTAGTGTATTTGTATTAATTGTGTTTTTGATTGCTTTTCCCCGGTCTACAGAAACTACCATTTATTTAACTGGCGGAGTTGAGCCGGTAGGAGAAGTATGGATAGCAGATATAGAAATTAATGGACAAAAAGATTCATTGAAAACATATCCTTTATCTGGAAAATGGGAGTATATAAATGAAAATATTGTATACGTACCTTCTGATTCACAGGACGAAGATATGTTGGAACTCTGTTTTAACAACGCAAAATCTGTAAGAATCACTTTTTGGAAACATGATTGGAGTGGCGGTCTTGGAATTTATGATGGAGATGAATATACAGAATTAAATTTATGTGATCAGACCGGCAGCGTTGTATACGATGTGAAAAATATAAAACCAGTAATGTTAGAATCAGAAAATCTGATTGTCAGTATACTGAGTTTAGGCATACTTCTGATATTATTGCTTTGCATAGATAAAAAGCATAGAGAGTCAAAACAGAATAACTGGGGATTAGTGGTTATTAATACAGTTGTTTTCTGCAGAATAGCTGATGCGTTTAACATGATTGGTTATATGCTCTTTGCACTTTTTATGATGTATTTTCTGTTTGTCAAAAGTAAAGTTCAAAATCACAGATTCTATTATATAACACTTGCTGTGAGTTTCGTCTATTCATTATATCAATTTGCGAATCCGTATTTACCAGATTCCAAGAGCGTGATGGGAATATTATTTTTACTATTAGTGTTTTATTCCTTGGAAATTGGAATAGAAAAAGTTTGGAGCCGATATATAGTAATTGCAATTACACCTATATTATGTTTTTTTATGATTGAGTGTATCAGCAATGTAAATATATCACAGTTAAAGGGATCGATGATAGTTTTAGGGATTGTCATCACCTCTATTTTTTTATTTATCACAGTAAATGTAATTTGTTTTAAAAATTTAGGATGGTATTTGAGCTTTTTAAGTGCATTTGTTATATCTGTAGGGAATTATTATGTGATTCAATTTAAAAAATATGCATTGACCTTTGGGGATTTGATGCAGTTAAAAACAGGCATGGCTGTAGCTGGTGATTATCAGTATTATTTGTCAAATGAGATTGTATATGGATTTTTGATTTTGATTGTATTAATTAGTTTAGTACATTTTTATATTCCGGCAGAGCCTTTGACTGTTGTAAAGGTAAAAAAACGCATGTTTACCGGTATAATAATGCTGTTTCTACAATTGGGCGTAGTCCGCTTTATTGATTTTCAGCAGACGTTCCATGTGGCATGGGATAACTGGGATACAACTCAGACTTACAGTAAATATGGCTTTTTAGTATCATTTATTACTTCAGTACAAAGAATGAACATAGAAGAGCCAGATGGATATTCAAAAGAAAAAGCAGAAAACATTTTAAATAAGTATACTTCTGATATAATTGAAGGTGAAGAAGAAAAACCAGTTATTATTGCAATTATGAATGAGTCATTGAGTGATTTAAATGATCTGGGGAGTCTGGGAGAAACAGAAGATGTAATGTGGTATCTGAATTCTATGGATGATTTTTTAGAAAAGGGAAAAACCTTTATGTCTGTTCGGGGCGGTGGAACCTGTAATTCAGAATTTGAATTTCTGACAGGGAATTCCATGGGATTTTTTAAGGATTTATATCCTTATACGCAATATAGTTTTAACGAGATACCATCTTTAACTAATGAATTGAAGAACTTGGGATATAAAACAGTGGCAATGCATCCTGCGAGTGCAACAAATTATCGGCGTCAGGGCGTATATAAAGAAATGGGATTTGATGAATTTTATAGCATTGATAGTTATGATGATAAGTATGAAAAGGTATTTTTAGACAGAATATCGGATGAGGATAATTATAGAGAGATTATAAAACGATTGGAAAACAGTAATAAAGATGAGCCATTATTTATTTTTAATGTTACAATTCAGAATCATGGAGATTATGATATGGCTCAGTTTAATCCCTCCTATGAACGCATTAAAATAGATTCAGATTTGGAGCAATATGATAGTGCGTGGATGTACTTATCGTTAATAAAGGAGTCTAATAATGCATTGAAGTATTTAGTTGATGAACTCAGGAAGATAGACAGACCAATAATTTTGTGTGTGTTTGGAGATCATCAGCCCGGTTGTTTAAGTACAGAGTTTGAAGAGCAGATTTTTGAATGGGATCAAACCCAATCAGAGTTAGCTAATCAGCAGCGGTATTATATGACACCTTATTTTATATGGGCCAATTATTCAGTAAACGAACCAGTGACCGGTAAAGATGGGCAGGTAAGCAGTCCTAATTATTTGGCGGCGAAGTTATTGAAGTATGCAGGGCTTAAAACAACGAACTGGTTTGACTTTTTATATGAAATGCAACAGCATGTGCCGGTAATTAACAGTTTTGGTTATATGGGAGATGATGAAATCTGGCATGATATGGATGAGCAAAATAGTTATACAAAATGGATACACGATTATAGAATTTTACAGTATTATCAAGTGATTCAAAAGAAGTGATTTATCTATAGAATTTAATAATGGTGTAAAGTATTGTTTGCTTTAAAAACTATTAAATGACATTCTTACGGAAATAGTAGAATGGATAATGGTTTGTAATAAGTATATCTGTGCTGGAAAAATCTTGTCTGTAGTTCTGCCGAAGTTAGCAAGATAGATGGATTGCTCTATGGCAAGAAGGTTTTAATAACTTTATAACAATCAATGGAGGGAAAATAAAGTTATGAATAAGAATCGAGATAGTAGGCTGGATTTAATTCGAACAGTCGCTATTATAAGCGTTATAAGTGTTCATTTTTTATTTTACTGCGGGTATTATGAAACAATATTATCTGGAAAACGAATGTTTGTTATGACATTTATGAGAACAATCTTTCTTAACTGTGTTCCGTTATTTATTATGTTGACAGGATATTTAAATTCCAAAAAGGAATTGACACGGAGTTATTATTATGGTGGATTAAAAATATTACGAACATATTTGCTTGCCTGTGGATGTTGTCTATTATTTAAAATATTTTATTTAAACAAGGAACTGACATTTTTAGAGATAGTGATCTCCATTTTTAATTTTTCAGCAGCACCCTACGCATGGTATGTAAATATGTATATTAGTTTATTTTTATTAATCCCCTTTTTAAATGTTTTATATAACGGATTAGAAACAAGGTACATGAAAAAGATATTAATAGGTACATTTTTTGTAGTGACAGTACTGCCAAGTGTTAATATAAAATATAATATATTACCTGATTGGTGGATGAGAATATATCCAATTACTTATTTTTATCTGGGAGCATATTTGCGGGAATATGGATGTGATATAAAAAAACGAAATCTTATGATTTGTTTGTTGGGAGCTTTGTTTATATTTACTGCATTTAATTTTTATTACGATTATGGTGCTGTTTTTACAGAAAGAGCTTTTTCTTCATATAATGGTTTTGAATGTGCAATACTTGCGCCAGTTATTTTTATGCTATGTCTTTCGGTTAAAACAGATGATATACCATGCAGCATTCGTACTGTGCTTGGTATTATTTCAAAATGTGCATTTGGAATGTATTTGAGTTCGTGGATATTAGATGCAGTGGTATATGAAATGTTGAAAAACACTGTATCAACAGTATTTCTTCGATTGAATTATGCACCAATTGTGATTTTTGCAGTTTTCATAGGCTCGTTTTTGATTTCATATTTATTATTAGAAATTGAGAAAATGCTAGAACGGTTTGGAAAATATATTAGCTGTTAAAAAAGCCTAATGGTGAAATTATGAATTCTCTATATATGCAATTAAAAAAGGTATTGTGAGGATATAAGGAATGGTATGATTCTTTGGTTATCTTTCAAGATTTTGAGAATCACAATGGTGGACAGGGAGAAAAGAACAGGGAGAAAAGTCAAAAATAATGATTTTGGATTGAGTTAATGTCTGGTAAAATAGTAAATGGATGTTTTGATGGTGATAATATATTTGAAATTCAGGAAGAAGACATACGCTATAACCAGAGATACAAATCTCTACTTATTCTAGGTGATTTTAAAGAGAGAAGGAGAAAACTATCATGTACGACTATCTTGTTGTAGGCGCCGGTCTTTACGGCGCAGTATTTGCTCATGAGGCCAAGAAGCGTGGGAAGAGTGTGTTGGTGATTGATCGCAGACCTAACATTGCAGGAAATGTGTATACAGAAGAGATTGAGGGCATTAATGTACATAAGTACGGCGCTCATATTTTCCATACGAACAATAAAGAGGTCTGGGAATATGTAAATCAGTTTGCAGAGTTTAACCGGTTTACCAATTCTCCGGTAGCGAACTATCATGGGGAGCTGTATTCACTGCCTTTTAATATGTATACCTTTAACAAGATGTGGGGTGTAGTGACTCCGGAGGAGGCGGAAGCCAAGATTGAGGAGCAGAAGAAGGCTGCAGGGATTACGGAGCCGAAGAATCTGGAGGAGCAGGCTATCAGCCTTGTAGGAACGGATATTTATGAAAAATTGATTAAGGGATATACAGAGAAGCAGTGGGGACGGCCCTGCGATCAGCTTCCATCTTTTATTATTAAACGGCTTCCGGTTCGCTTTACTTTTGACAATAATTATTTTAATGCTCTGTATCAGGGAATTCCGGTAGGCGGTTATACAAAAATGGTTGCCAATATGCTGGAAGGAATCGAGGTTCGCCTTGGTGTGGATTATCTTGAACATAAGGAGGAGTATGACAGTCTGGCGGAAAAGGTGATTTATACAGGCGCTATTGATGCTTATTTTGATTTCCGTCTGGGAGCTCTGGAGTATCGCTCTGTTCGTTTTGAGACCGAGGTATTGGATAAACCGAATTTTCAGGGAAATGCGGCGGTGAATTATACGGATGCAGAGACACCGTGGACCAGAATTATTGAACATAAGTGGTTTGAGTTTGGAACGCAGCCGAAAACCGTTATCAGCCGGGAGTACAGTTCTGAATGGAAGCCGGGAGACGAGCCTTATTATCCGGTGAATGACGAGAAGAACGGAGCGGTATATCAGGCGTATCGTGAATTGGCGGCTCAGGAGGAAAAAGTTGTTTTCGGAGGCCGTTTGGGTGAGTATAAATATTATGATATGGATAAGGTGATTGAGTCTGCGCTGACGATGGTGAAGGAAGAGCTGGAGAGATAAAACAGTGATATCAGAACGAAATTATAAAATGGATAACATGAAAGCGCTGATGATATATCTGGTTGTGTTTGGACACATGCTGGAATGTTTTAATGGCACTATAAGGTGGTGGATATATCTTACAATTTATAGTTTTCATATGCCTGTTTTTGCTTATATTACAGGATATTTTTCCAGAATAAATCCAGAAAGAACAATAAGGGGGATTTTATATCCGTACTTTTTATATCAAACACTATATTTGGCGTTTCAGCGATTTTTTCTGGAACAGGAAAATATTTTTCAATTTACAACGCCGTATTGGCTTTTATGGTATCTGATTTCGTTGTTATGCTGGCAGATGCTGTTACCTCTGATTAGCTGGAAGGAATTTACACAAGGGAAGGTTTTGATTGCTACGTTCCTTTTATCTTTGGCAGCTGGATTTGATAATACAGTGGGATATTATTTGAGCTTATCAAGAACGCTAGTTTTGCTTCCTTTTTTTGCAATTGGATATTTTCAGTATTTTGATGGACTAATAGACAGGATGAAAAAAGGCGCGGGAAAGTATCTGTGCATTTTGGGGTGCGTTTTGTGTGTATTAGGAATTAAAAGGATGTGTGGTGTTTTGCAGGCAGGCTGGATGTATCATTCTATGTCTTATGAGACCGGAGGATATTCTGTATGGATTCGCACAGGTCTTCTTTTGAATGCGGTTTTGTGGATTTTGTCATGGAGTGTTCTTATACCGAATCGTAGGATATGGCTGATTAGTATGTTGGGGCGCTATACTATGCCAGTTTTTCTTTTACATGGGTTTTTAATAAAATGGATGGCGAAAAGTGCTTTTTTTCACTGTAAGCGCACAGTTTTAAGGTGTACCCCATAACTGAAATCTGACACCCTGCGCTAGGATGCCAGACATGCGAGTATTTTACTCCATTTTTATTTGCAAGTTTCCTGAACAGCGCTGCTCCACGGGCCAAGCTGTTCCAGTTCATCGTCTGACATTTCAACACTCGGACGATGTTCCAAAAGATAGTTCAGATATTTTTTCGGATCCAGATCATTCGCTTTAGCCGTTTCGATCATTGAATAGATCTTCATGCTGGCGTCTGCACCTGCAGGCGTATCACTGAACAGCCAGTTCTTGCGGCCTACGACCAGTGGGCGAATGCTGTTCTCGCTAAGATTATTACTCAGGCTGCATGCTCCGTCTTTCAGATAATTCATCATGTATGGACGACAGCCATTGGAATAGTTGATGGCATGGCCGATCCGGTCACCGCTTTTGGGCTGAAGCTGATCAAGCCACGACAAAAAAGCCTCTATGACAGGTTTTTGATCCTTCAGACGGCGGTTATAGATCTGTTTGAATGAAAGCCCTTTCTCACGATAAGAACGTTCGTATTCGAACAGCTTATTACAGTATAGAAATCCCTGAACGGCAGGATTGGTATAATCCTTTTCATGCCCTTTGGGTATAGCCTGCAGCCAGTATCTTCTGATGTGGGCCCAACAGCAACATCGCTGTGCTTCTGGTACTTTATTGTATCCTTTGTAACCATCCACCATGAGATAGTATCCCGGAACTGCACCTTTCAGAAATGTGGCTACATTACTTCCGGAACGGGTCGGTGTATAGTTATACAGAATGATCGGTACCTCACCATCATCACCGCTGCGGACCAGCCAGACATAGGATTTACTCTGAGGCCTCCGACCTTCTTCCTTCAATACCTGGATCGGAGTCTCATCGGCCATCAGCTGTCTTCGCTGCAGTAGTTTTCTATGCAGATATTTATACATTGGCAGAAAATAGTTATTCGAGCAGCTGATGATCCAGTTTGCCATTGTAGTACGGCTGATCTTTGCGCCGAGATGTTCGAAGTCCTTCTCCTGGCGGTAAAGAGGTATGGACATGACATACTTGGCATACATCACATGTGCAGCCAGCCCAGATGAAACATAACTTCCCGGGATCAGTGCCGGTGTTCCCTCATCTTTTATAAACTGAGGATCTTCCGTTTCCTTGCATTTTGGACATTCATATGTGGTCGCATAATAATCGATACGTTCCAGCTTTGGTTCTGTGTATCGCAGCTCAGTCCTGATCAGTTCATGACCGATCGGAACCATTTTTGTACCACACTCGATACAGGTTTTCTGCTCTTCGGTAAGAGTATCGACATAGACTTTCTCTGTTGGAAGGTCAGCAAAGATTTCATCATAGGTTGCCTTTGGCTTGCGCACCTTTGTGTGAGCCTTTACTTCGATATACTCAACTTCCAATTCGACAGGAGCAGGTTCGTCTTCATCCTGAAGCTGAAACAGATTCATCTGTCCTGGCATCTGGTCATGACGTATCTCGCTGGTGGAGCCAAAAAGTTTTGTCTTCAGATAGTCCAGTTGAACCTGAAGATTTGCGATAAGCTTATCCTTTTCACTGTCTTTTGCATCACGTTCCTGCAGCATCTTCTGCATGGAATGAATGAGCTCGTTCTGAGTGCTGATTGTTGTATTCAGTTGTGAAATCGTATCCTTAAGCTCTAAGAGCCGGATCTCGTTTGCTCCTGAAGACATGGTTTTTCGCTCCTTTTCTATGGATTTATTATACCATAAAACATGCGAAAAGTCCCGCAAAATCAAGCATTTCAGGCACTTTTGATAGCCTTCGGCTGCTCGATTTCAAGTCCTGACATGAGCCAGTCGAACTGTCTCCAGGTAATAGGTTTTACTTCATTGCGGTTGCGTGGCCACCGGTATTTTCCGATGCCGGCATCCAGCCTTTTATATAAAAGTACATAACCATCTCTTTCATGGAGGAGCACTTTTATACGATCATTACGTTTGCCGCAGAACAGATAGATGGCTCTGTTTTTACCGGGATCCATTTTTAACTGATCCTGGATCAGGGAACATAATCCGTCTATGGATTTCCTCATATCTGTATACCCACAGATCACGTAGATTTCATCTGCGACAGTGATGTCGCCTAACATACATTTCCTGCCATACATCGAATGATCTGTGACAGGAGCCTTGGATCGACATCATTTGAAATCCTGATTGAAACAGTACCTGATTGAATCTGGATAGATGATGAGAAATTTCGGTTAGTCCGGATAGTTTCTAATGACTTGGAATCCATATCTGCAGGAACATCAGGTATTACTTCCAGTTTTACCACCTCCTGTTTGGGAGTGGCTCTATAAGTTTCCCGTCCATTAGCCGGCGGGATATCATAGCATGCTTTCTTTCGAAGTCTTTTTACCCAGTTATAAAAAGTACCGGGATTGATGTCATGCTCTGTACACCATTGATAATCACTGAGACCGCTGTTGCGGCATTCCATAATCAGCTGATACTGTTCGTCAGCAGTACGTCTTTGTGTGTTCATACGTTACCCCCATAATTATAGTGAAATGCTGGCATTTCACAGATCCTAGCGTCAGATCTGTAGTACAATGCTGGCGTCTATCCTCTATGATTATGGCAGATTTTCGGTAGAAGTTAAATCCACCCTGTTATTAGGCGCTTACTTTTCACTGGTCAGAAAATGTCAATCTTCTTATAGCCGCAGTTTTATCAGCAGGAATTTGCATCTGTCTCGGAAATCCCTGGGCAGCAGGATTGACAGAAATGAAATGGAGGAGAAGACTTATGCGGAGGGTTGTATAGATAGCGGGAAAGAGTAATTGGGGAATGACTGATAGAGGAAGAAGTGAGGGGAATATGGATGCCAACTCGAAAATATGATGAACATTTAGCTAAGGTTATACTTTCCAAGTTGGTTTCTCAGGATTTTGAGCAATTGGAATTGAGGGATAAACCAGATCTCCAATTTCCAGATCATTCTAAAGGTATTGAAGTAACGCAGGCAATTGGACAAAAACAACAGGAAGCGGAGCATTTGTATCTGAAGCTTATGAAAAAATGGTTCGTGATGAAAAAGGAACTAAAAAGAAGATAGAGGATTGCGGTGGAACATTCTATGGAGAAATTCTAGGAACTGAAGGAATGGATTCGTTTTCGCTGATTTTACAAGCTTTACAGAAAAAATTAGATACAATAAACCGTGGTGGATATGTGGTTTTTGAACATTATGATCTATTTATATTTTCTGAAATTTATATTTATGATACACTGAAAGAACAAGCACTAGAATCTATGCTTGAGATATCAGAAAATTATGAACTGTGGTTTGAAAAGGTCATAGTTTCTGTACCAGGAATTTATGTATTTTTGATTTATTCTTGAAACAAATCAGGAATATCGAGTATCAAAATGATATGGGATTTGAAATAGCCAACATGCAAAATTATAAATAATGAAAAATGTTGATGGAACTAAATGAAAAAGAAGTTTACCGTGACAGTGAAGAGTGTAGGATTAAATGTTTTGGTAATAGTAAATTCCGTGGAAGCTTACAGAAATTATAGTAGCAGTAGATTGCTCAGCCGTTTGTTCTATGATAGGATGAAAAAAGAGATTGATATAAAGATTCATAGAACAGGAGATGGTGGTACATGGGTGCAGCTGGTTGGCAGAGACAGGAACAGCGTCATCAGGAGGATCTTCAGAGGTTGAGAGGTTTCCGGCCGATTGATGACACATTTATGCGTGGTCTGTTTAAGGAAAATATCCCGCTGGCAGAGTTTGTGCTTCGCATTATTACAGGAAAGCAGGATCTGATTCTGACAAAATGTGAAACACAGGCGGACTTCAAGCGTGTTACTGGGGCGCGGTCGATCTGTCTGGATGCGTATGCAACGGACAGCACAGGGAAAAAGTACGATATTGAGGTGCAGCACTCAGATAATGGAGCAGATCCACATCGGGCGAGATATCATTCGAGTATGATGGATGTGGAGAATCTGGATGAGAAGCAGGATTACAGAGAGCTTCCGGACACATATGTTATTTTTATTACGGAAAATGACTACTACAAGGCAGGAGAGCCGCTCTATGTGATTGAAAACAGGAACCTTACTCTGAATAAGCCTTTTGATGACGGAGCTCACATTCTGTATGTAAATGGAGAGTACCGGGATGACTCGGATCTTGGCAGGCTGATGCATGATTTTAATTGTACGAATGCAGACGATATGAATTTCGAGATTCTTGCGGAGAAGACGCGTTATTTGAAGGAGAACCCGAAGGGAGTGAGAGAGATGTGTAAGGTGATGGAAGACTTGCGGGAAGAAAGCTTTGCAGAAGGCCGGGCAGAAGGTCGGGCAGAAGGTCAGACAGAAGGCCGCAGGGAACAGGCGCAGATGACTGCCAGGAATCTTTCAGTTCAGGGCTTATCCGCGGAACAGATTGCCCAGGCGGTTGGTTTTAGCGTGGAAGCTGTGAAGGAATGGCTTGCGCAGAAGACGGTTTAGGCAGGTGTTAATAGGAGCCAGGAATGTTTTTTGAAGAGATGTGTAAGGTGATGGAGGATTTGCGGGAAGAAAGCTTTGCAGAAGGCCAGGAAGAAGGCCGCAGGGAACAGGCGCAGATGACTGCCAGGAATCTGTCGGTTCAGGGCTTATCCGTGGAACAGATTGCCCAGGCGGTTGGCTTTCGTGTGGAAGCTGTGAAGGAATGGCTTGCGCAGAAGGCAGTTTAGGCAGATGACAGATGTTAATAGGAGCCAGGAAAGGCTTTCTATTTTCTGAGAGTCAGATTTATAGTATAATAAAAGAGAAAGAGCGGAGAGTATATCCAATAAGCCGCTTCCAGAGATTATAGTAGCAGTAGATTGCGGAGCCACTTGTTCTATGATAGGATGAAAAAACAGAGAGCAATAGAAACGATTCATAGAACAGGAGATGGTGGTACATGGGTATAACTGGTTGGCAGAAACAGGAACAGCGACATCAGGAGGATCTTCAGCGGTTGAGAGGCTTCCGGCCGATTGATGACACATTTATGCGTGGTCTGTTTAAGGAAAATATCCCGCTGGCAGAGTTTGTGCTTCGCATTATTACAGGAAAGCAGGATCTGATTCTGACAAAATGTGAAACACAGGCGGACTTCAAGCGTGTTACTGGGGCGCGGTCGATCTGTCTGGATGCGTATGCAACGGACAGCACAGGGAAAAAGTACGATATTGAGGTGCAGCACTCAGATAATGGAGCAGATCCACATCGGGCGAGATATCATTCGAGTATGATGGATGTGGAGAATCTGGATGAGAAGCAGGATTACAGAGAGCTTCCGGACACATATGTTATTTTTATTACGGAAAATGACTACTACAAGGCAGGAGAGCCGCTCTATGTGATTGAAAACAGGAACCTTACTCTGAATAAGCCTTTTGATGACGGAGCTCACATTCTGTATGTAAATGGAGAGTACCGGGATGACTCGGATCTTGGCAGGCTGATGCATGATTTTAATTGTACGAATGCAGACGATATGAATTTCGAGATTCTTGCGGAGAAGACGCGTTATTTGAAGGAGAACCCGAAGGGAGTGAGAGAGATGTGTAAGGTGATGGAAGACTTGCGGGAAGAAAGCTTTGCAGAAGGCCGGGCAGAAGGTCGGGCAGAAGGTCAGACAGAAGGCCGCAGGGAACAGGCGCAGATGACTGCCAGGAATCTTTCAGTTCAGGGCTTATCCGCGGAACAGATTGCCCAGGCGGTTGGTTTTAGCGTGGAAGCTGTGAAGGAATGGCTTGCGCAGAAGACGGTTTAGGCAGGTGTTAATAGGAGCCAGGAATGTTTTTTGAAGAGATGTGTAAGGTCATGGAGGATTTGTGGGAAGAAAGCTTTGCAGAAGGCCGCAGGAAACAGGCGCAGATGACTGCCAGGAATCTTTCAGTTCAGGGCTTGTCCGCGGAACAGATTGCCCAAGCGGTTGGTTTTAGCGTAGAAGCTGTGAAGGAATGGCTTGCGCAGAAGAATGTATAGAGATATACAAGGAGAATAAGTAAGAGAAAATTGTCTGATAGAAAAAGGCTGTACAGGGGGTGTAGTATTATCCCCTGCACAGCCTTTCGTAAATGGTGTTCATTTTTTTTATAACAGAATCGGAGCTGAATGCTTCGCTGAGACGGCGGTTGTTCTGCCCCAGTTCCTGAAGACGGGCGGACAGATGACTTGGTGTATCTGTATCCAGCAGATGACGGATGGCCTGACTGTAGGCAGAGACGTCGTCTGCTTTTTTGATCATGATTCCTCCGGCGCAGATTTTTGCGGTATCGGTCTGTGTGAGAATTTCCCCCATTAGATCCTGACTGCCCCGGATATCTGAACAGATAACGGGGAGTCCGCTGGCCATGGCCTCTAAAAGTGCCATAGGAAGGCCTTCCTGGTAGGAGGGAAACAGGAAAATATCTGCGGTCTGCAGGACTTCAAGCATATCTTCCCGATATCCGGCGAAGGTGACCATATGGGAAATTCCCAGGTCATCGGCCAGCCGGTGAAGCTCTTTTTCCAGTTTCCCATGGCCGCAGAGCAGATAATGGATCTGCGTCATGTCTTTTAGCTGCGCCAGCGCCCGGAGAATGGATGCGTGATTTTTTCGGGGAATCAGTTCTCCGGAGGAGAGCAGAAGAAGCTTGTCTGTGGGGATTCCCAGCTCTTCTTTTTTCTGGAGGATTTCCTCTTCTGACAAGTGGGGAATTCTGGAAAAGTCCATTCCCACTCCGGGGAGATAGTCTACATATTTTGCATGAAAATGCTTTTTTGCCCGTTGGTAATCCTCATGATTAATGCAGATTTGCTGATCTGTAAAGCGTGAGAGGAATTTTTCCATCGGGTAATAACAGAGCCAGTTTACAGGTTTTGCACCCTTGAAAAAATGAAATCCATGAGCCGTGTATATTACAGGCCCTGTGTGAGTGGCATGGGCGGCCAGCCGTGCCATAACACCTCCCATAGGCGTGTGACAGTGAACCAGCTGAAACTGCTCCTGTTCCATAACGGTTTTCAGCTGCCGGAAAACGGTAATATTTTCCGGCCTGAAGGGACTGCGGACGAAGTCAATCTGATGACGGATAATTCCGGTTCCGTCCAGCCGGTGATTATCTGTTCCGTAGGACGGTGTATTGTAATTGGATGCATAGTGAACTTCAAACCCCATGTTTTGAAGGAGACGGACATTGTTCATTTCAAATTGGGGAACGAAGCCGCTGACTGTGGTAACTAAAAGGGCTTTCTTTTTTATCGGCATATGTACAGGAATCCTTTTCTTATAATTTGTTTTCTGGAATGATTTACTTTTGTATCTTATGAACAGTATAGCATAAAAGACAGGAAGGCGGGCAGGAAAATCTGTCCTGTTTTGTGTTGGATTTTAGAAATATGCATGCATAAATATTCTATATTATTAAATAAAGTGAATATTTAATGAAAAATACTTGACATCAGTGCATGATAAATGTATAATCTTGCGTAAACACACAAAAAAGTGTAAGAATATACAGCAGAAAATGGAATGAGGGAGAGAATATTATGAAAAAAACGATGGCATTGGTACTTGGTATGATGATGGCAGCTTCTCTGGCAGGATGCGGAGCAGGAAATGAAAGTAAAACTGTGGATGATATTAAAAAGGCCGGGAAACTGGTGATGGCCACGGATGCGGCATGGGCACCGTTTGAGTATATTGCTGATACAGATACACCGGTAGGATCAGACATTGATTTGGCTCAGGCGATTGCGGATCAGTGGGGAGTGGAGCTGGAGATTATTAACGCGGCTTTTGATACTCTTCCCCAGTATCTTGACAATGGCAAGGCGGATATTGTGATTGCAGCTATGACGATTACGGATGAGAGAAAAGAGCAGATGGCATTTTCGGATCCGTATACAAAATCAACCCAGTATATTATTGTGAATGAGACGGATGATTCTGTAAAGAATATCGAGGATCTGGCAGGGAAGAAGGTTGCTGTTCATCTGGGCACTACAGGTGATTTCCTTGTTTCTGATGAAATTGCGGATGGATGCCTGAAGGATACGGGAGCGGAAGTGGTGCAGTATAAAAATCTGACAGAGGGATGTCTTGCTCTTCAGAAGGGAGATGTAGATGCAGTGATGCTGGATCTTCTTGCAGCGCAGAATTTCTGTGCGGTGAATGAAGGATTAAAGTGTTTTGAGGCGAAATATGCGGATGGTTCTTCTACAACAGAGGAGTATGGTATTGGCGTAAAGAAGTCCAACACAGAACTGGTAAAGGCAATTAATGAAGTGATTAAGCCTATGGTAGAGGATGGAAGCATTGAAGCAAGTATTGAAAAGCACAAAGAACTGGCATCTTTGCTTGAGCAGTAACCGGGGATTTCAGGAGGCAGAATATGAGTTTGTTTGAGAGCTTTTTATCTCAGTTTCAAAAGGCGTTTATTGTAGATAACCGCTGGAAGATTTTTCTGAAGGGCTTTATTAATACCATGGTCATTACACTGGCGGCAGCAGCTATCGGTATTCTGATTGGTGTGGTGATTGCAGTATTCCGGTATATGGCGTCCCAGAAGGATCCGAGAAAGAAAAGGACGTTTGGAAGTGTGGTGATTGGAGTCATAGACCGTTTGATGGCGGCCTATGTGGCTGTGATTCGCGGTACGCCGCTGGCGATTCAGCTGATGATTATGGCATTTATTGTTCTTCGAGGCGTATCAGATGGAATGGTGGTTGCTATTGTTGCCTTTGGTCTGAATTCCGGCGCTTATGTGTCAGAGGTAATCCGTGCAGGAATTCAGTCAGTGGACGGCGGTCAGATGGAGGCAGGACGTTCTCTGGGACTGAACCGGGTGGATGCCATGCGGCTGATTATTTTGCCGCAGGCTTTGAAGAATATTCTTCCGGCACTGTGTAATGAAGCCATTGCTGTTTTGAAGGAAACATCGATTGTGGGATTGATTGCAGTTGTGGATCTGACACGGGCCAGCGATTTGGTGCGCAGCCGCACGATGCAGCCTTATTTTCCGCTTCTGGCAGTGGCGCTGATTTATTTCCTGTTGGTATACGGCCTTTCATCAGGTGTTTCAAAATTAGAAAAGAGGTTGGCGAGAAGTGATAGAGGTTAAAAATCTGAAAAAGCAATTTGGGGAACTGTCGGTGCTGAAGGGCATTACCGAGCATATTTCCCAGGGAGAAAAGATTGCGGTAATCGGACCTTCCGGTTCCGGAAAAAGTACGTTTCTTCGCTGTCTGAATCTACTGGAAATACCTACAGAGGGGGAAATCTGGTTTGACGGCGTGAATATGACAGATGTGAATGTGGATATTGATAGAATGCGTCAGAAAATGGGAATGGTTTTCCAGCATTTTAATCTGTTTCCTCACCTGACTGTTCTGGAAAATATTATTCTGGCTCCTGTTCATTTGAAGCTGCAGACCAGAAAAGAAGCGGAGGAGAATGCAAGACGTCTGCTGGATCGAATCGGTCTTCTTGATAAGGCGGATACTTATCCGGCTATGCTGTCAGGCGGTCAGAAGCAGAGGATTGCCATTGTCCGGGCGCTTGCCATGAATCCGGAGGTTATGCTGTTTGATGAGCCGACTTCTGCTTTGGATCCGGAAATGGTGGGAGAGGTGCTGGATTTGATTCGCGAACTGGCAGATGAGGGCATGACCATGGTGATTGTGACTCATGAAATGGGATTTGCCAGAGAAGTGGCTACAAGGGTTATGTTTGTGGACGAGGGACAGATCAAGGAGCAGAACACGCCGGAGGAGTTGTTTTCAAATCCTCAGAATCCGCGCCTGAAGGAATTTTTGTCGAAGATGTTATGACAGACAGGGCAGCAGAGGAGATGGGCTGAAATCGCTGCAAATAGAAAAAAGTCCGGCTGCTGTAAGAACAGATGAAAAAATATTTGTGAATATTAAAATTGTAAGAGAAAAGGGGAAAGATTATGTTTAAGAATGTGATTGTAAAAACACCGTGTAAGGCTGTTACAGAAGGAATTACTTCTGCTCCGGAGCTGGGAAAGCCGGATTACGAGAAGGCGCTGAAGCAGCATGAAAGCTATATCGCAGCATTGAAGAAGTGTGGCGTGGAGGTGACTGTGCTTCCTGCAGATGAAAATTTTCCGGACAGCTGTTTTGTAGAGGATACGGCAGTTCTGACGAAAAAGTGCGCGGTAATTTCCAATCCCGGCGCAGCTACCCGGACAAAGGAGACGGAAGCGATGATTCCGGTTATCAAACAGTTTTATCCGGACGAGTGCATTGAGTATATTCAGTCTCCCGGTACTATGGAGGGCGGAGATGTAATGATGGTGGGAGATACCTTTTACATTGGCCGTTCTGCGAGAACGAATGAGGAGGGAATCCGCCAGTTTTCTGAAATTCTGGCAAAATATGGCTATACGGTTGTGGAGGTGCCCCTGGAAAAGGTGCTTCATTTAAAGACAGGAGTCAACTATCTGGAGAACAACAATATGCTGGTTTCCGGGGAGTTTAAGGATAAAGCAGAGTTTGCTTCTTATAATCGCTATGAGATTCCGGAAAATGAGGCTTATGCGGCCAATTGCATCTGGGTGAATGACAAGGTACTTGTGCCGGCCGGTTATCCGACTGTGGAGAAGCTGGTAAAGGAAATGGGCTATGAAGTGATTCTGGTGGACACCTCAGAATTCCGGAAGATCGACGGCGGACTCAGCTGCCTGTCTCTGCGTTTTACGGCGATGAAGTAAGGACGTCTGTTTTTGTCATAGATGTCTGACGCTGGCTCATACAATGTAAAAAACATATTCAGGGGAAAGCCCATGAAGGATTACATTGAGGAGCGGGCGGCAGCCATTGCCAATTATATTATTGAGCATCATGCAACAGTACGGCAGACAGCAAAGAAGTTTGGAATCAGTAAGAGTACGGTACATAAAGACGTAACCGAGCGCCTGGAACACATCAATCCGGCTCTGGCCGCCAGAGCAAGGGTGATTTTAAATATTAACAAGTCGGAACGCCATATTCGCGGCGGTATGGCCACAAAGGAAAAGTATCAGCACCGGCTGGCCATCTGCAGCCGGGAGGAGGATCCGATGAATTAAAAGAATCCTTCCGCCATTGGATTTTGTAAAAAAATGCATAAACCCGTTTGACCTGTGAATAGATTATAAGTAATCATAGCAATAGGGAGGCTGATTTATGGACAAAAGGCGGAAGGGAAAGGTTTTTCTGACTGCAGCTTTGTTTCTGTGGGCATTTATGGCAAGGTTTCTGACGGGCTGCAGTGTGGAAAAAGCGGATCAGGATAAGGTAAGGGATCTGGAATTTACTGTGGTAAGCGAGGCGGAACTTCCGGAAGAGCTTGCAAAGCTTGTTGCAGAGAAGAAGGAAGCACCGTTTAAACTGACCTACAGCAATGATCAGGGGCTTTACATAGCAGTAGGATATGGAGAACAGGCTACAGGAGGGTACAGCATTGCTGTACGGGAACTGTACCTGACGGAAAATTCAATTGTGGTGGATACGGAATTGCTGGGACCTCAGAAGGGAGAAGAGGTTGGCGCAGAAAAATCCTATCCGTTTCTGGTAATTCAAACAGAATACCTGGAGAATCCGGTGATTTTTCAGTAAATCATGGCGAAGTGCCTTCTTTTTGACAGGTTGAGGGAATCTGTGTTTTCAGAAGATATCTGTAGATTCCTGAAATAAATTTCACTTGGCAGATCTGCGGACATATGGTAAATTAGAACTGTTCATAAATAATGATGATGTGACCGGAAAGCCGGCTTTTTTCAGCGCTTCCCATTCAGACAGAGAATTTCTGCAAAGGGTTTCTCTGGTGGGGCGAGGAAGGAAGCCGGCTGGGTCTGCCTGAAAAGAAGGATAAGGTGTTAACTATGATTTTGAAGGATATCTGGCTGGATGTTAAGGCTGTCCAGGAGCGGGACCCGGCCGCCCGCAGTGCCCTGGAGGTTCTTTTGCTGTATCAGGGAGTTCATGCTTTGATCTGGCATCGGTTTGCTCACTGGTTTTATAAGCATCGGATGTTTTTTATAGCTCGTCTGATTTCTCAGATTGCCCGTTTTTTTACGCTGATTGAGATTCATCCGGGTGCGGAGATGGGACATGGAATTCTGATTGACCACGGCTGCGGAGTGGTGATTGGAGAAACGACAGTGGTAGGTGATAACTGTACGATTTATCAGGGAGTGACCCTGGGGGGTGTAGGTTTGAACAAAGGCAAGCGTCATCCTACTCTGGGAAAGAATGTAACGGTTGGATCCGGCGCTAAGATTCTGGGCGCATTTGAGGTGGGCGATAACTGCACCATTGCGGCAAATGCGGTGCTTTTAAAGCCTCTGGAAAATGATACCACGGCTGTGGGAGTCCCGGCCCGTCCGGTAAAGGTAGCCGGTGTTCCGGTGGCTCATAAGGAGAAGCCCATGACTCTGGAGCATTTCTGCAAAATGGAGGAGCGGGTGAAGGAACTGGAGAATGAGGTCAGAAGACTGACTGCGGAACTGGAGGAAAAGAAAGGTGTCTGATCCCCGTACAGTGGAAATTGAGCGCAGCATTATTAAACGTTTCCGTAAGGAAATCTGGCGTCCCTTTGTAAAAGCGCTTAATGAATATGATATGATTCAGGAAGGGGACAATATTGCAGTCTGCATTTCCGGCGGAAAGGATTCGATGCTTCTGGCAAAGTGTATGCAGGAGATTCTCCGCCACGGGAAAATGGAATTCGGACTGAAGTTTCTTGTGATGGATCCGGGATACCACCCGGCAAACCGCCAGCTGATTGAGGAGAATGCAAAGCTTCTGGGAATTCCGGTTACGATTTTTGAATCGGATATTTTTGAGACAGTAGTAGATGCAGGCGGTTCTCCCTGTTATCTGTGTGCGCGGATGCGCAGGGGCAATCTTTATGCCAATGCCAGGGAGCTGGGCTGCAATAAAATTGCTCTGGGCCATCATTTTGACGATGTAATTGAAACGATACTTATGAGTATGCTGTACGGAGCGCAGGTGAATACGATGATGCCGAAGCTTCACAGCACGAATTTTGAAGGAATGGAGTTGATCCGCCCTCTGTATCTGGTGAAGGAGCAGGATATTCTGGCCTGGAAAGAGTATAACCATCTGCGTTTTCTCCAGTGTGCCTGCCGGTTTACAGAGCGGATTGCCCGGGAGAGGGCGTTGGAGGAGGAGGTTCATTCTTCCAAGCGGCAGGAGATGAAGGAGCTGATCCGGCATTTCCGGCAGGTTAATCCTCACATTGAAACGAATATTTTCAAGAGCGTGGAGAATGTGAATCTGGATGCCTGCATTGGTTATGTAAAAGATGGAAAACGGCATCACTTTCTGGAAGAGTATGACCGGTAGTTCATAATTTGAAAAGCATTCACATAAACTTTCTGTAGAAGATGATTCCGGCGGCGGATTGCCGCAGGGTCAAATCCGGAAGGTAAGGTGGGTGCTTTTTTTATGCTGGAGCTGGTAAAAAAAAACATACATATGAATCGGTGGAAAACCCAGGTGGATACCCAGGTAACTCTTGATGATGATTTTATTGTGCCTGATACTATGAGCGACATTGCCCAGGTGATTCTGGACTCGGGCGAGGTGCAGCTGGAACCGGCCAGAGTTCAGAGCGAGAAGGTAACGGTTCGGGGAAAACTGGATTTTCATGTGCTGTACCGGAAGGAAGAGGGGGGCCTTCAGACTCTTGGCGGTCTGATTCCTTTTGAGGAAACGGTGAATGTGCCGGGGCTGGAGGAACGGGATTATGTGAGTGTTTCCTGGAAAATGGAGGATTTAAACGCAGGAATTATCAATTCCAGAAAGCTGAGTATTCAGGCTGTAGTGACGCTGGAGGTACGGGTGGAGGCGCTGTTTGATACAGAGGCAGCGGTAGAGCTTGGAACTCTGCAAAAGGAGGATGACGGTTCCGGCGAACTGACGGTTCCGCAGATTGAAACGAAGACAAGGGCTGTGAATGCAGCGGCGATTGCCCTTCGGAGAAAGGATACCTACCGGGTGAAGGAGGAGATGACTCTTTCTGGAAGCAAGCCTGCCATTGGGCGGATTTTATGGATGGAAATGCGGCTCAGCGGCGCGCTGGCCCGACCCCTGGACGGAAAAATACGGCTGGAAGGAACACTGCTGGTCTTTTTGATTTATGAGGGAGAGGGAGAAAGCGAGACGGTTCAGTGGCTGGAGGAGAGTATTCCTTTTTCCGGCGAGGTGGAGATGGCAGGAGCGGTTGAGGAAATGATTCCGGCTATTGATTTGCGCCTGATTCATAAAAGCATGGAGGAAAAACCGGATTATGACGGCGAAATGAGGGAGCTGGATCTGGATGCGGTGATCGAGCTGGATATCCGCCTGTATGAGGAGAAGCCGCTGGAAATTCTCAGTGATATGTATGGGGTAAACCGGGAACTGACAGTGGAAACAGGGGAGGCCTGTTTTGATCAGATTTTAACCCGGAATGCAGGAAAATGCAAAATATCGGAGAAGATACAGCTGCCGGGAGAGCAGCGGGTGCTGCAGATCTGCCACAGCAGCGGTCTGGTGAAGCTGGATCAGGCGGAAGCCGGGGAGGATATGCTCTCCCTGGACGGAGTTCTGGAGGTGAAGCTTTTGTATCTTACAGATGATGACAGCTGTCCTGTTCAGTCTGTAACAGAGCTTCTGCCGTTTCATTATGATGCAGAGGCTCCGGGAATTACAAAGGACAGTGTCTGGTATCTGGAGCAGGGAGTGGAGCAGCTGACGGCTGTGATGGCCGGAGGAGATACAGTGGAAATTAAGGCGGTTCTTTTGCTGGAGCTGCTGGTTCTGCAGCCGGTATGCCAGCCGGTAATTCTTCAGGCACAGACAGCACCTCTTGACAGAAGGAGATTAAAGGAGGCGCCGGGCATTGTCGGGTATGTGGTGCAGGAAAAGGACAGTCTGTGGGATATTGCAAAGAGGTTTCGCACAACAGCAGATCATATAATGGAAACCAACGGACTGACCTCAGAGGAGCTTCATCCGGGAGACAGCCTGATTCTGGTGAAGGAAATCGTCCGGTAGAAGAGCCGGAGAAGGGGGAAAGAAGTTTCGTCATTTGACTGCCCGAAACAGGAACCACCGGGGAAAATAATCATATGATACAGTATGGCAATCCGCATTCAGCTGATGCTTTCTATAGATTCAGGCAATGCCTGAGCAGCGCAGGTGATCGTGCGCAGACACGGCGCTGCTACATAGATGCTGAGCGGATTGCTCTTTTCTTTTTTTTGATGGTGTGGTAGGATTATTTCGTATTGGAAGAGTTTTGCCGCATGGTGCGGTCCTGGCAGGCGGAGGCTCAGTCTTCGCCGGTTTATTTTTGAAGAAAGAAGAAAAGAACGTGAAATCAATTCGATTATTTTTGCTTCCGGCAGCCGCCGCAGCTGTGATGCTGTCTCCGTTGATTTTAAAAGGAACAGATGACAAATTCCGGTTCAGCGGAGTGGAAAATCAGACCGGTTTTCCGGAAATTACAGCTCAGAAGCTGTTAGACGGTCAGGCACAGACGGAATTTGAGGCTTATGTGCAGCAGCATCTGCCGGGAAAGCCTTTTATGGTCCGGCTTCGCAATGAGATTACTTTTTCTTTGCTGGATACGGTATCAAACATTAATTACAGCATGAGCAGGGATAAGAATCTTTTCAGCTGGGAAAATGTCAGCTATTATCTGCAGTATTTTGCGCCTGTTTCAAGGGAAGGGGCAAATGAGCTGGTGGAGAAGCTGGAGCGTCTCCAGGTTCTTCTGGAGGATGCAGGAAAGCAGATGTATGTGTTTATTACACCCTGTAAGATTCGCTATACGGAGGATCAGCTTCCCTGGGTGGACAAGGCGATGGCGCCGCCGAGAAAGGAAGGAAATTATGAGCTTTTGACGGAGGCGCTGTCCGGAAGCGGAATCCGGTATTTTGACAGTATCCGGTATCTGGATGAGCATAAGTCAGAATTTGACAGCCGGGTTCCTCTGTTCTACCGGACAGGACTTCACTGGTCTGTATATGTGGGCAATATGACAGGGGCGGCTTTCGGGGAGTTTCTGGAGGAGGAAAGCGGTTATAATCTTTCGGAAATGACCATTACAGCTGTTCCCTGCGAAAATCCGGTATATCCGGATGCAGATTCCTTTGAGGTGTTCAATACGATTGGGAAGCCGTATGATCAGTATTATGAACCGGTGATTGAGATTACTGATGAGGAGACAGACGCGCCCGGTTTTCTGTGCAGGGGAGGAAGCTTCATGGGACAGAGCCTTTCCTGTCTGATTCAGAATCATTATTTCGGAAAAAATGTTTCGATGGAGAACCGGCAGATTTTTACAGAAGAATTCGGACAGGTGAAGGAATTTTCCAGCTATGAGGAGGCGGATATGAGAGAATATCTGCGGGATATTGATCTGGTAGTGCTGGAGGTGAATGAAACGGCAGTTTCTGATATGAGCTTTGGTTTTATTGACTATGTTCTGGAGCATCCGGAAATTTTACGGGAAGAGTAGGGAAATAACATGGTATTTTCATCACCGGTATTTTTATTTATGTTTCTGCCCTGTACCCTGGCGCTTTACGGGGCTGCATCTCTGACACGCAGCATCCGGGTGAAAAATGCAGTGCTTTTGTTTTGCTCTGTGTGTTTTTACGGGTACGGCGGGCTGAATTATCTGGGTCTTCTGGCAGTTTCTGTTGTGGTAAACTGGGGAGCAGGCCTTTTGATGGAGAAGGAAAGGGAAGCAGATGACAGGAAAAAAGCCAGTGTCAGACGCCGGATGATATTCTGGCTGGGGATTGGCTGGAACATGGGAGTTCTGATTGTATTTAAGTATCTGAATCTTTTGGGGGATACGGCAGCATGGCTGGCCGGTACTCTCCTTGGAAGAACCGTGGAGTCTCCGGTCCCCAATATTGTTCTTCCTATTGGAATTTCTTTCTTTACCTTTCAGATTATGTCATACCTGATTGATGTTTATCAGGATAAGGTGGAGGTGCAGAGGAATATCCTGGATTTGGCCCTGTATATTATGCTCTTTCCCCAGCTGATTGCAGGTCCGATTGTCCGCTATATTGATGTGGCAAGGGAAATCGGCAGCAGACAGGTAAGGGCAGAGGATGTTTATGAGGGAACCTTCCGGTTTATGGCAGGCTTTGTGAAAAAAATCCTGCTGGCTAATGCAGTAGGAAAAGCGGCAGATCTGGCTTTCGGACTGAAACCTGGAATGGGAATGATCTATGGATGGATTGGCATTATCTGCTACGGACTTCAGATTTATCTGGATTTCTGGGCGTATTCTGATATGGCGATTGGTCTGGGAAGGATTTTCGGCTTTCGTTTCCTGGAGAATTTCAATCATCCGTATCTTTCTGAAAGCATCAGTGAATTCTGGCGGAGATGGCATATTTCTCTTTCAACATGGTTTCGTGATTATGTGTATATTCCTTTGGGAGGAAGCCGGTGCAGTCTGGCGAAAAACTGCCGGAATTTTCTGATTGTATTTGCTCTGACGGGCATCTGGCATGGGGCAAGCTGGAATTTTCTCTTCTGGGGACTTTATTTTGCCTTTTTCCTGATTCTGGAAAAGCTGTGGCTGAGAAAGGTTCTGGAACGGATTCCTTCGATATTCCGCCATATCTATACGCTGCTGACTGTGGAAATCGGCTGGGTGTTTTTCCGGGCGGATACGATGGAAAAGGCACTGTGGTATCTGCGTGATATGTTTTCCGGCTGTCTGATGGGAAGTCTGGATCGGGAACTGGCAGAGCTGGTTACCGGAAAGAAATTTATTCTGCAGTTTGTGATTTCTCTTTTGTTCTGTACGCCCTTTTTCGGAGCGCTGCGTGAAAAAATGGAGAAGAAGGGGCTGGGGGTTTTGGCTGACGGGGCCCTGGCTGTTTTATTTTTCCTTTCCGTCTGTGAGATGATGGCCAGCGGCTACAATCCCTTTATTTATTTCCGGTTTTAGGAGGGGTGAAGGGACAGGAATGAGCTGCAGCTAAGGCGGAAAGAGAACTTGACAGGAGAATGGAAATCAGGAAGATGGTCAGTGAGAATCAGGAAGAAAAGAATTATATGTATTTGCTTCGCTGCGCGGACGGGAGTCTTTACTGCGGATGGACGAATCATCTGGAAGCGCGGGTGGAGGCCCACAATGCGGGAAAAGGAGCGAAATATACAAAAAGCCGCCGTCCGGTAGCTCTGGTTTACTGGGAGGTTTTTGATACAAAGCAGCAGGCCATGCAGAGGGAATGGGCGGTGAAGCAGCTGAGCAGGGCAGAGAAGCTGAAACTGATAGAATCCCGGCAGTCTTTCTGAGAAGAACTGCCGGGGCGAGAAGGCGATCAGGCGACAAAGGCGTACATCATAATATAATGACAGAGGCTGCCTCCCATGACGAAAAGATGAAAAATTTCATGGGAGCCGAAATATTTGAATCTGGCATTAAAAATCGGCAGCTTCAGGGCGTAAATAATCCCTCCTGCAGTGTAGATGATACCCCCGGTCAGAAGCCAGATAAAGGCGCTTTTGGGAAGCGCGGCAGTGATTTTTCCAAAGGCCAGAACACAAACCCATCCCATGGCAATATAGATAAGGGAAGAAACCCATTTGGGGCAGGTGATCCAGAGGGCATTGATGATCATGCCTGCAATGGCGATTCCCCATACGAGAGCCAGAAGGGACCAGCCGGTTTTGTCACCCAGAACGAGGACGCACACAGGGGTATAGGTTCCGGCAATCAGAATGAAAATCATCATGTGGTCAACCTTTCTGAGAATCTGGTTTACCTTTGGTGAAATGTCCAGAGTATGATAAATGGTGCTGGCTGCATACAGCAGGATCATGCTGGTAATAAAAATAGCCAGCGGGAGCACATGGGTATATCCGGGAGTCCGGGCTGCCTTGATAATCAGGGGGGATGACGCCCCCAGAGCCAGAATCATGGCAATAAAATGAGTCAGGGCGCTTCCCGGATCTTTGATTTTCAGTGTCATAGAAATCACTCCTTTTATGTTATAATCAATACTATTATATGTAGTTTTAAAAACTATGTTATATCATTTTATATACTATACACCTTGCGGGAGAAAAATGCAAGTCTGAAGAAAAAATTTATTGCAAAGGATGCCGCCGCGAATGGAAAGGAAAATACTATGCTGAAAGTATTATATGAAGATAAGGATTTGATTGTGGTTTGGAAGCCGGTTGGGCTGGAATCTCAGTCCAGCCGTGGATTTGGTGCGGATATGGTAAGCGAGATCCGGCGTCATATACACAAGTTTTCCCCAAAATCAGGCGAACCTTATGTGGGAGTTATCCACAGATTGGATAAGCCTGTGAGCGGAGTTATGGTTTATGCCAAGACGAAAAAGGCCGCAGCTGCGTTAAGTGCACAGGTTGCTTCCGGGAAAATGTCAAAAAAATATCTTACAGTGGTCTGTGGAAAACCTGTGGATAATGTGGATAAATATGTGGATTATTTGTTGAAAGATGAAAAATCCAACACGTCAAAAATTGTGGATAAGGGGATAAAAGGTGGAAAACCTGCGGAATTAATCTTCCGGGCAGTGGAAACAAGGGAGATTGATCCCTATGGAACTCTGACATTGGCGGAAATTCAGCTGCTTACAGGCCGTCATCATCAGATTCGGGTGCAGATGGCCGGACATGGTTTGCCTTTATGGGGAGATAACCGCTATCATCCGCAGTCTGGAGGAACGGATTTGGCAGCGGACATGAATCAAAAAATGGCCTGCACAGAGCGGGGCAGCGGCCCGGCGGCCGGAGAACAGACAAACAGCGGGCGGATGGGCAGGAAGCAGATTGCCCTGGCTGCCTGGAAGCTGACGTTTACCCATCCGGAAACAGGAAAGACCATGACCTTTTCCCATTTGCCGGAGCATGAGATATTTTCCTGTTTTCCTGAGTTTCTGAAGATGAAGGAAGAGGAGCTGGGAGAAAAGAAAGGAAAGGCAGAATGATTATTCACACAACGGGACGCAATAACTGCGGAGGACGCTGTCTGATTCATGCCCATGTGGAGGACGGACAAATTAAGCGGCTGACAACGGAAAATCTGGAAGAGGCGGAAGCCGCCGGCTGTGAATTTCCCATGACGGCCTGTGTCAGGGGAATGAACTATCATAAAACATTTTTAGGCGAGGATCGGCTGAAGTATCCCATGAAGCGGACTGGCAAACGGGGAGAAGGAAAGTTTGAACGGATTTCCTGGCAGGAGGCAATTGATACGATTGCCGGAGAATGGATTCGTATCCGCGATACCTACGGCCCCGGTTCCAGATATGTTAATTATGCGACAGGAGTGAGCGCTCTGTTCCGGGGAAATCAGCTGGCGAAACGTCTGTTAAGCCTGGACGGCGGATTTCTGGATTATTACAATTCTTACAGTACAGCCTGTATCCGTCAGGCAACGCCGCTGATGTATGGTACCTGTGAAACAGGCAACAGCAGAGAGGACTGGCTGAACTCCAATTTGATTCTTCTCTGGGGACATAATCCTGCGGAAACGAAATTTGACAGCGATTCCATGTTTTATTTAAAGAAGGCAAAGGAAAAGGGGATTCCGATTGTTGTTATTGATCCGCGGAAAAATGATACCGTGCTGCAGCTGGATGCAGAGTGGATTCCTCTTCGTCCTGCCACAGACAGCGCATTGATGGACGCTATGGCCTATGTGATTGTGAAGGAAGGACTTCAGGATCAGGAGTTTCTGGATCGATGCTGTCTGGGTTTTGATAAAGAACATATGCCGGATGGCGTGGATCCGTCAGAGTGTTATTTATCCTGGCTGACAGGGGAGAAGGACGGAGTTGAAAAAACGCCAAAATGGGCTGAGAAAATCACCGGGGTTCCGGCTGAAACTATCCGCAGTCTGGCAGTCCGGTATGCCACGGCAAGGCCGGGGGCGCTGATACAGGGGTATGGAGCCCAGCGTCATGCCTGCGGAGAGCAGAGCGCCCGGGGAGCGATTCTTCTGGCCTGCATGACAGGAAACGTAGGAATCAGCGGCGGCTGGGCCAGCGGAGTGGCAGACTGTACCTGTCATGCGGATCCGGTATTTCCCATGCCGGAAAATCCTTATCCCATGAAAATTCCTGTATTTCTGTGGACAGAGGCAGTTGAGCGGGGACATGAGATGAACGGGCTGGACGGTGTTTCCTGTGGAAACGGGGTAGGAAGAGAACCGGGTATGGAGTTTGACGGGGAGAAGACTTTCCGGAGAGAAGCCGAACCGGAAGAGATACATCTTTCCAGCGATATTAAAATGATTCTGAACCTGGCCGGAAATACGCTGATTAACCAGCACAGTGATATTAACAGAACAGCAGCGATTTTAAAGGATACCTGTAAGTGTGAGTTTATTGTCTGCAGTGATTTGTTCATGACTGCCAGCGCAAAATTTGCAGATATACTCCTTCCGGGAGTTTCCATGTTTGAATGTGAAAACATTACTATGCCGTGGCAGACGGGGAATTTTGTCGGCTTTAATAATAAGGTCATAGAACCGCTGTATGAGGGAAAAGAGGAGTATGAATGGCTCTCTGAGGTGGCAAAGCGGCTGGGGCTCTGGGAGGAGTTTACTCAGGGGCGGACAGCCGGACAGTGGCTGGAATACTGCTATAACCGGCTGAGGGAAAAGGAGACAGAGCTTCCGGAGTTTGAAATCCTGAAGAGGGAAGGCATTTACCGCTACAAAAAAACAGAGCCTGTGATTGCCTTTGAAAAAGAACGGCAGGATCCGGAGCATTATCCTTTTCCGACGGAGAGCGGGAAGATTGAGATTTTCTCCAGAAAGATTTATGAAACAAGATACAGGGAGTTTGTTCCGGCAATTCCCCGGTATGTGGAGCCGCCGGAGGGACCTTCGGATCCTCTGAAGGAAAAATATCCTCTTCAGCTGATTGGATGGCATACAAAACGCCGCTGTCACAGTATTCATGACAATAACAGAGCCATGCACCGTCTGGATCCCCAGCAGCTCTGGATGCATGCAGAGGATGCTGCGGTACGGGGACTGAAGGACGGTCAGATGGTTCTGGTGAGAAATGACCGGGGACAGATCCGGATTCCTGTGAAAGTTACAGATCGGATTATGCCGGGAGTTACAGCCCTGTCTCAGGGGGCCTGGTATCGTCCTGATGAAACGGGAACGGATCTGGGCGGCTCCATCAATGTGCTGACTTCTCTGCATCCGACACCGTATGCAAAGGGCAACCCGCAGCACACCAATCTGGTTGAGGTGGAAGGTCTGTAATGATACGTTAAGAAAACGTTAAAGTGCAGAGACGGGTGTAGCCAGAAGAAGAAAATTCTGGTATAGTGTTAGACATAGAAAAGGGAGTAGTTGGCACCTGATTTCAGGTGTTTGCGAAGCCGTCAGTACGAGTTATCCTGAGAATTGAAAGGAAGCTCCGGTTCGTAACGAAGCAGCGAGACTTTTGTTGGAAGAAAACGCGGGGCACTGCACAGCAGTGCTGCCAGTTTGATTCCGGCAGAGGACTCGCTTTTTTTATTTCATAGGAACAATCATCTTCCTGTGCAGTAAAAAGTGGGAACTCTGCAGAAACCAGAAAATTCGATGGAAAACGAGGAGGAAATGAGATGGAAATGGTAATTCAGTTATTGTTGCTTGCACTGGGATTTTTTATGCTGGTAAAAGGCGCCGACTGGTTTGTAGACGGTTCTTCCGGTATCGCAGATAAGCTTGGCGTACCTCAGCTGGTGATTGGTCTGACGATTGTGGCAATGGGAACCAGCGCGCCGGAGGCAGCAGTTAGCATTACTGCAGCCTTGAAGGGCAGCGCAGAGATTACAATCGGAAACATCGTAGGAAGTAATATTTTGAATATTTTGATTATCCTTGGAATTACTTCTGTGATTGTTTCTGTAGCTGTGGCGAGAACCACAATCCGCTATGAGATTCCCTGGATGCTGTTTATAACAGCAGTGCTTCTGGCTCTGGGTTATACGGGAAACCAGGTAAGCTTTATGGAAGGCATGATTCTTTGGGTTCTGTTTTTAATGTACCTGGGTTATCTTTTTGTAATGGCAATGCGGGATAAACAGGAGGTTGTTGAAACAGAGGAGTCGAAGCCCTTCTGGAAGCAGGTGCTTCTGTCGATTGTGGGACTGGTGCTGATTGTTCTGGGAAGTGATGTGACTGTAGATGCAGCAACAGCCATTGCAAAGGCAGCAGGCTTAAGCGAGCGTTTTATCGGCCTGACGATTGTGGCTCTTGGAACTTCTCTTCCGGAGCTGTTTACCTCTGTTTCTGCAGCAATCAAGGGAAAGGCAGATATTGCAATCGGAAATATCGTAGGAAGCAATATTTTCAATATTCTCTTTGTTGTGGGAACGGCAGCTTTGATTCTTCCGGTTGAGTTTGCGCCGAATTTTGTGATTGATACGGCAGTTGCCATTGGCGCAGGTGTGCTGCTTCTTGTCTGTGTGGCAGGAAAGAAAAAGCTGGTAAGAAGTCATGGAATTATCATGCTGGTGTGTTACGCAGCATACTTTGGATATCTGATGATGGGCTAAAAAGAAAAATAGCTCACCTTAGTGTTAATGTAAAAAATGAAATTATAAAGAGATTATAAGTTGCTTATAAAAACAGGGAATTTGTCTTTACTAGGATTAATACAAAGGAAGTTTGAAGCTTTGTGTTTATCCTGTGTTATCTGTGGCTATTTAGAGGGAGAATTTTTATAAAATCAAGTTTTTTCGGTTATGTGGAATTATCACTATTTAAGGAAATTAGTGTAAAGAAATTGGAAGAGGTGGCGTTTGCTACCTCTTTTTTTGCATAGTTTGCTTTTTATTTGGCTGGGATAGTGATATGATGGAAAGAAAAGCAAGGAGAGAATTTTGATATGGCATATTGGTTTAAGATACAGGATCATCTTATTTTTGCATTTCTTTTTTTATTTTTTGTTATTATTGCGCAGGGGATTATTATATTCAAACTTGTAAAATGTAAGCAGAAAATGAAGAGTGGGGGAGCACTTGATGATTTAATCAGTAGATTTCGGGATTTTTGGGGAGAGTTTATCATATATGTATTGGCAACAAGTATTGTTGGGATATTTGTTGTTAGCTTAGTAAAAAAGGTAATGTTACTTTAGAAAATATAAATAACTGGGTTAGTATTATTCTTGGTTTTATTGCTTTGGTAGTTAGTGTAATATCGCTTTGGTTAAGTTTTTATAATGTAGATCAAGCAAACCAGTCTAAAGAGGCGGTTGAGAAAACGGCTAAAGAAATTAATGCGCGTGGAACTGAGAGGACTGGATGGAAGCAAGATTTTGAAAAAGGTTGGTATTTTCTGGATAGATATGGAGAAATAGTGCGAGATGAATGGAAAAAGAGTGGAGATAATTGGTATCATCTCGGAAGTGATGGTTATATTGAGAAGGATGTATTTATCTTTGAGGATCTCGGTAAAGTTATATATTATGTAGATGCAAATGGTATGATGGTCAGAAATACATTTGTAAAGATTGATGATAAATATCGATTTTTTACAAATAATGGCAAAGCTATAATGGACGGAAAAATAGAAAAAGACGGTAAAAGATATTTCTTTAAAAATGGCTATTTGGATTGTGAAGAAATCATTGATTGCGGTGAGGAACATGAAGATGATGACAGTGATGGAGATAAAGCACTTGGAAAATAAAGTGTTCATAATATGGGGAAAGGGTATGAAATGCACTCATGAATTTCAAACACGAAAAATAGATTCCAGTATCAGAACAGTTCCAATGGCATCGAAAGTATCTAAAATTCTCAAATTACGTAAGTATCTAAATTTCTCCGTGTACTCTCAGATATACTTTTGCCACCAGAGCTTTTGAAAAAGGAATGAGACCAAAGTTAAGACAATGGCAGTGTTTGAAAAACAGGCGTAGATAGATTGGTGTAAAATTGGTGTCATAGTCAAAAAATGGAAGTAACTGTTCAGGACGGCATCTTCTTGTCCGGCAAAGCCGAACAAGAAGCATCGGAGATTCCTCCGATATGAGATCTGGCATGAAAATCCGCTTACAAGCAAGCTTGACACGAATTTTTCTGCCAGATCTCTCGCCGTCCTGAATAGTTATAAATGGAATGATAAAAAGTTCCTGAGCCGCTCATAAAACCATGGAATCGGGTCATACTAGGATTAGTACAAAGGAAGTACAAATCAGAAACAGGTGAGTCCATGGGTAAGCCGAATAAGAAACTGAAGAAAATTTTCATAATTATGGGAATGACAGGAGCAGTCTATGGAAGCTTTCGCTTCCTGCTGCCTCTTGTGATTCCCTTTTTGCTGTCCTGGGGAATTGCAGCGGCGCTGAGGCCGTCCGCCCAGTGGTTGCAGAAACGGTTCTGTATTCGCTTCCGTGGAAGGAAATACAGGATTCCTCTGGGAGCGGCAGGGGTTCTGGAGCTGGCGGTTCTGCTGGCTGTTTTGGGATTTGCTGTCTGCAGCGGAGGACAGAAGCTGTGCAGGGAGGCGGCTATGCTGCTGTCTGCAGTTCCGGAATGGATAGAAAAGCTGGACGTATGGCTGACGGCAGTATGCCACAATATGGAAGAAATGCTGTGTCTGAAAAGCAATGTTCTTGTTTTTCTCATGAGAAAAATGCTGAAAGGGCTGCTGTCAGCAGCAACGGACGGGGCAGTTCCCTATCTGATGAGCAATTCTCTTGTGCTGTTAAAGCTGGGAATGGGGTGCAGTGTGTTTGTCCTTTTGCTTCTGGTATCGACAGGGCTTTGCCTGCAGGAAATGGATGTGTGGAAGGCCAGAATGAAGAAATCTGTGTTTTGCGAAGAATATGAAATGATTGCAGGAAGGCTGTCCATGACAGTCAGCGCGTGGCTGAAAACCCAGGGGGTGATACTGGTGCTGACGTCCTCTGTGTGTACGGCCGGTTTATGGATTATGAAAAATCCCTATTATTTTCTCTTGGGAACGGGAATCGGTCTTCTGGATGCGCTTCCTGTTCTTGGCACAGGGACAGTGCTGATTCCCTGGGCTGCGGCAGATTTTTTCATGGGGAACTGGAAGGGCGGTCTGGCGCTTCTGGTTCTGTATGGAGTCTGCTATTTTCTAAGGGAGATTCTGGAGGCCAGAATGATGGGGAGCCAGGTGGGCCTGTCTCCCCTGGAAAATCTTATGGCCATGTATGTGGGGCTTGAGCTGTTTGGAATTGCCGGATTTTTTCTGGGACCTCTGGGGCTGCTTTTGATTGAAGATCTGACAGAAGCGGTCTACCGGGATTCCTGATCGTGGAAATACCGGATCATTTCGTGAGTCAGGCTGGCGTGTTCGTCATCTTCTAAGGGAATGTCCTCCCGCTCGAACCATTCGGCCAGAGCAAGTTCGTTTTCATCCAGACGAATCTGCCCCGGCTCCTCCAGATCACAGAAGAACCCTGCCAGCAGAGTGTCAGAAAAGGACCAGGGCTGACTTTTGTAATAGCGGATGTTGGTGACCTTTAATCCAACTTCTTCCATAACCTCACGTTTTACTGTTTCTTCCAGAGTTTCTCCGATTTCTGTAAATCCGGCCAGGAGAGCGTACCGCTTATAGGTGCGCCCTGCGTATTTGGACAGCAGCAGGCGGTTTTTGTCTGTTACGGCGATGATGACGGCAGGGCAGATTTTCGGGTATTCCATTTGTCCGCATCTGGGACAGCGCATCATCCGCTCTTTCTCATCATGCTGGAGAGGAGAACCGCACCGGCCGCACCAGCGGCGGCTTTCATACCACTGAGAGAGCTGATACCCTGTAATTCCGGCAAAAGCCAGGTGGCGGGGAGAGGCGCTGCGGAAAAACTGGATATTTTCCAGGGAGAAGCCGGAGGGAGCCGGAATGCTGAGATTCTGAAGCAGATAAAAGGGCTGCCCGTCAACAGCGAAGAGATAGATGCTGTTCTGGTAAATATCTTCGTTTCCTTTTTCCAGATCCCGAAAACGCGGGAAATCAAAGGAGCCGTCCTCCCTGCGAAGCAGCAGGGACTTTCGTTCCTGAAAACAGAGTGCGAAGCTGTCGGGAGACGGGGGTGCAGGCCGGTAGGCGTTGTCAAAATGGTGAGGCGCAATATCCTGTATCATAGGGAAACCTTCTTTCTTATTTTATTAGGCAATATTCAGTCAGCGGCAGACTGCGATTCCTGCCAGGGCAGAAAGCAGAATCAGCAGAGTAGGGGACAGCTTTTTTTTTCGCAATTTTTTGCTGAGAAGCATGGCGGTCCACAAAAGGACAGCAATGAAAATGCCATCCGGGCGAAGGAAAATGGCTCTGTGGGGAACCTCTTCCAGTCTGATGCAGCAGCGGGCTGTCATCTGGATTCCGGCAGCCAGAACGATGCCGATAACGCATGGTTTAAGGCCCTGGAGAACAGCCTGAAGGTATTTGTTTTTCAGAGCTGTTTTTAAAACGGCAGTGATCAGCAGAATAATCAAAAAGGAAGGAAGCACAACTGCCAGGGTGGCAATGACAGCACCGGGAAAGCCAGCCTGACTGCTTCCGATATAGGTGGCCAGATTGACCATAATGGGACCTGGCGTGCTCTCACTGACTGCAATCATGTGGGCCAGAGCATCTTCCTCGAGCCATCCCCGGGATAATACCAGGTCACGGATCAGGGGAATGGCGCCGTAGGCGCCGCCGAAGGAAAAACATCCGATCTGCAGAAATCCTAAAAATAAACTCCAGTAAATCAAGAGGAAGCACCACCTTTCTTTTGGGACATTTCCTTCAGCAGAAAGATACAAAGACTGACGGCTGCCGCGGTCAGCATCAGGCTGATGGAGGAAAAATTCCAGGAAAAAGCAGAAATCATCAGCATAGCTGCCGCTGAGAAGATCATGATGATTCGGGGAAGCAGCTTTTTGGGCATTTTTTGAATCATAACAACAGCCGCGTCGAGAATCAAAAGTCCTGCACCGATTTTAATGCCCTGAAAAGCATGGGCAATAAGGGTGATCTCCAGAAAGTGATCCAGAAACCGGGAGATGACATAAATTACGGCAAAGGATGGAAAAACAATGCCCAGGGTAGCGGCAAGAGCGCCGAAAAAGCCGGCCTGCCGGTATCCGGTAAAGGTGGCGCAGTTAATGGCAATGGGGCCGGGGGTGGACTCTGCAATGACGGTAATATTCATCATTTCATCATGGGTGATCCATTGTTTCTGTTCTACACAGTGGTGTTCAATCATGGAAAGCATGGCATATCCGCCGCCAAAGGTAAACAGGCCGATGTTTGCAAATGTAAAAAACAGATCAGCCAAAAGGTTCATGAGAAATTCACACTCCTTTTCTTGTTTGGTAGTTTGTTCTTTTTATTATAGCATAGTTTTGGGGACGTTTACAGATGAGGAAATTTGTCGTATAATGAGGGACGGAGAAAACACAGAAAAACTGCAGGAAGCGGAACAATACTGAAAATCAGATAGAATCCGATAGAACAGGAGGAAATAGAAAATGACATTTACTTACCCGGCGGTGTTTACACCCCACAAGGATGGAAAAGGATATCATGCGGTATTTCCGGATTTGGAGTGCTGTGAGGCAGACGGACCGGATCTGGAGGATGCGATTGAAGATGCGAGAGACGCAGCCTATAACTGGCTTCTGGTAGAGCTGGAGGATGGCGGCGATTTTCCGGGACAGACGCATGTAGAGGATATGGATCTGCCGGAAGGGGCAGTGGTGAAAAATATTATGGTCCGCATCAAGCTGCTGCCGGACAATGACTAAGGATACAGAGGAGATAAAATTATGAGATACGAAGTGAGAACCCGCAATGTCTGCTCCAGCAGGATTGCCTTTGATTTAAATGGAGATGTAGTAAAAAACGTGGTCTTTACCGGAGGCTGCAACGGAAACCTGAAGGCTGTCAGCAAGCTGGTTGATGGAATGACGGTAGAACAGATTGAGGGATATTTAAAAGGAAATACCTGTGGTTTCCGTGATACCTCCTGCGCAGATCAGCTGGCTCAGGCTGTGCGCAAGTGCTATGAAGAAAGCCGGAAATAGGAAGAGATCTGCTTGACAAGCGTTTAAAAATGACGTAGAATCAAGCATACACGGGCAGAGTGACTGCCCATACAAAGGAAAGAGAATCGACTGTGAAGGGGATTAGTAGGCCTGCATACACATTCAGAGAGAGAGCCGCAGGGTGGAAGGCTCTTGTGTCACTGGAAGCTGAACCGGCCCTGGAGTTCCGCAGTGAACTGCGGCGCGGATTCCGGCGTTAATGGAAAAAGAGAGAGTATCCGAAGCCGGCTTTTCCGGGATTTCGTAATACTAAGCAGGGTGGTACCGCCGAATATATCTGATCATTCGGTCCCTTGTCGTCTGAACGGGCGGCAGAGGATCGGATGATTTTTTATTTCATAGGACGTAATTTCCTATGAAATAAAAACGCTCCGCGAGGATCGCCATGCGGCGGAGAGGATTTTGTCGCAGAATCGACCCGCCGCAGGCGGAAAAGCTCGCGAACTTCTTTTATATTTTATTTAGGAGGAAATTATGGCAAAGGAAAAGAAACTGGTAGAAGCCATCACATCCATGGACGTAGATTTCGCCCAGTGGTATACCGATGTGGTGAAGAAAGCAGAGCTGTGTGACTATGCAAGTGTAAAGGGCTGTATGGTAATTAAGCCGGCCGGCTATGTAATCTGGGAAAATATTCAGAAGGAACTGGATCGCCGCTTTAAGGAGACTGGAGTGCAGAACGTATATATGCCTCTGTTTATTCCGGAAAGCCTGCTTCAGAAGGAAAAAGATCATGTAGAAGGCTTTGCTCCGGAGGTAGCCTGGGTAACACATGGCGGACTGGATCAGCTGCAGGAGCGTATGTGTGTACGTCCGACCTCTGAAACTCTGTTCTGTGATTTTTATGCAAAGGATATTCATTCTTACCGGGATCTGCCGAAGGTTTATAACCAGTGGTGTTCTGTTGTCCGCTGGGAGAAGACAACCCGTCCCTTCCTGCGTTCCAGAGAATTTTTATGGCAGGAGGGTCACACTGCTCATGCAACTGCTGAGGAAGCAGAGGAGCGTACCATTCAGATGCTGAATCTCTATGCAGATTTCTGCGAGGAGGTTCTGGCTATTCCGGTAATCAAGGGTCAGAAGACAGACAAGGAGAAATTTGCAGGCGCAGAGGCAACCTACACGATTGAGTCTCTGATGCATGACGGAAAAGCTCTGCAGTCCGGCACCAGCCATAACTTCGGCGACGGCTTTGCAAAGGCATTCGGCATTCAGTATGCGGCAAAGGACAATACTCTGCAGTATGTACACCAGACTTCCTGGGGTATGACTACCCGTATGATCGGCGCCCTGATCATGGTACACGGCGATAATAACGGTCTTGTTCTGCCGCCGAGAATTGCACCGGTTCAGGTTATGATCGTTCCGGTTCAGCAGCAGAAGGAAGGCGTTCTGGATAAGGCCTTCGAGCTTCGCGACGTTCTTTCCGGCTTCCGTGTAAAGGTAGATGATTCTGATAAGAGCCCGGGCTGGAAGTTCTCTGAGTCTGAGATGCGCGGAATTCCGGTTCGTGTGGAGATTGGACCGAGAGATATTGAAAATAATGTGGCTGTTCTGGTTCGCCGCGATACTCATGAGAAGCTTACCGTTTCCCTGGATGAGCTGGCTGAGAAGGTGGGCGAGCTGTTGGATACCATTCAGCATGATATGCTGGAGAGAGCAAGAGCTCACCGGGATGCTCATACCTATGTGGCAACCGATTTTGATGAGTTTGTACAGACCATCAATGAAAAGCCGGGCTTTGTAAAGGCTATGTGGTGCGGATGCCAGGAGTGTGAGGATAAGATTAAAGAAGCTACGGCAGCAACCTCCCGCTGCATTCCGTTTAAGCAGGAGCAGCTGTCTGACAAATGTGTCTGCTGCGGTAAGCCGGCAACAAAGATGGTTTACTGGGGACGCGCATATTAATGGAGAATTACAGTTCAGGACGGCGGAAATATAAGCCGTCCTGAATTGTTGCAATGGAGGATTATGCGGATACAGATTCCCTCCCATGTGGAGTATATTATTGGAAAACTGAATCAGAACGGGTATGAGGCCTTTGCCGTAGGCGGATGTGTCCGGGATACCCTTCTGGGAAGAACACCGGGGGACTGGGATATTACCACCTCTGCCAGACCGGAACAGGTGAAGGCTCTGTTCCGCCGGACGATTGACACGGGAATTCAGCATGGAACTGTGACGGTGATGCTGGAGAAAACTGGATATGAAGTGACAACCTACCGGATTGACGGTGAGTATGAGGACGGGCGTCATCCCAGACAGGTGGAATTCACCTCGGATCTTCTGGAGGATCTGAAGCGCCGTGATTTTACCATCAACGCCATGGCGTACAGTCATGAAACAGGGATTGTAGATGCATTCGGCGGTGTGGAGGATCTGGAAAAGCGGGTGATTCGCTGTGTAGGAGAGCCTATGGAGCGGTTTGAAGAGGATGCGCTGCGGATTCTCCGCGCTATCCGGTTTTCCGCCCAGCTTGATTTTTCCATAGAGGAAAAAACGAGAGAGGCAATTACCAGGATTGCGCCGAATCTGGCAAAGGTCAGCCGGGAACGGGTTCAGATGGAGCTGACCAAGCTTTTATGTTCGGATCATCCGGAGCAGATTCGCCAGGTGTATGAGACAGGAATCAGCCGGTATGTGTCAGAAGAATTTTCCCGTCTTCCCTGGGAGAAGGCGGAGATTTCTCCCGGACTTCCCGGGGAAAAGTATGTGCGCTGGGCTGCATTTCTCCGGTGTGCCTGCCCGGGGGAGGAAGGTTTTCGGCAGAGCGGTTTCTCCTGTGAGAAAGAGGAAACAGGGAAAAGCTTTTTTGAGGAGAGAGAAAAGGCAGTGAAAACCGGGGGAAAGATTCTCAGGGATCTGAAGCTGGATAATGAAACGATTGGACGGGTGAAAACGCTGACCTCCTGGTGCGGAGAGAAGCTTCTTCCTGAGGCGCCGTCTGTCCGCCGCGCTATGAGTAAAATGGAGCCGGAGGTCTGGGATGCACTGATGGAGCTGAATCAGTACGGAGAGGAGATTTCCCGTCTGACAAAAGAGATTCGCCTTGCCGGGGATTGTCTGGATCTGAAGCATCTGGCTGTCAATGGCCGGGATTTGATGAGCGCCGGTGTCCGGCCGGGAAAGGATATGGGAGAGATTTTGAACCGGATGCTCCAGGAGGTTCTGGAGCACCCGGAAAATAATCAGAAAGAAATTCTGATGTCCATGTTTGTGAAATAGAAAAGCAGTGAGGGTGCCGCAAATTGCGGCATCCTCATTTTTTCTGCTGCAGGAGAAGAAGTCTTGGGGAGAGTTTCTTTCTTATCTGACAGTGCAGTGAAAAAACCAGTTTTCAAAGGTATCATAAAGAAGATGGGACAGATCCTTGACAGAAGGAGGAAGTGTGCGTCCCGGATGGGAAACCATCAGAAGGTAGTAGTACTGAGGCGTTTCAAAAGCCGTGCATCGCTCCTTGGCTTCTTCTGGAATCAGGCCGGCAGGAAGAATGGTGTCTGCAGCTCCGACAGCGGCAAGGAACCTTAAAATAGAAAGCTCAGATTCACATACAATGGAGCCCGGGGTCTCATTTTGTTCGGCAAAGAGCCGTGTCTGTTCCTGATAAAAGGCCGTATCCGGCAGGGCAGTCATAATGCGTACAGGATTCTCTCTGGTATTGCCGCAGCAGTAGACCAGTTCTGTTTCAGCAAGAATCCGGCTGTCCAGAATGGGATGATCCTCCTGACTGGAAAAATAGATCCCCAGATCGGCTGAGGCATTCAAAAGGGATTCTTCTATTTCCTCTCTGCTGCCTTCACTGATAGAAAGGCTGACATTGGGGCAGAGAAGGGAAAATGAATCGCAGATGTGATTCCTGAGAACGGGAGCAACGGAAGGATCGCACTGCAGGTGGAGATGTCCGCCGTGTCCCTGGCGGTAGGCACGGATATGCTCTTCCATTTCAGAATCAATCTGAAGAATGTTACGGGCAAAGTTGACAAAAATTTTTCCTGCATTGGTAGGCTGAAGGCGGTTGTGAACCCGCGTAAACAGACGGGTACACAGCATATCCTCTGCATTGCGGAGACAGCGGGAAAGGGCAGGCTGGGTCAGATAAAACCGTTCTGCTGCCTTACTGAGACTTTTTTCATCTACAATGGCAATGATATAGCGGAGAAGCTGTGCATTCAGATTAATCTGCGGAGCACTGTGGTAGGTCTGCCTGGAACGGTGCAGAGCTGATTCAGCAGCAGAGGAGGCATCGCGGCTGTTTTCACCGGGAGCGGCAGAAGGAGCGGAGTTTTCCTGGGGAAGGGAGCGCTCTGTGAGACGAATCATTTCTTCGGCTTCCGGGCAGGGAATGGGCTGATAACGCTTATCAGAAAGACGTTCTTTCATCAGAAGACCTGCAAGATACCGTTCCGGCTCTGTAAGCGTGTGATCAGCCGGATAGCGGATATGGAGTGTCTGGTAAACCGGAGGATTGAGCGGGCGATAAACCAGTTCTTCACATGGAAATACATGGGCCTGGGAAACAAGACCGACTCCGACTGCCTGATGGAGCATGGAATCAACCAGCATAACATCGTTTGATTCAAAGGTTACAACAGGACTAAAGCCGGCCTGTTCAAACAGCTCCTCTGCAAGAATCCGGATACTGTGACGGTGCCCCTGCAGAACAAAGGGAGTATCGCGCAGATCAGACAGGCGGATGCTTTCCTGGGAGGACAGAGGATGAGAGACAGGAAGTGAGATCAGGAGTTCCTCGTGGGCAAAGGGCAGATCGGTTGTTTTGTCCGAGGTCTTTCCGGATCCGATGGCAAGATCAATCTGGCCGTGCTGAATGGCTCCTGGCTGTTCGCTGGCATAAAGCTCTGTCAGGGACAGGGTAATGTCCGGATAACGGCGGGAAAAGGGATTGTAAACCTGGCTGTAGATGATAGCGCCGCGGTTTGGTGCAGTAGCCAGACGGATCAGAGTGTGATCAGAGCCAGTGACAGCACGCATACTTTGGAGCATTCTGGTCTGCTCATCCAGAATTTTCTGGGCAGATTCAATGACATATCGGCCAACTGCAGTAGGGGTAAGCTGGCGGTGATAGCGAAGAAAAAGCAAAAATCCAAGGGATGATTCGTATTCAGAAAGAAATTTGCTGAGCGCCGGCTGAGAAACACCCAGTACCCGTGAGGCTCCGGAAAGGCTTCCCAGATCGGCGATGGTTACAAGGTAATAAAGCTGTCTGGTTGTCATAAAAGTTTCCCTCCTTCGCAGATTCTATAGGTTTCCTGATCTTTGTTATTTCTATCATAAATCTTTTGATAAATCTGTCAACAGTAAATTCTATAAGTATAACTAAAATGATATGAAGAATATAATTATTTGGGGTTTGTAAAAAAAACGTTAATCTTATATAATACAACTATCAGATGACAGAAAATAAAAAAATAAGACAGAATGCACATCTTAAGTGCAAAAAAGTGCTTATTTAATAAAAAATGTCACAGTTAAATTCTTAAAGGGACAGGGAAGCGTCTTCCCTGGAGGTTGAAAGGAAAAGGAGAGAAACGTTATGAAGAAAGCAATGAGCCGTATCTTGTTATCGGGAATTCTGGCAGCAGCAGTATTGGGTGCAACCGCATGCAGCTCTAAGAAAGAGGAAACAACAGCAGCAGCAGAGACTACAGCAGCCGCTGCAGCAGGAGAAAGCCAGGAGGCAGCTGCTTCTGCAGATGGAATCGGCTTTCCAAAGGATGAAACCATTACTCTGGTAGTTCCGGGAAAAGCAGGCGGCGGATCAGATCTGGGAATTCGTTATTACAGTGAAGGACTGAACCGTTTATACGGATTAAAGACTACAGTAACCAACTATGACAGCAACACCGTAGGTCATCAGACCGTGGCAAACGCAAAGCCGGATGGAACAACTTTGACAGTGGCAACTTCTGCACTGAACATTCAGTATATTACCGGAAACGCAGAAGTTAATCCCACCAAGGATCTGACCCTGATTGCATGTCTGCAGGACAATGGCTTCTCTACACTGGCAGTACCGGCTGATGCCCCGTATGATGATTTTGCCGGATTTGTAGAGTATGCAAAGGCTCATCCGGGAGAACTGAATGCAGGTATGCCGGCAGCCGGAGCGAACACCTTCCTGTTTGGTATGATTACATCTGCTACAGGTATTGAGTTAAATTCTGTTGAGTGCGCATCTGAGTCTGACCGTCTGACCAACCTGGCTGGTGGATTTATTGATATCGGTGTTGTAGGCGTGGGAAACGCTCTGGAGTACGAGAAGGCTGGAAAGCTGAAAGTAATCGGTACCGTATCTTCTGACGGCAATACCATTTCCATGTATCCGGAAGAGCTGCCGGATAACTACAAGACTCTGCAGGAGCAGGGCTTTGAGGATTGCGTTCTGTATGTAAACCACTATCTGTACGGACCGGCCGGAATGGACGAGACAATGGTGAAAGAAATGAATGCAGCAATGCAGGCAGTATGTGAGGACGAAACCGTAAGCGCAGGAATTGCTTCTATCGGTAATATTCCCGGATGGCATGACCTGGAGGAGTCCAAAAAGATTCGTGACGAAGAGTATGCTTCCTTCGTACAGATTGCAAAGGATCTGGACCTGTACGTACAGGAGTAGGCAGTCAAAAGAAAAAGGTTTAACAGTATGTCCTGGAAAACATAAGTTTTCCGGGACATCTTAAAAAGGAGGAAAATTCTGACGATGAAAATGCGTAGAGATACAAAAACAGGAATTGTCGGCCTGCTTGGATGTGCATTTTTCTTATTTGCAAGCCAGTCTATTAAGCAGCCGGCAAAGCTTCTGGAGCCGGGGCCCAGACTGTTTCCCTATGTGGCGATTTTTCTGATTGCCGTAAGCTCTGTGGCTTTGATTATAAAAGGAATCAAAGAAAGGGAAATTGAAGAAAAACCGTATTTCCCCAAGGGCGGTATTCTGAAGATCAGCAAAAGCTACCTGATGCTTGTGATTTATGCGATTGCCATGACCTGGCTGGGCTTTCTGATTACAACACCGTTTGCAACCGTGGCTTTTATTTATGATTTAAAGGGCAACAGCAAAGTAAAACTGATTCCGTCCATTATCATTGCCCTTCTGGTAACGGGAGTACTGTACGCCATGTTTGTATATGGCTTCCAGATTAAGCTTCCGGCCGGAATTCTGTTTGAATAAGGGGGAACGACAAAATGAGTGAATACATAAGTGCATTGATGATATGCCTGGAGCCTGTCCATCTTCTTCTGATTGTGGCAATGGTATCTCTGGGTATTGTGTTTGGAGCGATTCCCGGACTTTCTGCAACACTGGGTATTGCCCTGCTGCTTCCTGTTACCTTTGGACTTTCTACGGAAACCTCATTTGTGCTGCTGCTGGCAATCTGGATCGGAGGCGTATCCGGAACCTTTATTTCTGCAGTGCTGATTGGTATTCCCGGTTCTTCTTCTGCAATTGCTACCTGCTTTGACGGCTTCCCTATGACTCAGAAGGGACAGGCAGGAAAAGCTCTGGGCATTGGTATGACAGCATCCTTTATCGGAACAGTAGGTTCTGTTATTCTGGCTACTTTGCTGTCTCCGGTTATTGCTGAATTTGCTCTGCATCTGGGACCCTGGGAGTATTTCTCCCTCTGCTTCTGCGCCATTACTCTGGTGGCTTCTCTGTCTAAGGGGAATATTTTTAAAGGCGTTATGGCAGCAGGTATTGGTCTTCTGATGGGATGCATCGGAATGGATCCGATTAACGGAGCAACCCGTTTTACTTTTGGAAACGTGTATCTGACTGCAGGTATCAGTACGGTAGCCCAGATGCTTGGTATGTTTGCAATGTGCCAGATTATCCGGGACTCTGCAAAGGGCGAGGCAAAAATGCCGGATGTGGATACGGTAACAAACAAGGGACTTGGAATTGGTTTCAAGGATATTATTGAAAATATCAAAACCATTGTTTTTGCATTTGCAAGCGGACTCTGGATCGGTTTCCTTCCCGGTATGGGCTCAGGTATTTCCAATATGGTTGCCTACGGCTATGCAAAAAGCATCAGCAAGGATCCGGAAAGCTTCGGAAAAGGAAATCCGGCTGGTGTATGGGCTTCTGAGACAGCAAACAACGCTTCTCTTGGAGGCGCTCTGATCCCGATGATGGCACTTGGTATCCCCGGAGATGGTATTACAGCGATGCTGATTGCAGGACTGACGATTCACGGACTGCAGGCAGGCCCCCTGTTTATGACAGAGCAGCCGGATCTGGCTATGCTGATTTTTGCCTGTGTTCTGGTATCGGCGATTGTTACCTATGCAATTCAGATTCTGACAAAACGCTGGTTCCCATATATTCTGAAGGTTCCGTATCATTACCTGTATACGGTAATCCTGGTAATTTGTTATATCGGCGGTTATGGAATTTCCAATACCATGTTCAACATCTATGTGATGCTGGCACTGTGCTTACTGGCAATCTTTATGAGCGTTGCCGGACTGCCGACCTCTCCGCTGGTACTGGCATTTATCCTTTCCAGCAAGCTGGAGCGCTACTTCCGTCAGGGCATCAGCTACGCACATGGAAGCTACAAGGAATTCTTTACCAGACCGCTGTCTGCTGCTTTGCTGGCAATCGCAGTATTCTGTGTTGTATGGCCGCTGTTCTCCGAGCATATGAAGAAGAAAAAAGCAGCAGCTGTATCTGTGAATCAGGATGTCAATGATGACTGATCCGGAAGAACGGCTTCCGAAAATACAGACCTGTTATGGAACACTTCCGTCTATGCTTCGTAAATTTGACCGCTTTGCCCGCCGTGATTATTTCCGCGGGCATTCAGCGGAAGAATTTGAGGAGTGGAGAAAAAAGGAACGCATACTTCTTTCAGAACTTTTAGGACTGGAAAAAATGGAAGTCTGTGATTTAAATCCTGTGATTATGGAGACGAAAATGCTTCCGGAAGGGATTCGCAGAGAGCATATCAGGATTCAGACAGAGCCGGATGTTTGGATGACCATGTATCTGTTGGTTCCGGCAGATGCCGGTCCGAACACCCGGCTCTTTTTATGCCCTCCCGGCCATAATGGAGCAGGAAAATATACTGTGGCAGGTCTGGCGGAATACGGAGCAGTTCAGGAAAAAATAACCCAGTATCAGTATGACTATGGTCTGCAGCTGGCACAGAGGGGATTTGCTGCAGTTTGTCCGGATTGCCGGGGCTTCGGAGAACGGCGGGAGGCAAAAGAGGACACGCAGGATCCGGTTTTAGGATTAAAGGGAGACTGTTATTGGCTGGCTCATATGGGAGAGCCTTTGGGGATCCCGGTCGCAGGAATGCTGGTCTGGGATCTGATGCGTCTGATTGATTATCTGGAATTACGCGGTGAGTGGGATATGGAACATCTGGGATGTCTCGGATTTTCCGGCGGAGGAATGCAGACCTTGTATCTGGCTGCTTTGGACGAACGCGTTCAGTATGCAGTTATCAGCGGTTATATGTATGGATTCCGCGATGCGCTTCTGAAGCTGAACCGCAACTGCTCCTGCAATTATATTCCCCGTCTGTGGGAGTACCTGGATATGGGGGATATTGCTTCGCTGATTGCGCCGCGGCCTCTGGTGATTCAGTCCTGCAGGCAGGACAGACTGAACGGGCCGAGAGGAATTGTCAATGCGGTGGAGCAGGTTGCAGTCATTGAAAATGCCTATCGTCTCTGCCATGCAGAAAAGCTGCCTTTTCACGATATTTGTGAGGGCGGGCATCAATGGCATGGAGAACGGTTGGATAAATATCTGGAATATATAGGAAAGTAGGAAGAATTTCATGGACAGATTTAAGTTGCGTGAAACAATTTTAAGGGAAATTGAAAAACCGCTGATACCGGAGCAGAGGTATTCTGTCCTGGAGTTTGGAGCAGAGCCGGACAGCAGCCGGATTCAGACAGAGGCATTTCAGCTTGCTATTGACCGGGTCAGTGAGGCGGGAGGCGGAAAAATCTGCGTTCCTGCAGGAAAATATCTGACAGGAGCGATTACCTTGAAAAGCCAGGTGGAGCTTCATCTGGAGAGTCCGGATACCTGGATTCAGTTTGTAAGTGAAGAGCCGGAAAAGCATTATCCGCTGGTGTTTTCTCATTGGGAGGCAACGCCCTGCTATAATTATTCTCCGCTGATTTATGCCTGCGATGCCCATGACATTGCAGTAACAGGCCCGGGTGTATTTGACGGAGGCGCAGATGCAGCACACTGGTGGAACTGGCATCATCAGGTTGAAAATGCCTGGTCTGAGGATTTGCCGGATCTTCAGCTTGAGGACAGAAAACTGCTGAGAAAAATGAACCAGGACGGCGTTGCGGTTGAAAAGCGGGTATTCGGGCCGGGCCATTATCTTCGTCCGAATTTCGTACAGCCGATTCGGTGCAAACGTGTGCTGTTTGAAGGATTTACGCTGAAACACAGTCCTATGTGGCAGCTGAATCCGGTAATGTGTGAGAGTCTTACGGTAGATGGAGTGACCCTTTCCAGCCACGGTTCCAACAATGACGGATGTGATCCGGAAAGCTGCCGGGGAGTCCACATTCACAATTGCCGTTTTGACACAGGCGATGACTGTATCAGTCTGAAATCAGGACGGGATCGGGATGGACGGGAGGCAAACCGGCCCTGTGAATACATTTTGATTGATCACAATGAGTTTGCAGACGGTCACGGAGGGGTGGCTCTGGGAAGTGAAATGAGCGGAGGGATCCGCTGTGTTCTGGCAGAGTTCAACCGCTTCAGCAGTCCCAATCTGACATATGCCCTTCGGTTGAAGACCAATGCGCGGCGCGGAGGAAAAGTGGAGGATGTGATTCTGGCAGACAGTGTTATGGATCATGTTCACGGAGCTGCCGTTCACGGAACCATGCTTTATGAGGATGGAAGAAATGGAAATGATCTGCCTGTTTTCCGGAATATCATGATTGAAAATGTAACGGCCCACGGGGGGGATTACGGAATTTTTCTGGAGGCCTTTGAAGAGGTGCCGATTACCGGTCTGATTCTGAGAAACATACGGATTGACGGAGCCGTACAGTGCATGCGGAGCATGAACTGGAAGGAACCGGTGATTGAAAACGTGGTAATTAACGGAAAATCTTTTCCCAGGCTTGGAAAGCTGCGGATTGCAGGCGTTCCACGGAAGGGGGAAGAACTTCAGGCTTTGGCGGAGTTCTGCGGAGAGAGAACAGAGTGCAGCTATTGCTGGGAGATTCAAACGTCCTGTGGACAGTGGAAACAGGCCGGAGGAGAAGCTGTCTTTACGGTTCCTTCTGATTGTACAGCAGTCCGCGTGTCTGCCAGGGATGCTTATGGAAACTGCGAGCGCAGCATGGAATACCGGGTTCTGGAGCATAACACAGGCTCTGAAGAAGATACAGAGAGGGCACGCATGATATGCCGCGGATTTCTGCAGACGGATGATAATACAAGCGAGGATCAGGCGCTCAGCCGCGGATCCCTGGCGAAGATTCTTCTTCCGTTGGGAGGAGACGATGAGAGGCTGGAGAAGAATACGGCTGAAGAATCATGGGTGGAGCTGGCAGTTCAGAAAGGACTTCTGGCCCGAACCGAGGATGGAGGTCTTCATCCGGAAAGAACTGTCAGCAGACAGGAAATGGCTACAGTAGCGATGCAGGCATGCGGTGTGAATTACAGAAATGCATCCAGCACAATGCCTGTATGTGCCGATTCCGGCGAGGTAAGCAATAATTACGGAACCAATGTGGCGCGGGCTCTGTATTTTGGATTTATGACATTAGACGGACAGGGGCGGTTTCGGCCCATGGATCCTGTAACAATGAAGGAAACAATCCGGATTATAAACAGAGTAGCAGATTTTGCAGGAATGTAAGGGAAAGGGAGAGTTGTATCTATGTGGTTAGAGTATTTTGCTCAATATCTGGAAAATGCATTTCCGAAATTTTTAAAGGAAAAGGTGTGGAATTATAAGGATGATCTCTGTATCATCGGCGCGGCGGATCTGGCTGCTGCTACAGGGAATGTGGAGTGGAACCGGTATATTACGGAAAATGCTTACTGGCTGATGGCTGAAGACGGAACAGTTGCCAACTGGAAAGAGGGAGAGAATAACATTGATAAAGTAAGCTTTGGAAAGTCTCTTCGAATTCTCAGAGATTTGACGGGAGATGCCAGGTATGCTGCGGCAGTGGAAAAGGCATATGATTTTTTAAAACAGTATCCCAGAACAGAATCAGGTAATTTCTGGCATAAGGATATTTACCCTAACCAGGTATGGCTGGATGGTCTTTACATGGCAATGCCGTTTTATGCAAAAACCCTGACAGAAAACGGAGAAGAACGGTGGGATGATATTCTGGATCAGTTTCAGAGTGCACACCGTCTTCTGTGGGATGAGAATCTGGGGCTTTATGTTCACGGCTGCGATGTAAGCCGTCAGGCAGACTGGGCCGACCCGGAAACGGGAAGAAGCGAGTGTGTGTGGAGCCGTGCAGAGGGATGGTTTTTAATGGCATTGATTGATGTGTATGAGCTGGCTGTGGATCATACACCCCGTGCAACGGAGCTGGGAGAACTGCTGAAAAATGCGGTTCGCGGACTGCGGCCTTATCAGGATCCGGAAACAGGAATGATTTATCAGGTGGTAGAGCAGAAAGAATATCCTGGAAATTACCTGGAAACCTCCGGAAGTGCAATGATTGCGTATGCTCTGATGAAAGGAGCGCGCCTTGGAGTTCTGGACAGAGCTTTGGGAGAAGAGGGAAGCCGGATTCTGGACGGAATCCGTGATACCTATCTGAAAAAGGAAGAGGATGGATTTCATTTACATGGAATCTGCGCCAGTGCAGGACTGGGAAAAGGACCGGATCCTCATAACCGTCAGGATCGGGACGGTACTGCCCGGTATTACGTCAGTGAAGCGCAGATGACAGATAATCAGCACGGAACAGGCGCCTGTATGATGGCTGTCAGTGAACAGCTGAGATGGAAGAAGAAAGGAGAATCGGTATGCTGCAGTTAGGTCTTCGTCTTCACGATGCAGAGAAGCTTCCCATGGAGGAGCTGCTTCCTGTTATCAGAAAAAAGGGATATACCTGTGCCCATCTGGCACTGAGCAAGGCGATGAAGGATTATCCCTGCGGTCCGGAAGCGCTGACGCCGGGATATGCTCATTACCTGCGCCGGCTGTTTGAGAAAAATGAGATGGATATTGCTGTTCTTGGCAATTATCTGAATCTGGCCCACCCGGATGAAACAGTGATTCGCGCTTCTCTGGAAAAATACTATTCCCATATCCGGTTTGCTTCCCTGCTGGGCTGCGGCATGGTGGGAACTGAGACAGGGGCTCCTAATGCAGAGTACCGGTATTGTCCGGAATGTCGTTCTGAGGAGGCGCTTGCCCTCTTTATCCGCAATCTGAAGCCGGTGGTTCGATGCGCAGAGCAGTTCGGAGTGATTCTTGCCATTGAACCGGTGGCACGCCATATTGTTTACAATGCAAAGCGGGCCCGGATTGTACTGGATGAGATTGGTTCTCACAATCTTCAGATTCTGTTTGATCCGGTTAATCTTCTGGATCTGGAAAATGTGAATCACAGGGATGAGGTATTCGCAGAGGCTCTGGAGCTTCTGGGACCGGATATTGCAATGGTTCATTTTAAAGATTTTGTCCGTGTTCAGGAAGGATATGGCTTAAAAGCTGTGGGAGCAGGCACGGGAGAGATGGATTTCACACCGATTATGCAGTATATTAAAAAGGAAAAGCCGTTTATTTATGGAACCCTGGAAAATACGACACCGGAAAATGCGGAGTTCTGCGGAAAGAAGATGCGGGAGCTTTACGAATCGGTTTAAGTGTATGAAGCCCGCAAAGGGAGAAAAGGAGGAAGCCTTATGAAACAAAAGAAAAAGAAGATTCGAATGGCGGCACTGATCACAGTCCTGTCGGTACTTGTGTTATTTTTTGCGGTATTTCTTCTGTTTCAGACAAGGAAGATCGAGGTGACCGGAAACCAGTACTGTCAGGACGAAGAACTGGTAAAATGGGTTCAAAAAGACAAGTATGCATTCAACTCCATCTATATCTGGTGGAAGTATAATTATGGAGATGTGACAAAGCCGGCAGCGATCGAATCCGTGAAAGTTTCAATTAAAAACCCATGGACGGTCGTGATGAAGGTAAAAGAGAAGGAGTTTCTTGGTTATTTTGATTACCAGGGAGAGTTTTTGTATTTTGATGAGGAGGGAACAGCTGCGTTAAAGACAACGGAAGTGATTCACGGGGCGCCATTTATCGAGGGATTGGAGCTTAATACCAAAAAAGTGAAAATGAACAAAAAACTCCCGGTCACAGATCAGGATA